>ENA-UONX01002481-UONX01002481.1-human-gut-metagenome-genome-assembly--contig:-P74old-NODE-2481-length-13005-cov-5.992278_pt1 | contig 13005 bp, 10 predicted proteins | sample MGYA00242466_ERZ724013 | MGnify/ENA metagenome assembly ERZ724013 | reverse complement strand
ATATTCCCTTCGTGCACAACGACCGCGCCGACCGGCACTTCGCCCGCAAGCTGCGCCTGCTTCGCCAGCGCCAGCGCTTCGCGCATCCAATCCCGCCGCGTCATCCGCGATCCTTGCCTCTGAAAAACAGCGCGACCGTTCCGGGGCCGGAATGGCTGCCGATGACAGGCCCGACCGCGCTGAGGATGATCCGCTCCGGGTCGCACCCAAATTCCTTCACCAGCGTCTCCTTCACCACCATCGCGTCCTTCTCGCAGTCGCCGTGGCTAATGAAAATCATCTGATCCTTATCGGCTTCCAGCTCGCCGAATTTCATCGCGATTGCGCGAAGCGCCTGCATGCGGCCGCGCACCTTGCTTCTGGCGATCAGCCGCCCCTCGCTGTCCACATGCAGCACGGGCTTGATTTTCAGCATCGTGCCGAAAAAAGCCGCGGACGGCGAGCAACGGCCGCCGCGCTTGAGGAAGTGGAGATCATCCACCGTAAACCAGTGCGCGTATTCCTGCAAATGCGCCCGGGTATACGCGGCGTTTTCATCAATCGCCATCCCCGCGTCGCGGCGCGCAACCGCGTCATAGACCACCATGCCCTCGCCCGCACTGGCCGCCAGCGTATCCACCAGCTCGATCACCGCGTCGGGGTAATCCTCGTGCACAATGTCCCGCGCCATGCATGCGGAGGCATACGTGCCGGAAAGCGCGGAGGAAAAAATGAGGCCGAGCACCGCCTCGCCCTTTTCGGCATGCGGCTTAAACGCCTCGACAAAGTCGCCCGGCGAAACCTGCGAGGTTGTGCACGTCTCGCCTGCACGCAGCCGGTCGTAAAAGGCGGAACAGCGCTGCGCGTCGTCAAACGGCTGGAAGCTCGTCTCGCCGGAAATGGTATATGAAAGGGGAATTACCTCGAAATGATCGAACTTTGCGGCCACTTCCGCATTCAAATCGGAACACGAATCCGTCAGAATGGTATACATGGTAGTCCTTTCCCGGTTTTGATTGACCGATGGTTTTTCCTTTCTTTTTTCGACATGCACAGGTGTTTTTCCTGCTTTTCTACGAAAGACGTTCATTTTTTAGCAAAATCTGTATGCAAAGCCCCTGCCCCTGCGCGTGCATGCTGGCGCATGCGGGGATGCCCTGCGCGTTGAGCGCGTCGCTCAGCCGCTGCGCTTCCTCCGCCGCGCGGCGCACGGCGCGCCTTTTGCCGCATGCCTGCGTCTCCTCCGGCCGGTCAAGCAGCCGCCGCGCCTGCTCGGTCGTCAGCCCGCGCTGGGCGATGATCTCCGCCGCCTCCAGCCGCCGCGCTTGGGGCTGCACCCCCTTGAGCCATTCGGCCTGCTCCATGGAAAGGCCGCCGCGCTCGATGACCGCCTGCGTCTGCGCGTCCAGTTCGAGCATCGAAAGCCGCCGCCGCATCTCCCCTTCGGGCATGCAGCACTTTTGCGCGACGCCGTCCCCGCTCAAAAGCCGCGCCTCTTCCAAAAACAAAACGCCCTTCCGCGTGAAATGCTCCTCCAGAAAACAGGCGACGGCCTCAGGCTTGTCCCCCGGAATATTCACCGCGTCGATTTCCTCAAGCCCCAGCATCCGGCAGGCCGCCAGCCGCCGCGCGCCGCACACCAGCATGTAGCGGCCGTTCGCCGAATTTTCCTGCACCACGATGGGTTGGAGCAGACCGTGACGGGCGATGGACTGCGCCAGCGCCGGCAGCGTTTCATCCTCCCGAAGGCGCGACGGAATCATGCCGCCGTAGATATCGGCTGTGCGCAGGCGCATGAGCTGCGTGCTCTTTTCCTTTGAATGGCCAGCCTGTCTGCGCTTCAAAAGCCCTTCCCCCTCGCTTGTCCTCTGTCAGGGAGTATATGCGGCGGGAAGCGGGTTTGATGATGGCGCGCGGCGATAAGTTTGCGCCGTGATCCGCCCTTCCGAGAGCCACAGGGTGATGCATCCGCTTTCGTCCGTTCTGTAAACCGAAGCGCCGACCGCATCCAGCGCCTCGAGCACGCGCGCCGTCGGGTGGCCGTATCGGTTGTTTGCGCCGACGCTGATGAGCGCGATTTTCGGCGTCGTCTGCCGCAAAAATTCATCGCTGGTCGCGTATTTGCTGCCATGGTGCGCAACCTTGAGGATGTCGCAATCCGGCGGCGATTCCATTTCGCTCTTTGCGGGCAGGTCGCCCGTCGTCAAAATCCGCGCGCCCATGGACTGCGTATACAGCACCAGCGAACGCTCGTTGTCGCCCTCCATCCCCTCCTGCGGCGAGAGCACGTCAAACGCAAAGCCGCCCGAAACGATTTTCGCCCCGGCGGACGCCGTTTCGATTGAAACGCCCCTTTCGTTTGCCAGCTCGAGCGCCTCCCGCACCGCCGGAGATGCGTCGGATTCCGATACGCCCGACGGCATGACGATCCGCCCGATCTCGATTTCGGAAGCCAGCAGCGCGCCGAGCGCCCCGGCGTGATCCTCATCCAGATGGGACAGGATCAGCGCATCGACGTACAGCCCCTCGCGGCGCAGATAGCGCAGCACATCGTAGCAGCCCGCCGGCCCGACATCCACCAGCGTCGCCTGCCGCCCGTGACGGAGAACCGCCGCGTCGCCCTGCCCCACGTCAAGCTGAACATAGCGCGCATCGGGCGCAAAGCGGGGCAGATAGCCGATCAGAAGGATGCAGAGCGTTGCCGCGAGCGCCCTCCTTCTGCCGCGGCCAAACCGAATACGACGGCTGCACAGCATCATTGCGGCAATCGCCACCGGCAGCGCCCAGCCATACGGCGCGGGCAGGCGGCAGATTTTGATTTCCAGCCCGGCAACGCCCAGAATCAGGCGCTGCGCCGCGCCCGAAACCGCTCCGACCGCCGCACCCAGCCATCGTCCGACAGTCGGCAGACCCGCGCCGACCGCCATGCAGAAAATCCCGCCCAGCATCAGCAGCGACATCAGCCCGCCGGCAAAGCTGTTCACCGCCAACGCCAGCAGCGGCACATAGCCGTAAAAGAGGAGCTGTATCGGCAGTGCCGCCGCCTGCGCACTGAAACTGACCGCCAGCGCTTCCGCTGCCTGCGGATGGCGGCGCATCCAAGGCATAAACCGATTCAGCGCCGACAGGCACGCGCCGCTGAGCAGCAAAATGCCCAGCAGAACAAAAAACGAGAATTGGAACGACGCATCCAGCGGCCATGCCGGACGAATCAGCGCCATGCTCCACGCGGCGACGGCCAGCGCAGTCAGCGGCTCATACCGTCTGCCCCTGCATCCGGCCAGACTGCGAAGCGTCGCCATAATCAGCGCGCGAACCGTTCCGGCCGCCGCGCCCGTCACGCCCGTGTAGAAAAACAGAATGACCGTCTGCGCGGCAAAGCGCGTCCACCGGCCGCACGGCAAGCGCCTCAGCAGCCTTTCGAGCATCAGGGCAATCAGAGATAAATGCATGCCGGAGACCGTCAGCAGGTGCACAATGCCGGTCAGGCGCATCGCCGTCACCAAATCATCGTCCAGATTTTCCCGGCTGCCGAGCAGCACCGCCTGAAAGAGCGGCGCTTGCCGGCCGAACACCGCTTCGGCATGCCGCATCAGCTTCTTTTGTGCGCACCGAAACAGCTCGCGGAGGGAAAATTGGCCGCCGCCCTCCGCCGTCCATCCGGGCAGAAGATAGCCGGAAAGCTCGTAATCCCGCGCCAGCGCGCGAATCCGCCCGTCGATCCCGCCGGGATTGCGCGGCTCGCTCGGCGCAAACAGCCTGCCCGTCCCCTTCACCCGCTGGCCGATTCGAACGGCGGGCGCGGTCTCGTCCTTCTGCGCCATCAGCGTAACCAACACGCGCCGCGAGCGCGCTTCGCCGTCGCACGTCGCGTTCTTCAGCCAGACGCGGTTCTCCCGCTCAATCGCGTCGATCTCGCCGATAATCTCGGCCTTCGACCCGCTCGGCGCATCGCGAACAGCCAGCACAGAGGCCGTCACGCCGTTGCCGAGCAGGAAAAGCGCCAGTGCGACACAAAAAAGCGCGCTTTTCCGCCGTCTCAGCCGAAAAAGACCGAGAACCGCCGAAAAAGCGCACAGAAACCCAATCCAAACCGCGGGGAACGCCGCAATCTGCGCCAAGTAAACGCCCGCCAAATAGGCGCAGGCGAGCACAGCCAGCCGACGGCGAACCGGAAGCAGAATCACGCGCCTGCGTTCGTCCATCAGCCATGCCCCGCTTTGCTTTGGTATGACGGGCACAAAATGCCCGTCAGCTTGTTGACATAAGCAAACTTGGCTTGAATAGCAAAATCAAGAAATTCAGCTATTCTTTCATTTGCGGAAAGGGCTATTCTCCCCCCTCGGGGGAGAATAGCTTTTTGTCTACAGTCTGACGAACACAAAATGCCCGTGTTTTTATTGTAACCCAGCCTCCATGTCTTTTGACATATCGCGTTTAGAGGCATCTATCCCATTGGGATTCAATTCGTTTAATTTTCCGCGTTCTGCAAGGCGATGCAGCGCTTGAGCCATCTGCCTCGCAAGTAATAGACCACGAACATGCCCGAGGTCACGATCCACGTAATCGGATAGCTCAACAGCAGCACGTTCAGTTCATGGTGCGCCGAAACAACCACCGTCACCCAGAACACGCGCAGCAGGCAGACGCCCGTGAGCGTCATAATCGTCGGAATCAGCGAATCGCCCGCGCCGCGCATCGCGCCGGAAAGGATTTCAATGAAGATGTAGGTGATATACGTCGGCACAATCAGCCGCACGATGGACAGGCCGATTTCAAGAACCTGAGCGTCGTCGCTGAACAGGCCGAGCAGGGGTTCGGCAACGACCATCAGCACCCCGCTGAGCAGGAGCGTCACCGCCGCGGCAATGCCCAGACAGACGTTGATGCTCTTCTTCATGCGGTCATAGAGCCGCGCGCCGAAATTCTGGCCGACAAAGGTTGTGATGGCGACGCCGAACGCATTGATGACCATCCAATACATGCCGTCCACCTTGCCGTAAGCGGTGTACGCCGCCATGACGTCCGTGCCGAAGCCGTTGACGCTCGCCTGAATGATGATGTTGGAGAGCGAATACATGACGGATTGCAGACCGGCGGGCAGGCCGATACGGACAATGCGCACGAGCATATCGCCGTAAAAGCGAATCTTTTTGAGCTGCACACGGTAGACCTGCGGCGAGCGGCACAGCGTCATCATCACCAGCACGGCGCTGACCACCTGACTGAGCACCGTCGCCGCCGCCGCGCCCGCAACGCCCATATTGAGGCCGATGACCAGCACGACGTCCAGCACGATGTTCGTCATGGTCGCGCTGATCAGGAAGAACAGCGGCCGTCTGGAATCGCCGACGGCGCGCAGGATGCCCGAGCCGATGTTGTAAATCAGCGACGGAATCATGCCCAGAAAATAGATGTTGATGTAGGTCACCGCGTGCCCCAGCACATCCTCCGGCGTGCCCATCATCACCAGCACGGCTCTGCTCGACCAAATGCCGAGCACGGTCAGCGCCGCGCCACTGGCCAGCGCCAGCGCCATCGTCGTGTGCACCGCGCGGGACACGTCGTCCGGCCTGCGCGCGCCGAAAAACTGCGAAATAATGACCGACGCGCCGGAAGACAGGCCGACGAAAAAGCCGACCAGCAGATTGATCAGCGTGCCCGTCGTGCCACCGACCGCCGCCAGCGCCTCCTTGCCGACAAACTTGCCGACGATAATAGCGTCCGCCGTGTTATAGAGCTGCTGGAAAAATGTGCCCAGCACAATCGGGAAAAAGAACAGCAGAAGCTGTTTCCAGATAACGCCTTCAGTCATGGCGTTTTGCAGGTTCTTCTTTTCCTTGGTCATACTCATTCCTCAATACAACAATCCACAATCCATTCATCATTCATGCATGTGCCGGGTCTTTCGCCCGTTTATGCTCGATATGTTCCAGACCGACGGTCGGTTTATTTTGTAATCAGGTTTTTGATTCGCCGCATCGCGCCGGCCGGCAGGTGCGCAATGCGCTTTGCCGCCCTTTCCGCCGCGCTCGGGCCGCGGAGCAGCTTCATCACCCGTTCGCTTTCAAAGCCATGTGACCGATACCGCTTGAAGAACGCCGCGCGCTTGTCGTGCGGTTTCGACGGCTGCACGAGACTCGGGTTCATGCGCGTCATGCTCTCCATATTCTGCACAGCAAAGCGGGTTACCTGCGCCCCAATCGCGTCAAGCGCCTGCCGCCCCTTCTGCGTATGGGTCATCACGAGCGAAAGCCCGGTGTCGTCATCCCGTTCGGGGCAGATCGTCTCCGCCCCCCACAGATCGGCCAGCGTGATATCCGCCGCATGCCGCTTTCCGCGCAGTTGACCGCATTCGTGGCAGGACGGACGCAGATATAAATTTTGCAGAAATCCGTACAGATACGGGTCGGTTGTCTGCGTCCCCGTGTGCGTTTCGCCGTTTTCAAATGTCGCGACGACGGAAAAATTCTTCCAGCCAAGGCGCTTATCGCGGAACGCATAGGTGCGGACGCGGCTGCCCCGCTCCTTCTCCAGCTCCGCCAGATAGGATGCGAACACCCCCGGCGACGGCACGCCGTGGCAGACAAAATCCACCGTCAGCAGCTTATCCGTCTTTGTTCCGCCCAGCGCCGCCATCAGGCCGCTGATCTGGCAGGGCGTGCCGGAAAACAGCACCGGAATATCCCTTTTCAGCAGCGAAACCGCGTTTCCGATCGCGTCCGCCGCGTCGCTCTGCACATATTTGGAGCCGCGCATGCCGGAAAGCTCGCTCTCGTCGAACGCCCCGATGTGCTCGACGTGCAGCGCCTCGTCAAACGCCGCGCCGAACACCACGCCGCCCTGCCGAATCACCTCGCGCGCAAGCAGCGTGAACACGCCGCCGGAGGATGACTGCCCCCGAAGCGCCTCATCCTTGGCCTGCGCGCCGAACAGATGCGCGGGGCGTTCCGGCATTTCCCGCCCCGCCGGACAGCGCTTTTCGCACAAGTCGCAGGAAACGCACTTTTCCCCGTCCACCTTCGGATACAGAAATCCCTCCGCGTCTGGCTGCATGGTGATCGCCTGCTTCGGGCATATGCTCACGCACGCGCCACAGCCCGTGCATTCCGCCGGGTTCTTTCGTACCGTCTGCCTCATGCTCATTTTCCTTTCGCCAAATTCAACACAGCGTCCAGCGTCTCCTCCTGCCCCGCCATATACGACGGCATCCGTCTTTGAAGCTGTTCGCGCTCCGCGTCCCCGCGCTTCATCAGCGCGTCATACGCCGCAATCAGCTCCGCCTCGCCGGAAAGCTCCTGCGCGGGGAGCAGATGCCCCGCCTCATCGCCGAACAAATCCCGCGCAATGCCCCGCGCCTTGACCGAATAGCCGATCACCAGCGTCGGCACAAACGTCGAATAGGCCGCGATGGAAACATGCGTCCGCGCCGCAACCAGCCCGCTGAGCCGCTTCACATAGCCCTTATACTGCATCGCGTTGAGGCAATCCGGCAAAAGGAACACGCGCGGCTCATCCGCAAACTGCGCCTTGATGGCGGAAAGCGCATCCTCATCGTTGTCGTGCGCCCATGTGACATGCGGAATCAGCGCGACGGCGTTCTCGCTCGTCCGCAGAATATGGCGAACCAGCGCGACGAATGCGTTCAGCGCCGTATTTTTATCCTTCGTGTGATCCAGAATCAGCGGACTCACGTTCAGACCGACGGTCTGTTTTTCCCGCCAGCCGTCCGGAAGGGGCAGTTCCTCCGCTGTCAGGGTGAACGCCGGATCACACCACGTCCGCACGCTCAGCCCCGCGTCGCGCATCGCCTGCGCCGTGATGGATTCGCGCGCGACAATCATATCGTAGGCCTTCAAATCCGCCAGATATTCGCCCCCGATCAGCTCCGGGTTCACCGAACATCCCCAAAGCACAAGCGGCTTACCCGCCCGGTGCAGCCTGCCGTTGATGACCCGGATATGCTCCTGCGGCCCATAGCAATAGGTGTCGCCGCCGACGGCAAGGCAGACGTCCGCCTCCCGCCCCGCGCGGATCACCGGCAGATACTGGCGCGCCACCTCGTGCTCGCGCGGCATGCCCAGCCGAAAGCCAATCGAATTGATGAGGCGGCTGACGCTGTACGGCGAAATCTGCTCGGCGACAACCCGCTCGACGTCCGGCAGGCGCAGCCCGCCATCCGATTCGGCCTGACCGGAGGTGAGAATCGTTCTCGCTCCCCTTTGCGCAAGCAGCGCGGAGGTCGAGCGCACAATCGCTTCGCAGCCGCGGTTTTCGCAGCCGGAATGGTTATACAGCAGCACCCTCATCGCCGAATCCCCCATTTCTTTTTCGTCAGCTTTTCCCGCACACGCAGCAGGACGTATAACTGCGGAAACCAACCCTTGACCACCGCGCGGTACACGCGCAAATCCCACTGTGGAATCCGCTCCTCCTGCACACCGTCGAGCACAAGCGGCCGAATGTGCGCGTTAAAACGCTTCATGCAGGCAAAAATGCCGGTTTCCTTTTCATCCACCCAGACGCAGCTTTGCAGAAAATCGCGGAAATACAGCTCCTTGACGCCCTCACGCAGCAGAATCGCGCTCATGCTCCTGAGCATCGGCTGATGCGCCTCGCTGTAAAGCCCCATGTTCGCCATGGCGGAACTGCCGTGTACGCGGTAGACATAGGTTCGATCCGGAATATGCGCGATGTTCTTCGCGCGCAGATATAGCTGCAAATTGAGCAGCGCGTCCTCGCCGATGCGCACGTTTTCATCCAGCCTCAGCCCATCCTCAAACAGCTCGCGGACATACAGCTTGTTCCACAGGTTGTTGTAGATGCGGTGCATATGGATGATCTCGCGGACGATCTCCGAGGGCTGCGGCACGACCGGCTCGATTTCCACCGGAACCCGGCAGCCCCTCTCCACATCGAAGAGCGTATGGTTGGCCGACGTGATCTGCGCGCCGGTGCGCATCGCGGCCTGATAGAGAATCGACAGCGCGTTCTCCTCCAGCACGTCGTCCGCGTCCACAAAAGCGATATACCGCCCCGTCGCCATCGAAATGCCGCGGTTCCGCGCCGCCGAAACGCCTTCGTTGTGCACGTGCACCACCTTGGCGCGGCTTTCCGTTCGGGCAAAAGCGTCGAGAATCGCCCCGGTCGCATCCGTCGAACCGTCGTCAATAAAAATCATCTCGATATTCGGCGCGCGCTGCGCCTTCAGGCTTTCCAGACAGATATTCAAATAGCGGTTGGCGTTATAACACGGCACAATCACGCTGATGTCGCAAACCTCGGTCACAAGAAACCCCTCCCGTTACGGCAGAAAATAAGATGTGCGCGGGCAGACCCGCAGCGCGATATAATAGGCCTTCTGTTTCGCGCCCAACTCGGAAAAACGAACGCCCTCCGTCACGCAGGCGGCAACCGCCCGATCAAACGCGGACGCCGCCCCCCTGCGGCCGCGATCGTTGCGGAGCGTCCGGAGATAAATGTCGATATGCGCGCGGAAAAGCGCCGTTTGCAGGCCGTTTTTCCGAATAAAGCGCGTAATGCCGCAAAGCATCGGTTTGGCGCTCTCGTAAACCTGCCCCTTTGCGCGCGTCATGGCGGAATCGCCGCCCAAATCATAGCGGTAGACCGATTGGCGCGTCATCCGCCAGCTCCGCGCGGCATAAAACGCATCCAGATTGAACAGCACGTCCTCGCCGACCTTCACGCCCGGCGGCACGCAAAGCCCCTTTTCGCGAACCATCGCCGCCCGGTAAAGCTTGGCGCACATGGAATTGAGCGTGCTGTCCGTCCGGACGAGGCTTTCCAGAATTGTCTGCCGATCCCCTTCCGCGCAGGCAAGCCGCTCCTCGCGCCCGCCTTCGTCGGTATAGCGGATGGTATACGCGCCGCAGAGGATATCCGCCCCGCCGTCATCCAGCGCAAGCAGGGTTGCCAGCGCGTCCGACGGCAAAACGTCGTCCGCGTCCGCAAAAGCCAGCCATTCGCCCCGCGCCGCCGCCATGCCCGCGTTTCGCGCGCGCGATACGCCGCCGTTTTCCTGATGAATCACGCGAATCCGCGCATCCGCCCGCGCAAGCGCATCGAGCGCCGCGCCCGTCCCGTCCGACGATCCGTCGTCAACCGCGATCAATTCCCAATCCGCCACGGTCTGCGCCCGTATACATTCCGCCGTGCGCACAAGGGATGTTTCGCAGTTGTAGCACGGCATCACGATGGATATCATTGCGGCTTCTCCCTTTCCGCGCGCAAAGCAAACGCCGCCTCGCCGCATTTTCTCTTTATCATCTGGCAGACGGCAATCAGCGGATAGACCGCCGGATAGCCGCCCTTCCGGCAAAGCACCAGCACGGCGCGCCCGTATCCCGTCATGCGGCGGCGATTCAGACCGTCAAGCGCCAGTTCGGGCTTCACCTTCCCGTTGAATTCGCGCATAACGCCGCCGATGCCGCCGTCCTTATACAGCCGAAGGACGAAGCTGTTCAGCAGCGGCGCATAATACGGCTCCAACTCGCCGCGCCGCAGGAGCATATCCCGCATGGCGATCAGCCAAGGCCGATGCGTCTCCCATTCGCCGCCCCGGCGGCTTCCCGTCGCGGATTGGCTGTGGATGCGATAGCGATACGCGACGCGATGCACATACGCGATCTCCCGCGCGCACAGCGCCGCCTCCAGATTGAACAGCGCGTCCTCCGCCATTTTCAGCCCGGAAACCAGCCGAAGCCGCTCCCGCTCGATCATCTCGCGGCGGATGAGCTTGCCGCACATGATGTTCAGCACGCTGTCGCCCTCGATCAGCCGAAGCGCCGCTGCGCGTCTTTTGTGCGCGGCCGACCCGCAATACCATCGGGTTTCCGGCCAGACCGCCCGCACCCGCCCGGTTTCGTCAAACGTTTCATGGGGACAGACCACCATATCCACGTCCTCCGCCGCGCCGGACAGCAGGGTTTCAAACGCATCCGGCGGCAGCAGATCGTCGCCATCCACAAACGTGATCCACTCGCCCCGCGCATGCGCAAGGCCGAGGTTGCGCGCCGCGCTGACCCCCTGATTTTCCTGCGAAAAGACATGGATGCGCGCGTCCCGTTCGGCATAGCGGCGCGCCAGCGCCAGAGAATCGTCCCGCGAGCCGTCGTCCACGAAGATCACTTCAAAATCCCGCATGCTTTGGGCGAGCAGGCTGTCCATGCAGGCGCTCAAATACGCGCCCGCATTGTAGCACGGCAAAATGACGCTGATTTTCACGCCTGTTCCTCCCGCCCCTGCACGAGCGCCGCCGCGCCGCGCACATCGCCGCGCAGCCATCTGGCCGCAAACACACGCGCGCGAACCTGCGTGCGGATGCCCTTGCCCGTTTTCAGCGTATACATTGCCAGCGGGCGCACGCCCATCAGCGCATGCAGCAGCGCGCGCAGCGTCTCGTTCCGCCCCGTCTCCCGCATCGCGTCTTCAACGTCCGCCATGCTCGGGTCAAGCCGAATCCCCTTGCAGATCAGCTTGTCGTAGCAGAGCACGGGCAGCACGTCGGAAAGCTCCTTCTCCCGTCCGCACGCGCGCACATATTCCGTCAGTCGGATGCTCAGACAGATGAGCCGCCGGCAGAGCTTCGGCTTGCGCATGCCCATCAGCGAATCGCCGCGCTGCAAATAATTGACGTATGGCTTTGAAAGCGCGGCCAGCGTATGGACATGCATCAAATACATCGCCGAAAACAGCGTATCCTCAGCAAAAACCTCGTCGTTCGGCGCATAGCGGAGGTGATGCCGCTCGATGACGTCGCGCCGATACAGGCGGCACCACGCCTCCTGCCCGTGCACATACGGCATCCAGTAGCGATAAAAATAATGGGCCAGTCCGAATTGATCCAGATTGATGATTTCATCCCGCATGGGCAGATACGCGCCCTGCGGCCCGTCCTTCGTCACGAGGCGGTAATTATAAATCACCAGCTGCGCGCCCGACCGCTCCGCCGCGGCCACCGCGTCCGCCAGCATCGTCGGCTCAACCGTGTCGTCCGAATCGACAAACGCGATATACTCGCCCCGCGCGATGTCCAGCCCCGCGTTTCGCGCCGAGGAAAGGCCGCCGTTCGCCTTGTGCACCTGACGGATGCGCGCGTCCTTCGCGGCGTATTCCGCCATGATTCGCGGGCAGTCGTCCTTCGTGCCGTCATCCACCAAAATCAGCTCAAAATCCTCGAAGGTCTGCGCAAGGATGCTGTCAAGGCACCCCGGCAGATACGCCTCCACCTGATAGACCGGCACGATCACACTGACGCGGCACATAGCTTTTCCTCCACCCCTGCACGTTATAGAGCAATTATACCATAAAACGTATAGGGTTGCCATCCCTAAATCCGCGCGCCTGCCCGGCGGCGGCGTTTTTCCGCATCAAAAAAGCCGCTCCCTTCCTTTTGCGGAAAGAAGCGGCCAAGCAGCCTGCGTCTTCAGCCGACGTCCTTAGCGGCGGAACCGCCGAGCACATCCATCGAATCGACCATGCGCTGCACCGCGTCGTCGATTTGGTCGTCGCCCAGCCGCTGCGGATACACCGCCTGATACACCAGCGCGCAGCGATCCGCCGACACGAGCACCAGCGCCACGCGCACGGCCTCCTCGTCCTCCGGCTCGACGCTGAGCATCAGCCCCTTCGCCGCGTAGCCGCCGACCGTCTCAAGCGCCATGGACTGAATATCCGTCGCGCCCGGCCAATCGCCCGCGACAATTCCATCGAGCGTCACGTCCCCCTGCGCGTAGCGCAGAAGCTGCACATACGCGCCGCCGCTGAGCTGATAGGTCTGAATAAAATCGCCGTCGTCAAAGGCGACGTTCTCCACCATCTGCGCGTCCTCCGGCAGCTTCACAAGCATCACCGGCGCATTTTCCTGATCCGCAAAAGCCGCGCCGGTGAGCATCAAAGCCAGCACCGTCAGCCACATCAAAATCTTTTTCATGTTATCCTCCTTGCCCCTCCACGGGATTCGCGCCATATTATAGCATGAAGCCCGCCGTTCGTCAAACCGCTTTT
>ENA-UONX01002478-UONX01002478.1-human-gut-metagenome-genome-assembly--contig:-P74old-NODE-2478-length-13016-cov-4.290255_pt1 | contig 13016 bp, 15 predicted proteins | sample MGYA00242466_ERZ724013 | MGnify/ENA metagenome assembly ERZ724013 | reverse complement strand
GGTTTTTTGCCTTTTGCGGCAAGAATCGCCGCATCCAGGGCCGTGTCTAGCCTGATTGCTGCAATCTGCTTTTCGTAGGCGTCTTTTGCTGTGGCGTTCTCGGTTTTGAGCCGCTCAACCTCCGCCTGCAAGCCCGCTGCGTCCACCTTGGACAGATCTGCAATCTGCTTGTCGCGGTCTTTTACGGCCTGCTCTGCCGCCTGACGGAGCCGCTGCTCTTCCTCCAGCTTCGCCTTGCCGGCTTCGATATCCTTGCCGTTCTCTGCCATGATCTTATCGATCGCATCCTTCTCCAGCCCTAAGCCTTCCAAAAACTCTCTTTTCATTGGGTTCTCCTTTCGATACGCTTTTTACGGGGTTGCTTCCCGCTCTATCCGTAGTTTTACGACTTCGGATCGGTCATTTTTTGTATCAAAAAAAGCACCCTGTTCAGGATGCTCTTTCATCAATAGGATTTGGTTTTACACCTTGATACCTTCTGTCTCAAGCTGCTTTTGCTTTATCATATAATCATCATAAGCCTTTTTTGCCGATTTCGGCGCATCATCTCTGATACCTTTCCAACCGTCGTCATCAATAATAAGATAGTCAAAAAACATTTTCACTTCTTCAAAATTTTCCATATTAATTAAGCCTCTCTTTCAATATCTTCCACACTTCTTTCGAAAGTACAGAAGCATTTTTACACCCCTTTGGAAAAATTTCGAGCACTTACTCAAACAGAAACGAATATTCTTCTTGAATTGCTCTTAACTTTTTGGCAAACTCCCTATCTATCAGGCTATTTGGTCCATCTAACCCGCGCTGTAATGGCACAGATTTTGATTTATCATAATATTCAGCTCTGAGTTTAGAGCATTTTTCTTCGTATTCCGCATATTGGGGATGATTTTTATTGACCATCTTTTAATATCCTCCTGTACTCAAACTTTAGCTGTTTACTAAGAGCTTCGACTGTTTTATGATACCCATCCTCATCTATATCAAGCTCACCTGTAATCGCTAAGCCATACACGTCATTATAGTATATACTCTCAAACTTTTCGAGAACTTCATCATATTTTACTTTCTGTGTTTCTTTAATGCGACGCATATAATACTTGTACTTATAATCTGATGCATATGATAATTCTGCCTCGCTGTCCAAAAACGATGCCACATCATAACGGCTGAACGAAAAAAATGTTTGATCGGCCGGATGATTATGATACATATAGGCTCCCTTCAGCGTAGTGCCGTTCTCCATTGTCTCAATTTGCTCCGGATGTACCGAGCCTGCAAGTCCTTGCGTCTCCCACACGCCTCCATCACGTGTGATTGCCATACAGACCTCATAATCATACGAACTGTATTTATGTTCCGCGTCCTCAAGTATTTTTGTAATGCTGTCCTTGTCTTGAAAGTCGATTTTACCAACCCTCTCTGGTTTTCCACCTAACGCATTATTGCTATTTTTTGCGGCAAGCCCGTCTTTTTTCTTATCAACAAACCTTTTCTTCCATTCCTCATACGTCATGTCCGCTGGCACAAAGATATCTCTGCCCGTTTCCGGATCCACCGCCCTGCGCTGCATGCCCTGCATGATCTCTGCATCAAATACGGCAATCGTAGTGCTGCGGCAGTTGGGATGCATCGGCGGGCAATTAACGTTTGGTTGCTGCTTGTCAACAGGAAATTCCTTGCCGTCTAAGCTGGCGCAGATCTCTGAAGTCCTCATATCCAGCGTCGCCACAAATCGGTACTTTTCAATCTCACATTCCTTGTAGCTCTCCATTTCTGCCTGGTTGGCGACGTAACAGCTCTCCGTGCGCACCAGACGGCGCGCCTGCATCGCCCCGACGCCCATTTTTTCTATGATCACGGCTGACATGTCGTGCTGCGATTTGCCTGTCAGGACGCCGAGAAACAGCTCGTTTTTAATCAGCTCCGCCACGGTCTGCGTGTTACTCCAGATGCGAGAGGAATACGACGCTCCGCTCCAGTTATTGCGAAGAATCTCATTGACGCCCTGCTCTGAGATCCGTGTAAACCCAAAACCATAGCCCGTGCTGCGCTGAATGTCATACATCGTGCGGTAGTAAGCATTCTGTGCCGTATTGATCAGATGCTCGTCAGCAGCCTTCGTCTCGATTTTGTACAGCTCGCGGCATTTGCGGTCCAGATCCTCCCTCAGCTGCTGCAGGCGCTCTATCCTTGCCCGATAAGCCGGCGCATTAAGCTGATTCAGCAGCACCTGTTTCATGTCTGGATCCTTGACGCGGTTGTACGCCTTTTTTAACGCGTCGTAATCGGTTGCATTTCCGACGTCGTTCAGGAGCCGTCTTGCTTCCGCTTCACTCAAGCCCCCTCCTTTTCGGTATGTATCATAGATTTTTTTCGTCTGCGCCTCCAGATATCCTGCCGCCTGCAAATACGCTTTTCCAACTTCATCGGCCACCCGGTCGGCCTCCTGAATGTATTCGTACATGCGCTGCTCGGCGCGGCGCTCCCAATATGCATCACTCTTCATTCGCGCCACCGCCAGAAGGCGTATTAACCGGGCTGCCGAACATGGCCTGCTGATCCTTTCTTGCCTCTTCCTTCTGCGCTTTCAGCTCTTTGAGCGCCTCGTTGACGTCGTCCACGTACGGATGGCGCTCCAAAAGCAGCTTATCCGGGACCAGATCGCGCGACGCCATGATTGCGTCGATTTTTTCGACGTCGTTGGTATGCTTGTTTTTGTGAACCGTCACCTTGACCAGATTGCTGTCATATGCTGTTCCGTTCCGGTCATTAATGTACTTCGTTATGAACCAGAAGAAATCATTCATTGCCAGCTGCAGCTTACGGATCAGCTGATCCGCTTTCTGGTCGAGAAGCTCGTATTTGAACTCCAGCGCAACGCCGGACGGAGCTGTACCGAAGGTCTCGTCGTCCACATCCATGCCCATGCCCAGATGGTAGATATCCTTGCGCAGCATCTTGAGCCAATCCAGGCGTTCTCCCACCGCAAGCGTTACCTGCTCCGCCTGAATCTTGCCGTTGGGATCCGTGATGCTTACAGCCTTATTGATCCGCAGCTTGGATTCAATCGCTCTGGCTGTTTCTCCGCCATAGCCCTGGATCATCCAATACAGCTCTACAAGATCGATCTGGTTGTTGGTGCTGCTGCTAGAAAGCAGATTGTATGCATCCTGCATCCCCTTGATCCGCGTCAGGTCGCTGGAGCAGCTGCTATTGTTCCGCAGCGCAACGAACGGAACTCTGCCCCAGCTCTGCGCCTCACGCCGCGTTGCGGAACCGTTGAGATAGGTCACATTCCAGAAATGCGGTGCCGGATTGCGCTTGATGTCCGGATCAAGAATGAAATTCCCCTCGTCATCTTCAGTGTAATACGTGACATCCTGCGGCGTCCACCACTCAACCCTCTTGCGCTCAGCCGTCTCCCCGCCAGGCTTAACGACGGAGAATGAGTAGAACCGGATCACCGCCTCAAGATTCTTCTGATACTGCGCGTCATAATACGCAATAACCTCTTGCGCCGGGATGATTGTGTAGCACAGCTTGCTGCTTTGGTCAATGTAAAAATGCAGGTACTCGACGCCCTTGTTGCTGGCCCCGGTAATATAGTCAATCATGGTGTCTGCGAAGGTTTCGTCAACGTACCTTGTGATTTCGTTTTCGTACGCCTTGAGATCACTGCTCTCCTCCGCGCCCTCAACCGTTACTGTGGGCGTTTTTCCGGCAATATAGCTGGCTTTCTGGTCTACGAGCAGCTGATGGTAATTATGGACGTTGTGGTGATTGGACTTGTTGTCGTTCACGACCAGGCTTTTTTTCTCACGGCCGTGGTCATCATCTTCGTATACCCACGAGGACGTGAAGTCCTCGCGCAGCACGTCGTGGTCACCGTCATAATACCGCTGTCCGATATTCATGTACTGCCGCTTGGCATCGTCTCCTGCGTCCTTGAGGATCGATTTTATGATGTCGGACATGTTCAGTTTTCCGTCGATTGCTATTCTCTGTTTTAGCAGCTCCATATTGCTGATCATACTGTTGTCACCTTACTCTTACATTGCGAATCACGTCCTCCAGTGCGTACCGTACAGCATCAATGCTGTGATTATTCGCATCCGGATAGCCGGTGATCACGTTTCCTTCCTTGTCCCGCGCGTATTCATACTCCAGGAATTCCCGTGTAGTTTCCGGGCATCGCCTGTTGTCGATCACGATTTCGTTGAGGGATTGCAGCCATTTCATGCCGTACTCCACCGAACCGGGGCCTTTGGCCGCTGGTCGGGCGAAGATTCCAGCCTCGCAATAGTCTCCAATGGATTTATTTTCCGCGCTGTCGCAGATCACCATCGTGTTTTTCCCGACTCCGCGCCGTTTTAGCGCCTCTGCCGTCTGCGCGTTACTCTGCTTGTTGCAGCGGTATTCATCGAATATTACCAGCCTCAGACGTGCCGCGTCGTAATACATGGCCACATACGCGAACGGATCCGGATACCAGCCCCAGTCGACGCCGCGATAGATCCTGTCGAACTGTGCGAGTTCCTCGTCTGAGATTTCTCGAACAAGCACGTTATCAAAAACGTTTCCGCCCACGCCGTTGGCCACGCCCAGATACTCGTTTTCGTACGCAGTCGGATTCGTTGCCTTCAAAAATTCGGCGTCGTCCAGGAACGGCTTCCCCAGCCATTTGGGGGGCACCGTCAGATAATTGCTCTCAGTGACCAGCCGGTCCTCCCTGGGGATCTTGATATATTGATTCGCCCAGTTGTTGGCAGATTTCGGCGGATTGAACGTTTTAAACTTAAAGGCCATATCTCCGCCGCGAATGACGGACTGCTCAATTTTGCGGACCGATTCCTCACCGGAAAACTGATCTAGTTCCTCAAACCACACAATTCCGATATAGCCGAACGGCACCTTGATCGACTTGATCTTCCCAGGATCATCCGCGCCCCTGAAATAGATCTTCTGTCCCGTGGACCTTCTGGTAATCTCCAACGGAGACACAGTGCAGTTGAATTCATCGTCCAGTCCCAGCGCGGAAATTGCCCACATAATCTGCTGATAGACCGATCCGCGCAGTGTGTCTGCCACTTGGCGCAGGACCACGGCATGCATCTGCTCGTAGTGCATCAGCAGGTCGATCACTTCCATCGACACGAACGAGGATTTTGTAGAACCGCGCCCCCCAGGAAACACGTACTCGGAATGCGTCCGTTCCTGAACATCAAAATGCACCGGCGCGAAGGTCGGTGCAATCATTAATGCGGGGATCCCGGCATATGAAATCGGCTCCGGCGTCGGCAGTTCAAGCTTCTTGCGTTCGAGCTCCAGACGCGCGTTGTCGTTCTTGATTTTGTGCTTCATCAGAATTTCTTCCTGAATGATGCTGCGCAGCTCCTTAATGCTGGCCACGTCGCCGGCCTTAGCGTTTTTGAGCAGCGCCGCCATAACGACAATCACATTGTTCACGGTCTCTTCGCCCAGATCCTTAACATCAATTCCAGCATCAGCAATCGTATTGTAATCCGCTGTTGCGCCGGCCGGGAGGCTCAGCAACATCTCCATAACTTGCCTCATACTCTTCCGCCTGCGCCTGGCTGCCGCAGACGCTTTTCCGGCGCGACTAACCGATTCGAATTGTTCTTCTGGGGTTAGATTTTCCCATCTAATCAGATTACTTTCACGTTCCACGTCACCCACCTCTCGCCGTTTTGCGCTTATTTTCCGCTGGCCTCCAGTTCCTCGATACGCTTCTCCAGCTTGTCGATCCTGTCGTACAGAGCTCGGATCGCATACAAGGCAACCACGCCCAGCGACTCATATTTCATCCCAACCATCGCGTCTTCGTCCGCTCCATCCTTGTGACCGATGAACGGGAAGATCTTGCTGCCTGTGAGGTCGTTGGCCATGATCCCGATGTGAATCTTCTCATATTCGTTGGCCGCCATGGCGTCCTGCACTGTCTCGGTATGCGTCGGATCTGACACATAGGTGTAGATGTCGACATTACGAACGAAGTCGAGCAGATCCTCCTGCGTCAGCGCAGGCGTTTCTTCCGCCGTCTGATCCTTCTGCGGAACCAGCCTGATGTCATTCTTACGCCTCCGGTCGCTGGTCTGGATCGTACCGTTGGAGGCATATACAGTGCTCCATCGCTTGCCAGAATACCCCAGCGAATATACGTCATCCAAGATCGGTCTCAGATATCCGCTCTTGCTGGACCAGTTCAGCCATACTTCGAGCCCTCCGTAGTCTGTGCCCGCTGTCTCCCAATCGGTACCATCACCGTGTTTCAATGCCGCATAAAAAGTTCGTCCGGGAGGTCCATTGAACGATTTCATTTCCAGCGTCTGGATCATATCGTCATACGAGGCGTTCTTTTGCCGCAGCGTCAGGCCAGTTGCATTGTTAGCCCCCTCCCCCTGAATCTCAATCGGATCCGTATTGCTTGCCAGTGCATCCAGATCCATCCCGCCGGCTGCTGCCCATGTGCCGTCCCCGCGCAGGAATCTGGTATTGTACCCCGCTGCCGGTGCGGGAACCAGGCCTGCTTTTCCGGCCGCTGTCGCGGTCGCTCCCGTGAAGGCGGAATACTGAGTATTAGGTGGTTTCGCCCCTGTTCCATCCGCGCGCAAAAATGCTGTAGTACTTCCACTTAATTGCCGTAAAAATCCTGCAGAAGTAGTTGATGCTAAGGGCATATCTACTTGTGTATATATACGATACCAGTCGCTCCATTCATTGTTATAATAATTGCGAATGTAGATCCTTAGATCATCACTTGGAATGTAAGTTGTAAGTACCTGATTGGTGCCCGCATGCGTATAGACTCTTAATGAAAATGCTCTTGATGCAGGGCAATTCGAAAGTGTGCCAACAGTTGCATTAGATGGACAATAATACCAGCCCGGTGTCGTGTAATCATTAAGGTTAGCATTTGATGGGATTGACAACTGTCCATGATAGCATAATGACGTCTCGGATACCCACGTACCGTCTCCCCGCAGGAATCGGCTACTGTACCCCGCTGCCGGTGCGGGAACGAGACCTGTTTTTCCAGCTGCTGATGTGGTTGCCCCAGTGAATACAGAGTATTTTGTATCTGTGTTGATGTCCCCGATCAGCTGATATACGCTACCGTCATACACAAACGCATACGTGCGGTTGGCGTTGAGATAGGACGATGAGATCGCAGCACCTTGATACTGGATCGCTTTCGCACCGGTGCCGGATATATTCAGCGTCGGATTGGCTGCTGTGTTCTTGACTGAGAATTTGATGTACGCTACGGCTCCCGTGAATAGTTTGAAGCCGGAAATCGTGGCAGTTTTCGCCGCCGTTGCAGCCGCTGTGCTGCACACAGCGAATCGCGCGAATGCTCCGTCCAGCGTATCCATATTGCCATTAATATCCGCTACGTCCACATAATCCGTATCAGCGGGTTTTTTGAGCCCTAGTTTCGATGTATAGGTTGCCATTGAGAGTTCCCTCCTAGCTTGTGATTTCCCCGTTTTCAATATCTTTCCATGTCCGGGATTCTATTGATCCCCATGTATAGCCGTTCAGCCATTCCCAGGTTGACTGGATCACGTCAACCGATAGGATGAACTGCTCTGAAGTGTTCACCGGATTCGGCGTAATGCTGGCCGCTGTGATCTTAACCGACATAGATCATCACCCGGCGAATGAATATTTCCGGAGGAATCGTGTACGTGAATTCGAGTACATACGTCCCCGCTTCCGGCGGTTCCACCAGTGCACGCAGCGTCTTTGCGGAGCCGTCGTCAACAACATCACAGTCCCCGGACGCAACTTGCGTGCCGTCCATCGCAGACAGCTCCCACGATGCGTCGGCCAGCGTGAATACCTGCCCGATGCAGGAAGTCAGCTTCGCACAGACGTATTTTTTCTCCCCCGCAATGAAATTCAGTTTTGGACAACATTCCATTTTTAGGCCCCCAATCGCTTAACCACACGGCGTTGGATCCGAAATACAGAACTCGATCATGTCGGAAGAATCCCATACTTCGAATGTATCACACACTACGGACATATCCCATCGATCGGATGAATCCCAGACATCGGACATGTCAACGGTGTCCGTGTAGAACATGACGCAGCTGTCAGGCAGCAGCTCCAATTTCACGAATCTGCTGTCGTACATGTACAGGATCCCGGCCCAATAGACCAGGAATCCTGTATTATCAACTCCGTAGATATCTACGACGTATTTGCCGTCGGTCATGTCCGGCGGTACCGTCGCCTGCCACTGATTCTCACCGACCTGCGTATAGATCACATCGAACGCGTCGCAGTGCCCGTACATTGACGTAATCATATCAGGACACCGTGACCGTGATCACATACGTTGCGCCCGCATCTACGGGATTCGGATCGATTGTGACCTCCGAAATAACCGGCGCGATAGTATTGCAGTAGACATTCCGCGTAACAGAGGACGTCTTGCCCGCCCCGTCTGTCGCCGTAACAACGATGACATTAGCTGCATCCTGCGAGATCAGCGTGACAGATTTCGAGAAGCTGCCATTGCTCTGCACGGTAACCGCGCCCGCGTCAACATTATTGACCTTGATCGTAATTGTGACCGGCGAAGATGTAGCATCGTTCGTCGTTCCGCTGACGGTGAGGGTTGTCACGTTGGTATAATAATTGTCTGTCGGACTAGTGATCGACAGAACCGGTGGCGTCGTGTCCACCTTGAACGTGGACGTCTTCTGCGTCGCTGCATTGCCGTCGTGGTCAGACACATCAATCTTCAGCGTGTGCGATCCGTCTGACAGTGCAGTTGTCGGCGTATACGTCCAGGTATATCCATTCGTGATTGTGGACGCCGAGCCGGACGACCACGTGATCGCTGAGCCGTTATCGATGTACAGCTTGAACGTGCTGGTGTCAATTCCGGAATCGCTGTCCGTGACATTGATCTTGATGGCCGGCTTGTTGTTCGTGACGATTGCTCCTGCCGTCGGCGCAGTCACGGCAATGACGGGCTTGGTCTTCTCCTTGACGCGCAGCTGCAGCGATTCGCCCAGCGTAGCATGTGTAGAATCGGCAGATGCAGTATTTCCGTATTCGTCCTCCGCTGTCACCTTAACGTCATAATAATGCCCAGTTTGATTATAGCTGGACTTCGACGGGGCGGTAATGGTCGCCTTATACTTTCCGCTTGCGGAATCCAGTGTCAGATTATATGTCTGGCCGTTAATAACGGCGCTGACTGTTGATATGTTTGGCATATAATATTCACCCCTTATTTTTGCATGAAAATGCCCCCTGTCTCCAGGGGGCAGTAAAGGAGGTACAACATGGACTACCCGAAAATCCACTGTAATCAGTATATCATGTTATACCCGGAGTCAACTCTCATCTTTTTGATTTTTTGAAGTACGCGCTGATTGATCCGGTAACAATGCGACACACTGAAATGTGTTTCCCGCGCTATTTCATCCCACCGCAGCGGCTTCGTGCGCATGTACCGCAGTCGTGCGATCTGCTGCTCATCGGGCGCGAGCCGGGACACAACATCCTCGATGCACTGCATCCTGGCGTCGTATGTAGCAATCTCTGCTTCGGTCCGAGCAATCTTCCTATCGTACCGATCCAGCTTCTCCACGATTTTGGCCGTCGGATTTCCCGTATCCGAGCTGCGGGGCTGCCCATCAGGCGGCGTACTTTCGGCGTAGATCTCATCTCGTTCTGCTTTTAATTCTTCCAACGCTGTTTTCGCCTGGATGCGGTATACGCCAAACGTGGCATATGACCGTAAGAAGTATTCTGCATTCATTTTCCGTCCCTCCCTATTGCACACACGGCCGCTCCGAGCAGTATGCCTATGACCAACCCGGTAATGAAATTCATGGCTTGCCTCCACTCGTCGATTCCAGCTCGATTAAGAACGCCAGATTGCACGCCGTGTGCCATAGATGGGGATACCCACTTTCCGGATCTACAGCCTCGCCGCCAAGATACGCCATAAGATGCCTCAGTAATGCCCCCTTGTAGCGTTCCGGCTCTACAGCGCGCCAGCATTCCGCATCCCCGTATTTTTGGGTGCCATACGTCCGAATTGTGCCGACCGCCCACATCAACGACGGAGGCACAAGCTCCAGTCGGATTTTGTTTTGATCATGCTTTATGTTGTAGTTCATTTTGGTTTTCTTCCTTCTTCAGTTCTTTCCGCGCTTTGGTCATCAGCCACGTTTTTATACATTTTTCGCAAGTCATTTCGTCAATCCAGAGACGGCGGCATTTTATGGGGCTATCGTATTTGCATAGCCCAGCGTCTTGCATTATTTTGGCCGCTATCTTAACTGCTCTGGTTTCTGCCGTTTCCCTTGTGCATCCCATATTAATTCCTCCGCTCTGTAATATCTGCAATTTTTGCAGTCCTTTTTGACGTTGATACTCGTTGCAACGATTGTTTCTCGGCACATGGCCGGGCAGCTGCACATCGGAAGTGCGGCTGCATATCTATATCTGCATGTGTAGTAATCAGACATTGGCTTCACCAGCCCCCAAATAATCATTGGCCGATCTATACGCTATTTGAACTTGCTGGAAATAGTCCGAATCCCCTCCAGTGTCCGGGTGAGCCGTTTTTACAATCTGCTTGTATCTCTTTTTCAATTCGTCCACGTGTGGAAGCTCCGAAAATCCCAACACGCGAAAACAATCTGGTATATCTTGCGGTTGTGGCAGTGCCTTGATTCCTGCTACCCATGTCTGTAATTCATAGATGCCTCGTTCTGTCATTCTGGCAATGTCTTCTAATGTCAATACAACTTGCGCGAATGCATCCGATCCATATCTGACAGTTATTCCGTGTTTTGCGGCGTTATCGATACTGTGCTCAAATCGATATAATTGGCCGTTAATCCAGAATTCTACCCAACACATCTTTCGGTCCCAGTTATAGTCATATTTTTCGACGCCAAGTCTCGACATGACTTTTTCCAGTTTCGCTTCATACGATGTTGGATCCGCATATTGTTTTTGCATATTATCCCTCCTCCGGAAATTTTCTGTTCTTCAGGTCGAATCGGCTTTCCGCAAACTCGTTCGCAAATGCATACATTGATTTCTGCATCTCTAGCACTTCGGAGTCATCGCAGTCCATGCTGCAGAAGTGATAGATCAGCTGTGCCATCTGCCGTCTGTCCAATTTTATGTTCAGACCGCCGCACCACAGTGGCAGGCCGCAGTTATACAGATTGGCTCCGATCAGGTCGGCTTCGCGCAGGTTGGCTCCGCGTAGATCGGCGCGTTGTCCACCAGCTTCTCCCGCCAGCCATTTTCTGTGTTTTTCAAGTATCTCTGATATCTCTGATAATTCAGTTTGTGTCATTTTTGTACCTCCTTCAATCTTTTGATCCGTAACTTCAAGCTATCAATCAGGTGATTTTGTGTCGCCCCCTTGCTTGACAGCGCGGCGATCACATCCTCATCCCGCGCGCCCTCCACGTACAGGCGATGTATGATAACCGCCTGCAGCTGCCCTTGCCTGTGCAGCCGCTTATTGGCTTGCTGGTATAGCTCCAGGCTCCAGTTAAGCCCAAACCACACGATATGGTTTCCCCCATCCTGCAGGTTAAGCCCATACGCGCAGCTCGCCGGATGCGCAAGCAGCACATCAACCTCGTGGTTATTCCACGCATCCTCATCAGCCTTTCCCGCCAGCTGGCGGATCCGCAGCTTCAGTGGTTTCAGCGTTTCGATGATTCTTGCAATATCGTGCCGGAAATTATAAAACAGCAAAACCGGCTGCCCGTTGAGGCCCTCAACCACCTCGTACAATGCCTGCAGCTTGCAGCCGTGGATCTGCACCACTGATCCGTCGTCCGTATAGCATGCACCATTGCACAACTGCAGAAGCTTATTGGACAACGCTGCTGCCGACGCCACGTCGATCACGCTCGACTCCACACTAAGCAGCAGATCCCGCTCCAGCTGGTTGTATTGCTGCTGCGCCTTGGGATCCAGCACCACCGGTATGTCGTCGATCACGCACTCCGGTAGTTGTAAGTAGTCCTCCGCTTTCATACTCACGCAGATATCGCTGATCTTTTGGTGTACTACATCCACAGCTCCGTCCTTGGGCTTATAGCTGTAGACCATCGCGCGATCCCGCTTATCCGGCTCCATGTACCGCTCCCGGAAATGGGTAATGTACTTCCCAAGCCGCGCCCCTTGATCCAGCAAGTATACCTGTGCCCAGACATCCTGCAAGCTGTTCGGCGCCGGTGTGCCCGTAAGCTCAATAATGCGTGACATTTTCCCCCTGACTCGGGATAGTGCCTTAAATCGCTTCGCAGCAGGGTTTTTAAAGCTGCTGGACTCATCCACAACCACCATGTCAAATGGCCAATCGTTACGGTAATAATCCTCCAACCACACCACATTTTCGCGGTTGATGATATAGATATCCCCCGGCGTATTTACCGCCTTAATCCGCTGCGTTGTGTTTCCGAGGCAACTGATGATTCGAAGCCCCCTCAGATGATCCCACTTCGCAGCTTCTTTCTGCCAAGTAGCCTCTGCAACCTTTTTGGGCGCGATTACCAGAACTTTTTTTACCGCAAACCGGTAATATTTCAGCTCCTTGATCGCGGTTAGCGTAATTACCGTCTTGCCCAGTCCCATATCAAGCCACAGCGCCAGTGCGGATGTTTCAATGATTCGATTTTCGCAATAGGCCTGGTACGGATGCGGGTTATATTTCACTCCTCTCGCCTCCTTCCAGCCGTGTTTTGCATTCGCGCACAAATGATTTCATCTCTTCCAGCCCCTGAATCTTTCTTGCATCAACGCCGCATTTTTTCAACTGCGATATCCGGTATCGCTGGATATTGGCCATTCTGCCGAATTCAGCTTTAAGCTCTACAAAGATCACTGAGCCGTCCGGCAGCACTACGATCCGATCCGGCACGCCGATGGTTCCGGGGGAGGTGAACTTCCAGCATAAGCCGCCCATACCTTCGATCGCTTTCACCATTCTT
>ENA-UONX01002476-UONX01002476.1-human-gut-metagenome-genome-assembly--contig:-P74old-NODE-2476-length-13027-cov-6.539315_pt1 | contig 13027 bp, 10 predicted proteins | sample MGYA00242466_ERZ724013 | MGnify/ENA metagenome assembly ERZ724013 | reverse complement strand
GTAGACCTACGTCAGACCCCAAGAAGCACGAAACTAGAATAAGAATGTCGGACGAAGATGTAAAAATCCTAGAATATTGTGCGAAAGTGACTGGTAAAAGGAAAGCGGATATTATTCGTGAGGGGATACGGGAAGTCTATAAGAAGTTAAAAAAATAACAGTACCGCCTCCGTAGAAAGAAAAGCGATACCGTTATCAAGCCCAAGACAAAAAGTCTTGTCTGAAATCTATTATATCATTGGATCAGCCTTTTTGTCAAGTGTGATAGAAAGGAATTTTAGAACATGAATGAGGTAATTGAAAAATACTATCAAGCGGAAATAGAATACAGTTCTGATAAACTGCTCAATCGTGAGATGGAAAGCAAGTGGAAAGCACTTTCTAATTTAGCAGAATCCACGTCTGGTAATTCCACACAGCCTGATATTTTTACCACAGTCGGTGATATCTGGTCGGAATCTGCAAAGGTTGGCTTTTATGCCGGTTTTCGTGCTGCACTTCGTTTCATGATGAACCTGTAACTTTGTCAGTGTTGCTGACATCTTCTCACATAGTGGGAAATAAAACTGATTTATCGCCCGCATTCTTTTTCAGCAAAGAATGTACCACATTAGGAAAAGAAAAACAGCTTCTCGCTCAGAGAAGCTGTTTTTTATAATCTGATGTTCCAATTATTCCAATGGCGGCAGTGTTCCGGTTTGAAGTTGGTAATACCGTCCCTTCTGTGTCATCAATTGTTCATGATTGCCACGCTCAATGACACGCCCCTGATCCAGTACCAGAATGACATCGGCATTCTGAATGGTAGATAAGCGGTGTGCAATGACAAAGACGGTTCTGCCCTTCATCAAAGCATCCATACCAGCCTGTACAATCCGCTCGGTTCGGGTATCAATTGAGGAGGTTGCCTCGTCCAGAATCATAACCGGTGGGTCAGCCACCGCAGCTCTGGCAATGGAAAGCAGCTGCCGCTGTCCCTGTGACAGACCAGAGCCATCGCCTTCCAGTACCGTTTCATAGCCATCTGGCAGCAGCATAATAAAGTCATGGGCATTTGCTCGCTTTGCCGCTGCAATGCACTCTTCATCGGTCGCATCCAATCGACCATACCGGATGTTATCCATTACCGTTCCAGTAAACAGATTGACATCCTGCAAGACCATACCCATAGAACGCCGCAAATCTGGTTTGCAGATTTTGTTGATGTTGATACCGTCATACCGCACCTTGCCGTCTGCAATATCATAAAACCGGTTAATCAGGTTTGTAATGGTTGTTTTACCGGCACCGGTTGCACCGACCAAGGCAATTTTTTGCCCCGGCTTTGCATAGACACTGACATCATGCAGGACAATTTTCTCCGGCACATAGCCAAAGTCCACTTGTTCCATCTGTATATCGCCTTGTAGTTCTGTATAAGTAACCGTGCCGTCATGATGCGGATGCTCCCACGCCCACAGTTGGGTGCGGTGGTCTGCCTTACAGAGATTGCCCTCTTTGTCACGAGTGGCATTTACGAGGTGTACATAACCTTCGTCCTGCTCCGGCTGTTCGTCGAGCATATGGAAAATACGGCCTGCACCTGCCAATGCCATGACAATCGCACTCGCCTGCTGGGAGATCTGTCCGATCGGCTGGGTAAAGCTCTTGCTCAGCTGTAAGAATGCGGCAATGCCTCCCAGCGTCAGACCGCCGACACCATGCAGTGCCAGCACACCGCCCAGAATGGCAATGCAGACATATTGTAGGTTGCCGAGGTTGTTGACAATCGGCATGAGAATATTCGAAAAGCTGTTTGCCTTGGTGGCATTTTCAAATAGGGTTTCGTTTTTCTCATCAAAGGTTTTCGCCGCCTGCGGTTCATGGCAGAATACTTTGACCACTTTTTGTCCGTGGATCATCTCTTCAATGTAACCATTGACATCTCCAAGTGAATTTTGCTGTGCGATAAAGTATCTGCCGCTCTTTCCGCCAATCTTCTTGACAATTATCAGCATGAAAACCAAGAAGACAATCACAAACAAGGTCAACCATCCGCTGGTGGCCAGCATGGCAATGAAAACAGCAATCATAGTAATCGAGGAAGAAACAAATTGTGGCAAGCTCTGTGATATCATCTGCCGCAGCGTATCCGTATCATTGGTGTACAGGCTCATGACATCGCCAGTTGCATTCTGGTCAAAATAGCGAATTGGCAGCGTCTGCATGTGAGAAAACATTTCATCTCGAATTTTCTTTAGAACCCCCTGTGACACTGGAATCATCAGCCTTGTGTAAAGAAAAGAACCCAGTGCACCAGCAACAAAAATACATGCCATCTTTAGAATCATCAGCAGCAAACCGGAATAGTCTGGTTTTGCCTCCAACAGCAGCGGTGCAATATAATCATTGATGAGGGACTCCAAAAACGTTGCACTGACAACACTTGCCAATGCACTGAGAATAATACAGACAAAAACAAAAATTAGATGGATTCGATATGGTTTCAAATAACCAAGCAGCCGCTTCATAACAGCTCCTGCATTTTTCGGCTTTTGACCGGCTCCAACCGGCACTCTTCCACGCATTCCGCTCATGCTGTCACACCGCCTTTCTTATTTTGTTCTGCATAAATTTCCTGATAAATTTCATTATTCTGTAACAGCTCTTCATGGGTACCCATCCCGTTGATGACACCGCCGTCCAAAACCAAAATCAAATCAGCTTCCTGCAAAGAAGAAATTCGCTGAGCGATAATGAACTTGGTGGTTTCCGGGAGATAGGTTCGCAGAGCCTGCCGAATGGAAGCATCTGTCTTCGTATCGACGGCACTGGTAGAATCGTCCAGAATCAGAATTTTCGGCTTTTTCAGCAGTGCTCTTGCAATACAAAGCCGCTGCTTCTGACCGCCGGAGACATTTGCACCGCCCTGTTCAATATGGGTGTCATAGCCGTCCGGGAAGGTATTGATAAATTCATCTGCATGGGCAAGTCGGCAAGCCTCCTGCAATTCAGCATCGGTGGCATGTTCATTGCCCCAAAGCAAATTCTCCCGAATGGAACCCGAGAACAATACATTCTTTTGCAGCACCATGGCAACTTGATTTCGCAGTGCTGTCATATCATAATCCCGTACATCGACCCCGCCGACTTTTACAGATCCGTCTGTGACATCATACAATCTTGGGATCAGCTGTACCAGGGAACTCTTCGAGCTACCTGTACCGCCCAAAATACCGACCGTCATACCGGACGCAATGTGCAGGTCAATATCTTTCAAGCAGCACTTATCCATTCGCTTCGAATAGCTGAACGAAACGTGGGAGAAGTCCACACTGCCATCCTTGACTTCTGTCACAGGATGTTCCGGATTGGTCAGGTCGCTCTGCTCTTCCAGAACTTCTACAATTCGTTCTGCGGAGGCTCTGGACATGATAATCATCACGAAAATCATGGAAAGCATCATCAGTGCCCCCAGAATTTGCAACGCATAGGTCATCAAACTCATCAGTTGACCGGTTGTCAGATCCACACCATGTGTTCCAACAATTATTCTTGCACCAAACCAGGACAGCAGCAAAATACAGCAATAGACTGCAATCTGCATTCCCGGCATGGCAAATGACATTCTTCTTTCTGCCTTGCAGAAATCATCATAAATTTTCTTGGAAATCTGAGAGAACTTGCTGATTTCGTGGTCTTCTCTGACGAATGCCTTCACGACCCGTACGCCGTGTACATTTTCCTGTACGACATTGTTCAGCTTATCATAAGTGCGGAAGACCCGTTCAAAGATCGGATGTACACTCCGCATCAATACCAGAACCAGCAGTCCCAGCAGCGGAATCGCTGCTACAAAAATCAATGCCAGCTTCCAGTTAATTCGGATTGCCATTGCCAGCGAGAAAATCAGCATGGTCGGCGAACGCAGGGCAACTCGCACCAACATTTGATAGGCATTTTGCAGGTTGGTGACATCGGTTGTCAGACGGGTGACAATACTGGACGTAGAAAAACGGTCAATATTGAAAAAAGAAAATCCCTGTACAGCATGGAACAAATCATGCCGAATGTTTTTTGCAAAGCCGGCAGATGCCTTTGCAGCATAGTGCCCTGCCAATGCACCAAATAGTAAGGAAAGGACACAGCAGACCGCCAAAATGCCGCCGGTTTGCAGAATCGCAGTCTGGTTTGCACCATCAATCCCGTCATCAATCAACTTTGCCATCAGCAGCGGGATGATGACCTCCATAATAACCTCAAGGGTTACAAACAAAGGTGACAGCAGGGAAACCCCTTTGTACTGCCGGATACAGCCGGCAAGTCGTTTCAACATGTAGAATGACCTCCTTCACTTTCAAAAGTTTCAAGATTTTGGCACATAATGTTCAGCGTTTTTTGGAACTGTGCCAGTTCCTCTGGAGAAATGCCATCTGTTAAAATCTGTTCCAGCCGCATCTGCTCTTGCTCCACACTTTGGTGTAAAGAAATTGCCTTTTCCGTCAGGACAATCCGCTTGAGGCGTGCATCTTCCGGTACAGATTTTCGTACAATCAGTCCGTTTTCCTCCATACGATTCAGCATTGCGGTCACAGTTGAACGGCGGATCGAAAATGTTTTTTCAATATCACGCTGATAAATCGGCGTGTCCTGCCGAATATAGAGAAAGTGAATCAGCCAGCCATGCATCCCCGTCAGCTGTTCAGATGTTTGTATCTGAAATGAACGGCAGCGGTAACGGTCAGTTAAGATAGAAAGACGGTGCAACCGTGGAAACAGCGGCTCCATGAAAAACACCTCCTTTTTTGAATTTCGAATTGTTCAATCGTGAACAGTTCGAGGTTGAACAATATTATAGCATAGGTTAGCTGGATTGTCAAGAAAAAAGAGGGGATTTTAGAGAAAAAATTGTGCCTCAAACAGACTGTTTTTTTGTATCCATTTCACAGAAATGCATCCGGATGAGCGGTGATAGCATATATTTTCAGGGAACTCAAATTTATGAACATATTTGATAAAAATACAACAAATTTTGTATAAATTTTATGGAAGTTGTGGTATAATAGAACGACAAGTGGACCGGAATACCTAAGATTTCTTGTCAGGGCAGGAACGGCTGCCGTTCTATGTTCTGATAAAAGTATAAAATAATATGAAATGGGAGGAATTTTTTATGACAAAGCACCGCAAACGCACTGCCTTGATAGCAGGGCTGTTCACACTCACCTGTCTGGCACAGATTCCAATGAGCGGCATTGCAGCGGAAGGGGATCGCTACACCATGCCGGTGACGGTCAATCTGGCAGGCGAACAAAAGTCCATCAGTCCGTATATCTACGGCGTGAACGACCCCGGTGACGGCAGTAATGTCCGCAATGTCACTGCCAATGCCGTCCGGCAAGGCGGCAATCGCTATACTGGTTACAACTGGGAAAACAACTACTCCAATGCTGGGGAAGACTGGCATAACAGTTCGGATACCAATATTGGTGATATTACGGATGGTGCAGGATATGCAGCACGCAGATTGTCCGACACCTGCACCAAGTACAATGTTCCATATAAAATTACAACCTTGCAAATGGCTGGTTATGTTGCAGCGGACAAGTCCGGTACCGTTTCGGAAGCAGAAGCAGCACCGTCTTCTCGCTGGAATGCAGTGAAGTTCAAGAAGGATACGGCACTTTCTCTGGAACCAGATTTGACAGACAATGCCGTTTACATGGATGAGTATGTGAATTATATTGTCCAGACGCTCGGCGATGCGTCCAATTCTACTGGCATGCAGGGGTATAGTCTGGACAATGAGCCGGTGCTCTGGAATGACACCCATCCTCGCCTGCACGGCGAAGAGGTCAGCAACAGCGAACTCCTCTCCAAGTCGATTGAACTGGCAAGCGTGGTAAAGAGTATTGATCCGAAGGCAGAAGTGTTCGGACCGGCATTCTGGGGGATGCTGCCCTGCATTAACGGCAGCACCACCGACCAATATACCGATCCGGATTGGGAAGCTGTGAAGGGCAATTATACATGGTATTTGGATTATTATCTGGAGCAGATGGCACAGGCAGAAAAAGAATACGGGACCCGTCTGCTTGATGTCGTAGATGTACATTACTATTCACAGGATTGCAGCACAGAGGCTTCCAGGGTACAAGCAGCAAGAAGCCTGTATGATGCAAGTTATGTGGAAAACAGCTGGTTACAGCCGTATTTCGGACAGTACTTCCCATTTATCCCCAAGATTCAGGAATCCATTGACAAGTATTATCCAGGCACAAAGATTTCCATTTCTGAATACAATCTGGCAGACATCAGCAACGAAAAGGAATCCGGTAAGCTTTCCAGTGCTGCCATTGCGGAAGCAGATGCACTCGGCTGTTTCGCTGATAATGACATTTATTTTGCAACCTACTGGGGCACCCTGTCGGAATGCCCATATGTAGCCTCTGCCATCAATCTGTACACCAACTATGACGGCAAGGGGGCTGCGTTCGGTGATACACTGGTAGAAGCCTCCACAGATGATATTTCGCTTGCGTATGCGTATGCGGCGATTGATGCCGGTGACGATTCTACTGTTACCACTGTGCTTTCCAATAAGAGTGCAGATCAGACACAGGAGGCAGTGATTTCGCTGGAGGGCAGCACAAAGGATTATCAGAGTGCGGTTGTCTATGCCATCACACCGGAAGATGACCAGATTCGGATTATTGACGTGCAGAACGATGTCAGCAACAATCAGGTGACAGTAGAGCTGCCGCCGATGTCGGTGGCACAGGTTGTTGTTTCCGATGAAGAGAGCGATGCTGAGGTTTATGTCAAGCCGGAAGAACCGGATACAAAAACCGTTGTTTACAACTACAGTGATTTGGAGCTGTCACAGAACGGTTTCCCGATGATTCCGTTGGAAGATCTGGAACACCTGAAAGAAGTGGTATTGAATATTACAGCAACTTGTAGCTCGAACGCTTCTTGGTTTGGCGGCGGCGGTGCACTGACCTTTAACCAGCTGCTGGGCGAAGACGGTACAACATTCTGGGGTGCAAAAGCCTTTGGGTATAGTGGCGGCACCAATGATGTCAAGATTGTAATGGATGATCAGTTTTCAAATGGAGACGGCGACATCGTATCTGCTGTGATTCAGGATTCCTACACCGAGTTACAGCCGGAGTGGTGGAAGTCTTCCACGAACGATGAAACCGGCAGCGATGTAACATGCGTGATCAATACCGTTACGCTGGTATATGAATACGAAAAAACTACGACCACTACAGATACCACAACTACGACGACAATGACGACAACAACAGGAACAGAACCCACCACTTCTGGAACAGAAACTACTTCCAGTGAAACCAGCACGACGACTACATCAGGGGAATTGCCGAACATCCTTTACGGAGATGTGAATCTGGATGGCGTTGTGGATTTGCGGGATGCTATCGTTTTGAACAAACATATGTGCCAGGTGGTCATACTGGAAGGTGCCGCAGCACAGAATGCCAATGTATTTACAGATGGAACAGAGACGATTGATGAAAACGATGCAAGTACGTTGTTGGATTTTGTCATTCTGCTGATTTCAGATCTTCCAGTTATGGCAGACAATGAAGTGCCGACTATCTCTTGATAGATGGGAGACTAGGGCAACCCTCACAAATGTGCATTTGCAACACAAACGGCAGCTGCTTTTTTGCAGCTGCCGTTTTGATTTTGATCTGTTTGTGTTGTTTCACGTGAAACAACCAATCAATATGCCTTTGCCCAGAGTACCATATGCTTTGCCGGCTTTCCACAGCAGACACAAGTATCTGCATGGTGTTTCTGCTCCAGCGGAATGCAGCGGGAACCGACACCCGTGATTTCTTTCACCTTGTCCTCACAAGCTTCCTCTCCGCACCACATTGCCTCAATAAAGCCGTCACCGTTCTCTTCCAGTACTTTGACAATTTCGTCCATCGTCTTGCAGGCATAGGTGTGCTGTTCACGGTTGGCAAGTGCCTTTTCATACATCCCGTCATGCACAACCTGCAAGCGTTCCCGTACGGTTTCTACCAAAGCAGACAGCGGACAGAAGGTTTTTTCCCGATTGTGACGGGTTACCAATACGCACTGCTCCTGTGCAATGTCCTTCGGACCAATCTCCAGCCGAATCGGTACGCCTTTCATTTCATATTCTGCAAACTTCCAGCCTGGAGAGTTATCGGTATCATCCAGCTTGACCCGCAAACCGGCTGCCTTCAGCTGTGCTTCCAGTTCTCTTGCCTTTTCCAGAACCCCTTCCTTATGCATCGCAACGGGTACAATGATGACCTGAATCGGTGCGACTGCCGGCGGCAGTACCAGACCATTGTTATCGCCGTGTGTCATGATGATCGCACCGATTAAACGAGTGGTTACCCCCCAGCTGGTCTGATGTGGATATTGTAAGGTATTATTTTTATCCGTAAACTGAATGTTAAATGCCTTTGCAAAGCCGTCCCCGAAGTAGTGCGAAGTGCCTGCCTGCAATGCCTTGCCATCATGCATCAGGGCTTCAATCGCATAGGTTGCCACTGCACCGGCGAACTTGTCACTTTCGGTTTTTTTGCCCTTTACCACTGGCATAGCCAGTGCATCCTTGCAGAAGTCTGCATACACATTCAGCATTTTTTCGGTTTCTGCCATGGCTTCTTCTGCGGTTGCATGGATGGTATGGCCCTCCTGCCACAAAAACTCTCTGGAACGCAGGAACGGACGGGTGGTCTTCTCCCAGCGTACTACGCTGACCCATTGGTTGTAGAGTTTCGGCAAATCCCGATAGCTGTGTACAATTTCTGCATAGTGGTCGCAGAAGAGGGTTTCAGAAGTCGGACGCACGCAGAGGCGTTCTTCCAGCTTTTCGGAACCGCCGTGGGTGACCCATGCCACTTCCGGTGCAAATCCTTCGACATGATCCTTTTCCTTTTGCAGCAAACTTTCTGGAATGAACATCGGCATGCAAACATTCTCATGACCGGTTGCTTTAAACATGCCGTCCAGAATTTGCTGTATTTGTTCCCAAATGGCGTAGCCATAGGGACGGATGACCATGCATCCTTTTACGCTGGTATACGCAATCAGCTCTGCCTTCTTTACAATATCGGTATACCACTGTGCGAAATCTTCCTCCATCGCCGTAATGGCATCCACCATTTTCTGATTATTTTTTGCCATAGTTGGATTCTCCTTTTGTGTACTGAAAAAATTTACTATCAGTATAGCATAAAGTCGGAAAAATTGCAAGCATTTACAGTTGTTACGCAATAGAAAAAACGTGAGTTTGACAAGAATGCATTCTACTGCTGCCAATCGCAAACCATGCCGGCGAAAACACTGCACTGTTTGCCTGTGTCTGCTGTCCGTTCTGTTGCCCGATCCAATTTGCCATCTTACCACTCTGAATTTTTCTTGTTTTATGCTGTCAATAAGAGAAATGGGTGCAAATGCAATGCGGGATGTCTGTTTTTTTCAATACCCAAGTCGTGTTCTGTGATATGATAATGACAGTAAGAAAAACGCTTACAAGTCTAAAAAATTCTATAGAAAGGTGCTGTAAAAAATGGAATTTAAGAGAGTCAATATTAGCGGTGGTTCGAGTTTTGAAGAGGTTGCAGGCTACTCCCGTATTGTAAAGGCAGATCCGTTTGTATTTGTTTCCGGTACTACTGCGGTGACACCGGAGGGCACGGTTTACGGGGAGGGTGACCCCTATGCACAGGCAAAGTACATCTTTACAAAGCTGGTGAATCTGCTGGAGGAGAACGGCGTTTCCAAGGAGGAAGTCGTAAAAGTAAACATCTGGGCAACCAGTTCTTCCTACAATATGGAAATTACAAAGGCGTACTCTGAATTTTTCAAGGAAAGCAAGCCCTGCTGCACTTGGATTGGGATCAAAGAATTGAACCGTCCGACGCAGCTTGTAGAAATTGAAATGCAGGCACTCATCGGAGCAAAACTGTAATTCGATTTCTGTGACAGATTCTTTTTGATTACTCCAAAAGTTTTTTCTGCCATAAGGTATTCTGAAAAGGACGGTTCTGTAAGGGCATCTCTTCGAATCAAGCAGTCCGATTCTGGAATATCTACCCCGTGTTTCAGGAGAAACACAAACCATCCGCAACGGAAGACAGCCGTTCTCCAGGAAAGGAGAGCAGCTGTCTTCTTTTTTGTCAGAGAATATGTTATTGTTAAGGTGGTGTATCATGTGGGGCTTGTGTTTCATTCGCATGGGGATATCGTTGCCTGCAAGTAAAAAATGAATTTCTGTTCCATTCTTCATATAAACCGTTCGGGAAAGGTTTCTCTAAGAAAGATGAAAATGGATTGGCGTGTGCATTGTTTCCAATGCATTGACAGAAAGTCAATTTCATGCTACAATAAAGAGAAATCATAAAACAGAGAAAGAAAGGTGGGAGAATTGATATGGCTGGCTCTACAACACCGCCATCTCAGAAACCGAGAAAACGAGTATCCCGTGCACAGGCAAGAAACCGTCGTGTAATGGCTGTTTTACTGTTGGCATTTGTCATTTTCCTGTTCCGAAGAGGCTGTGTTGCCTGTGTCCGTTCCCATGATAAAAAGGAAAATCAGACCGCTGCTGAAACGACTACAGCAGTCACAACAGAATGGAATGCCCAGGAGACCACTGTGACGACCGCAGCACCGCTGCAACCCCATACAGCAATCGCAACAACAACCGATGTGCCACCATCAGAATACTTGATTTCTGGAGAACTTCCGTCCTCTTACTCGATAGAAGTCGATCCAATCCTGCAAAATCCAGAACTTCCAACTGGCTGCGAAGTTACCACGCTGACTATGCTGTTGCATGCAGTCGGTTTTGATGTGGACAAGGTACAGTTAGTGGAGGGCTATCTGACCTGTGAGAGCGAGGGAAAGGCAACATTTAAAGAGGCATTTATTGGGTCACCATATGACCAAGCTGGTTATGGTTGCTATGCACCTGTGATTGTGGATACTGCAAGGAAATATTTGTCTGCCCAAAACAGTGGACGAATCGTAAAGGATCTGACTGGTGCAGACTTTGAAGATTTGCTGCGGGAGGTTGCAAGTAATCATCCCGTTGCCGTTTGGGCAAGTGTCAGTCTTTTGGATATCAATGAAGTTTATGCCTATACTATTTATGACTATGTAGAAAGTACATCGAATGGTGGTACGACAGAACCAAAGGATTTGGATGTATACTGGCTGGAGAATGAACACGTTTTCCTGCTGAAGGGCTATGATTTAGATCGTGGCGTTGTCATTGTAAATGACTCGTTAAATGGCGAGATGGAATATCCTATAGAGCGTTTTAAAGAGTGCTATGCACAGTGTTACCGGCAGGCAGTGATTATTTATTAAAAGATAGGGAGTATGGAAACGATGAAACTGATCATACAAATTCCCTGCTACAATGAGGCAGAGACATTGGCACTGGCAGTGCGGGATCTGCCAAAGCAGATGGACGGGATTGATACCATTGAATATCTGATCATCAATGATGGCAGTACAGACGGCACTGTGGAAGCCGCAAGAGCACTGGGCGTACATCATATTGTTTCTTTTCGTCGCAACAAGGGGCTGGCAAGAGGATTTCTGGCTGGACTGGATGCCAGTTTGCGACTGGGTGCAGACATTATTGTGAATACCGATGCAGACAACCAGTACTGCGGTGCCGATATTGCAAAGCTGGTGAAACCGATTCTGGACAAGAAGGCTGATATGGTGATCGGGGAGCGTCCGATTGATCAGACGGAACATTTTTCCTGGCAGAAAAAGAAGTTTCAGCACTTGGGCAGTTGGGTGGTACGGGTGGCATCCCATACGGATGTGCCGGATGCACCGAGCGGTTTTCGTGCCTATTCGAGAGAAGCCGCCATGCGGCTGAATGTGGTCAATGAGTACACCTACACACTGGAAACGATTATTCAGGCAGGACAGAGCAAAATGGCGATTGCTTCTGTGCCGATTCGCACGAATCCAGAAACTCGACCATCTCGCTTGTTTTCGAGTATGTGGCGGTATATGAAGCGGTCAGCATCGGTCATCACCCGTTCCTTTGTGATGTACAAGCCGCTGAAGTTTTTTGGTATACTGGGTGCTGTCATTTTTACGCTGGGTGTGCTGTTGGGCATCCGGTTTTTGGTTTACCTTGCAATTGGAGAGGGAAGCGGTCATGTGCAATCTTTGATTTTAACAGCAGTCTTGCTGATGATCGGATTCCAGACCATTATTATGGGGCTGTTGGGGGACACGGTGGCAGCCAATCGAAAAATTTTAGAAGATGTGCAGTATCATATCCGGAAGATGGACTATGACGGACATCCGGAAACGGAACTGCCGGATGATAAAGCCGAGTGAATCAGCGAATTGTTTCATGTGGAACAAAAGGAGGACAGCCTATATAGGTTGTCCTCTTTTTTTATACACAGTCAGAAATGTTGTTCATGTATGATCCGATGAGGGATGGTGGAAAGCAGACGCTTTTAAATCATCCAGACATATAAAATAATTTTTCAGCATTTTTAGAGCACTTTCAATTTCTTCCGGCTTTCTGTCCTGAATTAAATTTTGCCATTCCAAAGTAAAAGAATCTGTGGTTCTGATATCTGCATTAAAGACGAGTTGATCTGTGGTGACATTTAACGTTTCTGCAATTTTGCTGAGAACGTGCATACTAGGGCTGCGGCGATTGCTTTCAATCAATGCAATATAACTTTCACTGACATAGATTTTATCAGCCAGCTGTAACTGTGTTAGACCAGCCTGCTTTCTTGCTTCTCGGATTTTATCACCTGTTATTTTTCCGTTCAATCGTACCACCTCTTATATAATCATAACATTTCCAGAAAAATTTTAAACTTAAATATAGAAAAGAAACTTGACAAATAGTGATGTTTGTGATAAGATGAGAAAGGAAAAAAATATTTCATGTTGAGAAAGCAGTTTTTTGCGATTGCAGCATGATGAAAAGTCGAATTTGGAGGGGAATATATTGAAGTACAACCGTATCAAGACGGGA
>ENA-UONX01002475-UONX01002475.1-human-gut-metagenome-genome-assembly--contig:-P74old-NODE-2475-length-13029-cov-4.139510_pt1 | contig 13029 bp, 10 predicted proteins | sample MGYA00242466_ERZ724013 | MGnify/ENA metagenome assembly ERZ724013 | reverse complement strand
CTGCGGTTTGCCACCTATTTCGGCTTCTTCGTGGCGGCCTTCGGGTTCGTCTTCGCGCTGGTGACCATCATCCGCAAGCTGATGAACCCGGCGATGCAGGCGGGCTGGGCCAGCACCATTTCCCTGATCCTGCTCATGGGCGGGGTCATCGTGCTGCTCATCGGGCTGGTAGGGGAGTACATCGGACGCATTTATCTCAGCATCAACCGCTATCCGCAGTTCGTGGTGCGGCGGGTGATGCACGGCGGGGAGGAAGAAAAGCATGAAGACGACGCACGCAGTTTGGGAGCGTGAAAATATCGGCGTGGACGCGTGGGAGATCGCGCTGGACGCGCAGGACACCATTGAAGCGCTGGCGGAGGAAGAACGGCGCATCATCGCCGAGGGGGCGGAGTACATCGTGCTCAAAAGCCCGGTGAACTGCCCGCAGCTGCTGTTTGGCCTGACGGGGCTGGGCTACACCTTTGTGGAAACGGTCTTCCATGTGGAAATTCGCCGGAAGGACTACCACATGCCGGAGACCATCGCCCGGTTCGACCGGGGGCTGACCGTGGTGGAACGCACCGACCCGGAAAATCAGGCACGCATTGACCGCATCATCCGCAGCGGGATCTTTATCAGCGACCGGGTCTCCATCGATCCCGCCTTTTCCGTGAAGCTGGGCGGCCAGCGCTATGCCAACTGGCTGCGCTCCATGGTGCAGAAGGGCGGCCATCTGTACGAGGTGTTGCAGGGCGAAAAGCCCATCGGCTTCTTCGTCATCTGCCGCAAGGACGAGGACACCGTAGACCCGGTGCTCATGGCCATGTATGACCAGCAGAACGACCGGGGGCTGGGCGCGCTTCTGCACAAAAAGACGCTGGACACCTGCTTCACCCATCCGTGCAAGCGGCTGACCAGCACCATCGTTTCCAACAATTCCAAGGTGCTCCGGGTATACGTCAACGCGGGCGCCACCATTTCCGATACGCTGTATACGTATGTCAAGCACGTCGAGCGCTGACACGCGCCGGGGCGTAAGGGAGGAATCCGATGCTTACCTATATCACCAATGAATGTATGCCGCTGGAAAAAATGCTGGCCCGGGTGCAGAAACAGCATCCCGGGGACAGCTATCTTCTGGTGGAAAAAGCGTATAAATTCGCCGAGCAGGCCCACGCCGGGCAGGTGCGCAAGAGCGGCGAGCCCTACTTCATCCATCCGGTGTCCGTGGCCAGCATCCTCACCGACCTGATGATCGACGCACCCACCATTGCCGCCGGTTTCCTGCACGACACCGTGGAGGACTGCCCCGGCATCACGCTGGACACCATCCGGCAGGAGTTCGGCGACGAGGTGGCCCAGCTGGTGGACGGCGTGACCAAGCTGGACAAGCTGGACTTTACCAACCGGGAGGAGCAGAAGGCCGAAAGCCTGCGCAAGATGATCCTGGCCATGTCCAAGGACATCCGCGTGGTGGTCATCAAGCTGGCCGACCGGCTGCACAATATGCGCACCCTGCGCTTTCAGCCGGAGGACCGGCAGAAGGCCATTGCCCACGAGACGCTGGATATTTACGCGCCGCTGGCGCACCGGCTGGGCATCAACTCCGTCAAGTCCGAGCTGGAGGACCTGAGCTTCAAATACATCGACCCTGTGGCCTTCCACGAGATCGCCCAGCTAGTGGGCCAGCGCCGGGTGGAGCGGGAGGAAAGCATCCGCCGGGTCATTTCCGAGCTGTCGGAGAAGCTGGACGAGCAGCACATTCATTACGAGATGGATGGGCGGCCCAAGCATCTTTACTCCATCTACAAAAAAATGCACGGACAGGGCAAGACCTTCGACCAGATCTACGATCTGATCGCCGTGCGGGTGCTGGTGGACACGGTGCAGGACTGCTACACGGTGTTGGGCATCGTCCACACCCTGTGGAACCAGATTCCGGGCCGCTTCAAGGACTACATCAGCGTACCCAAGGGGAACATGTACCAGAGCCTGCACACCACGGTGATCGGCGGACGGAAAATGCCCTTCCCCTTTGAAATTCAGATTCGCACGTGGGAGATGCACCGCATTGCCGAGTACGGCGTGGCCGCCCACTGGCGCTACAAGGAGGGTGGCGGCACCGAGAGCGACATGGACTCCACGCTCTCCTGGCTGGGGCAGATTCTGGACTGGCAGGGGGACACCCGGGACAGTCTGGAGTTTATCGACTCGCTGAAGACCGATCTTTTCAGCGAGGAAGTGCTGATCTTTACCCCCAAGGGCGATGTGGTGTCCATGCAGCGCGGCGCAACGCCCATCGACTTTGCCTACCGCATCCATTCCGGCGTGGGCAACCACTGCGTGGGCGCGAAGATCAATGGGCGCATCGTCACGCTGGACACGGAGCTGCAGACCGGCGACCGGGTGGAGATCATCACCAACGCCGCCTCCAAGGGGCCCAGCATGGACTGGCTCAAGATGGCCAAGACCCAGCAGGCCAAGGCGAAGATCCGGCAGTTCTTCAAAAAAGAGCTGCGAGGCGAGAACGTCGTCCGGGGCCGGGACATGCTGGAAAAAGAAGCCAAGCGCCGGGGCGTGGACTGGTACTCGCTCACGAAGCCGGAATATTATGAGGGCATTCTCAAGCGCTACGCGTTCTCCGAGCTGGACGATATTTACGGCGCAGTGGGCTATGGCGGCATTGCCAGCGCCTACGTGGTCAGCCGTCTTCTGGAGGAACAGCGCAAGTCGGAAACGCAGGCATTGCCCAAGGTGCAGGAGGTCAGCCGGGAGGAAGTCCAGAAGCAGCTGGGCAAGCCCACCCATGGCGTTTACGTCAAGGGCGAAAGCGGGATGCTGGTGCGTTTTGCCCGCTGCTGCAACCCGGTGCCCGGCGACGAGATCATCGGCTACGTGACTCGCGGCCGCGGCGTGACCGTCCACAAGGCGGACTGCACCAACGTATCCGCCAGCGAGCAGGAGCGCATGGTGGAGGTCAGCTGGGCGGAGACGGGCACGGGGGCCGCGTTCAACGCGTCGGTACACATCATTGCCTACGATCACGTCAGTCTATTGGGAGAGCTGGCTCTATGCATTGGCAACATGGACATTCCCATTGTGGCGGTCTCTGCCAAGCGGGACGAGAAAAAAAAGACCAGCGTCATCACCATGGTGGTACAGGTCAAGGGTTTGGAGCAGGTCGACCGGATGTTCAAGCAGCTCCGCAAGCGCAGCGACATCATCGAAGTCTACCGCGCCGGAGGTTAAGCAGGGGTAGTACCCCTGCACCCCACACCGCGCCCATAGGGCGCGGAGCTGCTTGAGGGAAAGAAAGTTGGCCGGGGTTTTACCGCCGCTCGGCGACAGGCCTCGCGGCTCGCGGGTTTGGTATAGTTCCCTGCCGGTTGGCTTTGCTTGGCAGAACGAAAGAAAGAGCTGCTGCATTGTAATTAGAGAATTTTTTTCTGTGCGAAGCACAGAAAAGAGTGGGATTGCAAAGGGCAGCGCCCTTTGCTGCGGGGATTGGGGGCGCACAGCCCCCAACGTCCCCCATCCCGAAAGGAGAAGAGCCATGCGCTGCGTGGTGCAGAGAGTGACGGAAGCTGCCGTTCGGATCGACGGCGAGCTGGTGGGGCAGGCGGGCAAAGGGTTCCTGCTGCTGATCGGCGTGGAGGTGGGCGACACTGCCGAGGACATGGACTACATTGCCCGCAAGGTGCCGAATCTGCGCATTTTTGAGGATGAGGACGGGAAGATGAACCGTTCTCTGCTGGACGTAGGCGGGGACATTCTGGCGGTGAGCCAGTTTACCCTGCTGGGCGACGCCCGGGGCGGACGACGGCCCAGTTTTATCACAGCGGCGCGGCCCGAGATGGCGGATCCGATGTATGAGGCGCTGGTGGAACGCTGGCGCGGCGAGGGCATCCATGTGGAAACGGGCCGTTTCGGGGCGGAGATGAAGGTCAGTCTGGTGAACGACGGGCCGGTCACGATTCTGCTGGATTCCCGAAAAATTCTATAAAAATACTGCAATAAGAAGGGACGCGGCGATTTTTTGCGTCCGAAGGAGAACGAAATGCCGAAGGTACAGATCGAACGGCTGACAGTGGGGGAAATTGACGAAAACTGCTATTTGGTGGTCAACCCGGAAACGGGCGAACTGCTGGTGATCGACCCGGGCGCGGAGCCCGAGCGTATTTTTGCCGCCATCGGCGAACGCAAGCCCCGGGCGGTGCTGCTGACCCACGGGCATTTCGACCACATCGGCGCTGTGGACGCGGTTTGCGAAAAATATGGCGTTCCCGTCTATATTCACGAAGCGGACGCGATCAAGCTGACGGACACCGAGGCCAACACGGGGGCGAAGTTCGGCCATCCCGTGACCGTGCGGACGCAGCCCCGGCTGCTGCACGACGATGAGGAGCTGAATCTGGCCGGGATCGGTCTGAAGGTGCTTCACACGCCGGGCCACAGCAAGGGGAGCGTCTGCTATCTGCTGGAGGAAGATCAGGGCATTCTGACGGGCGATACGCTGTTCAAGGGCGGGTACGGCCGCTATGACTTTGCGGACGGCAGCTTCCACGAACTGAAGGAAAGCCTGCGGACGCTGTTTCACCTGACTCCCCAGATGACCGCGTGGCCGGGCCATGGAGAAGCGACCGTCGCCGGTCGGAACCGGGAGGAACAGGCATGAAGGACGCGGGGCAGGTCATTCTTCAAACGCCACTGGAAGGGCTGGCCAACGAGCTTTGCGAGGTCGTGAAGCTGTTTTATCATATCGACGGATTTTCGGTGAACCCGGAGGCGGTCGAAGGGGAGTCTTCGCTGCTCATTCGGCACCGATTCGAACGCACGGGCATGGAATGCCGGTGCGGCTTTGCCGTAGACGGGGAGCAGCAGGAAAAAACGCTGCTGCTGCCCACGGTGGAGCCGGAGCGGCAGGAGCTGATCGAAAAGCGGCTCATCAAGCGGCTGTGCAAGGTCACGCTGTACGAGCTGCTCAAGCGGCTGACGGGACAGCGGCCGCCGTGGGGCTCTCTGACGGGCATCCGCCCTACCCGGCTGATCTACGAGGGGCTGGCGGACGGGCTGACCATGGATGAGGCCTGCGCCCGGGTGGAGCAGACCTTCGACGTGCTGCCGGAAAAGGTGGCGCTTCTGCGGGAGATCGTGGAGGTGCAGCGGACGCTGCCCGAACCCGGCCCGGAGGAAGCTGACCTGTATGTTTCCATTCCCTTCTGCCGCACGCGTTGCGCGTACTGCTCCTTCCCCGGCGAGGCCGTGGGCAAGGGCAAGCTGATCCCGCCTTATCTGGACGCGCTTCTGTGGGAACTGGAAGAAGCGGAAAAACTGTTCCATCAGGCGAAGCTGGGCCTGCGGGCGGTATATGTGGGCGGCGGCACGCCCACCGCTCTGGCGGAGCCGGACTTTGCCCGCCTGATGGAGCGGGTCATGGAGCTGTTCCCCAATGCCCGGGAGTACACCGTGGAGGCGGGCCGGCCAGATACCATCACCCGGGGCAAGCTGGAAACCCTGAAGGGGCTGGGGGTCAGGCGCATCAGCATCAATCCCCAGACCATGAACGACGAGACCCTGCGCCGCATCGGCCGGGATCATACCTCCGCCCAGACGGAGGAAACCTTCCTGCTGGCCCGGGAGTTGGGGTTTGAGGATATCAATATGGACGTGATCACGGGGCTTCCCGGCGAGGAAATGGCTCAGTTTGAGCATACCATGGACGAGATTCGCCGTCTTGCGCCGGACAGTCTGACGGTGCATACGCTGGCTATCAAGCGCTCCAGCCGTCTCAATCTGGAAAAGTACCCTCTGCCCGACGGCGACCTGACCGCCCGGATGGTGCGGCTGGGCGGCGAAACGGCCCGGGCGCTGGGCATGAAGCCCTATTATCTCTACCGGCAGAAATATATGGCGGGCCAGCAGCAGAACGTGGGCTACGCCACGGCGGGCAACGCCTGCCTGTACAATATCGACATGATGGAGGAGACCGGCTCGGTCATCGCCGTAGGGGCGGGGGCCATTTCCAAGCGGGTCTTCCCGGACCGGGAGCTGCGCATCGAGCGGGCCCCCAACGTCACCAACGTGGCCGTTTATATCGATCGCGTCGCGGAAATGGCGCGTCGAAAGGAGCATTTATTTCATTCATAAGGAGGAGACCCCATGAGCCGGAACATTCTCGTCGCCCTGGATCAGGGAACCACGTCCAGCCGGGCTATCGTCTTTGACGAAGCCGGGCGGATATTGGCCGCCCATGCCATCGAGTTCAAGCAACACTATCCCCAGCCGGGCTGGGTGGAGCACGACCCCGAGGACATTCTGAACACCCAGATCACCGCCCTGCAGAAGGCCGTGGAAATGAGCGGCGTGGAGGTGCAGGACATCGCCGCCATCGGCATCACCAACCAGCGGGAGACCACCCTCCTGTGGGAAAAGGACACGGGCCGCTGCGTTCACAACGCCATTGTCTGGCAGTGCCGCCGCACCGCTCCCTATGTGGAACGGCTGGTGAAGGAGGGCAAGGCCGACCTGATCCGCCGGAAGACCGGGCTGGTGCCGGACGCGTATTTCAGCGGCACCAAGCTGGCTTATCTGCTGGACACGCTGAACCTGCATGAGCGGGCGGAGCGGGGCGAACTGTGCTTCGGCACGGTGGACAGCTTCCTTTGCTGGAATCTGGTGGAGGGGCGGCCCCACGTGACCGACGCGACCAACGCCGGTCGTACCATGCTGTTCAACATCCACACCCAGACATGGGACGACGAGCTGCTCTCCATGCTGAACATCCCCCGGGCCGTGCTGCCCGAGGCGGTGGACAGCGCCCATGTGGTGGGCAACCTGCGCCCGGAAATTCTCGGACGGCCCATTCCCGTGGCGGCCATGGCGGGCGATCAGCACGCGGCGCTGTTCGGACAGGGCTGCTTTACGCCGGGCATGGTGAAAAACACCTATGGCACTGGCTGCTTTATGCTGATGAACACGGGCGACACGCCGATAGAAAGCCGCAATGGTCTGCTGACCACCATGGCGTGGCGGCTGAATGGCAAGCCCACTTATGCCCTGGAGGGCAGCGTGTTCATGGGCGGGGCCACGGTGCAGTGGCTCCGGGATGAAATGAAGCTGATCTCTACCGCCGCCGAGAGCGAACAGATCGCCCAGAGCATCTCGGATACGGCGGGAGTCTTTCTGGTGCCCGCCTTTACCGGCTTGGGCGCGCCCTATTGGGATATGTACAGCCGGGGCACCATCGTGGGCATGACCCGTGGCACGGGCCGGGCCCACATCGTCCGGGCGGCGCTGGAGGCCATCTGCTACCAGAGCCACGATCTCTATAGCGCCATGGTGGCCGACCGGGGCGGCGAAAAGCCCGTCCAGATGAACGTAGACGGTGGCGCCAGCGCCAACGGCTTCATGATGCAGTTCCAGTCGGATATTCTGGGCATCCCCGTGGTGCGGCCTGTGGTGCTGGAGACCACGGCGCTGGGCGCGGCCCTGTTGGCGGGCATCGGCGTGGGCCTGTACGCCAGCAAGGAGGAAGCCGCCTCCATGGTCAAGCCCGACCTGACCTTCCTGCCCCAAATGGACGCGCAAAACCGGGATCTGGCCCTGTACGGCTGGCACCGGGCCGTGGAGCGGGCCCAAAATTGGGTGGAAGTACGATAAAGCAAATCAAAACAGCGCTGCCGGATTTCCCTTCGGCAGCGCTGTTTTTCTATTTTCCGATTACATCGCCCGTTTAGCGGCGGCTTCAGCGGACCCTTCGGCTTCGGACTTGAGCTTGGAGAAGATCATCCGCCCGGCGCTGGTCTGAAGGACGGTGGTCACCACCACCGCGACCTGCTCGCCCACGTGGCGGCGGCCGTTCTCCACTACGATCATGGTGCCGTCGTCCAGATAGGCCACGCCCTGACCGGGTTCCTTGCCCTCCCGGACGATCTGCACCCGCAGTTCTTCACCCGCCATGAGCATGGGCTTGACCGCGTTGGCAAGATCGTTGATGTTCAGCACCCGAATACCGGTAACGCCCGCCACCTTGTTCAGGTTGTAGTCGTTGGTAACGACGGTGCCGCCGTTTTCCCGGCAGAGCCGCAGCAGCTTCACGTCCACTTCTTCGATGTCGGGATAGTCCTTTTCCATTACGGTAACGGGGGCTTTCAGTTCCTTCTGCATCCGGTTCAGCACGTCCAGCCCCCGGCGGCCCCGGGCGCGGCGCAGACTGTCGCCGCTGTCCGCGATGTGCCGCAGCTCCGCCAGCACGAAGGAAGGAACGACGATTTTTCCTTCCAGAAAGCCGGTCTTCAGCACGTCCAAAATTCGGCCGTCGATGATGACGGAGGTATCCAGCACCTTGCAGGACACGGACTCCTCCCCGGCGGACAGCTCGTCCTCGCCTTCATCCCCGTCTTCCGAAACCTCGGACAGAACGGTTTCCAGCAGGGATTCATCCCCGTCCGTGTGACGCTTGCGGCGGCGCAGGGAGGGCAGATGCTTGCCGGAATGATAGCGGTGGTTGCCGATCTGCAGGCCCAGATAGCCCAGAAAAATGTACGTCAGCGCGCTGAAGGACAGCGTCAGAAGACTGGCCCCCGCCGACAGGATCAGCTGGGTAAACAGCGCCGCAATGGCAAGGCCGCACAGAAGGCCCAGACTGGTCCAGACGATCTGCCGGTTGGGCATTTTCTCCCAGTGCTGCTCGATGACGGCCGCGGCCTTCATGCAGCGGGTCAGGATCGACATGCTGAGGGCGAAAAAGATCAGCGCGCCCAGCAGACAAAGCACCACATACAGCAGCACCTGATTGGAAAATTGCTCGAAAATTTGAGGGGAAACGCGCCGGAGCAGCGGAGTCAGCAGCATGGCCAGCGCCGCGCCCAGACCCGCCCCCAGCAGAGTGATCAGCGCCCTTGAAAGCCGTTCAAGGGCCTTGCTTCGCATTTTCAAAGAAACGACCTGCCTTTCCGCATCCCGCCAATAGCGGGAATCAGTCCGTCACCACCGCAAGGGCCTGCATCAGCGTGTCCACGCCGGTCAGCCGAACGCCCTCGATGGGTTTGATGCTTTTCATGTTCTGCTTGGGTAAAAGAATCTCTGTAAATCCCAGCCGGACGCATTCCGCGACCCGGCGTTCCGCCTGACTGACCGGGCGCACCTCGCCGCACAGGCCCACCTCGCCCATCACGCTCAGGGAGGGGGACAGGGAAAAGCCCATCAGGCTGGAGGCCACGGCCACGCAGACCGCCAGATCGGCGGCGGGGTCGCTCAGGGCCAGACCGCCCGCCACGTTGATGTATACGTCCTGATCGAAGAGCTTTTTCCCGGCGCGCTTTTCCATCACAGCCAGCAGCAGTGCCACCCGGCTGGAATCCATGCCGCCCACGGTGCGCTTGGGCACGGAGTAGAAAGACTTGGCCGCCAGCGCCTGCAGGTCGCACAGAATGGGACGGCTGCCCTGCAGGGTGCAGAAGACCACGCTGCCGCCCGCACCCCGAGCCCGCTGGCTCAGCAGCGTCTCGCTGGGGTTGGGGACGGGAATCATGCCCTCGGAACGCATTTCGAACACGCCCAGCTCGTTCACGGAGCCGAAGCGGTTCTTCACTGCCCGAAGCAGCCGGTACTCATGCTGCCGGTCGCCCTCGAAGTACAGCACCGCGTCCACCATGTGCTCCAGAATGCGCGGGCCCGCCAGACTGCCTTCCTTGGTCACGTGACCCACGATGAAGGTGGACGTGCCGGTCTCCTTGGCGTAGCGAACGATGGCTCCGGCGCTCTGGCGCACCTGACTGATGCTGCCCGGCGCGCTGGCGCTGTCCTCGGACACCATGGTCTGAATACTGTCGATGATGAGCACGTCCGGCTGCATTCCCTCGCATTTTTCCAGAATGCTCTCCACATCGTTTTCCGCCAGCACATACAGCTTTTCCTGGGGCACACCGATGCGGCTGGCACGCATCTTGATCTGCCGTGCGCTTTCCTCGCCGCTGACGTACAGCACCCGGCAGCGCTGGCTCAGACTGCCCGCCACCTGCAACAGCAGCGTGCTTTTGCCGATGCCCGGGTCGCCGCCCAGCAGAATGGCGCTGCCGGTGACCAGACCGCCGCCCAACACCCGGTCCAGTTCTTCGTTGCCGGTGGAGGAGCGGGGCTCCTGCCGGTCTTCTACCTCGCTGAGGGCCACGATCTCGCTTTTGCGGGTCGTCTGGTATTTGGCGGCTTTTTCGGCGGTTTTGCTGGGAGCGGGAGCAGGGGTGCTGCGGCGCTCCTCGAAAGTGTTCCATTCTCCGCAGTCCGGGCAGCAGCCCAGCCAACGGGCGGCTTCGTAGCCGCAGGACTGACAGACGTAGACGGTTTTCTCCTTGGCCAAAGAGAGCTCCTTTTCCGCCGCCCGCATCTCTGCGGGCTGACCTTATCATAGCAGAATGAATGCCTCCGCGCCATGGCAACCTTTGGGGAATGCTGTCGGATAGCCCCATAAGCGTTCGCCAACTTTCGCGGAGGGGAATATACCTGTCCAGTATACCACAGACGAGGGGGATTGCCTAGAAAGACCGCAGGAGATTTTACAACGAAAAAAGACGCGTTTCTTTTTTACAAGTATAAACCGTCTGTGACAAACCTCTTACGAATACTGCGTTTTCGTATTGTTTCAGCGGAAAACTGTCATACTTTGCTTAGAAATCCTCCATTGACGCGGAGCAGGAAAGCAACGTAAACTAAAGCTAGAAAAGGTGGGGGTGATTCTTTTGGCAAGACGTAAAAACGAGTATCTGTTCGCACCGCAGCGGGAAAAACGCTCGCATCTGGGGGCGTGGCTGGTCGTTCTGGCGCTGCTTGCCGCACTGGCCGCCACCGTCTGGCTGACCAACCGGGGCGTGAACCAGAAGCTGTCGCTGGAGACGGAGAAGGTTCACGTCATGGGACTGGACAAGGCCTTCGAGGGCTTTACTGTTCTGCACATCAGCGACCTGCACGGTTCCGGACTGGCGGATGATCTGAGCCAATGGAAATCCCTGCTGAACGGGAAGAATTATCATGCCGTGGTATTAAGCGGTGATATGGTGGGCAAGGACGGCGACGACGAACCCCTGCTGACGCTGATCCACAACCTGAATACCCTGCGGGAGGGCGTACCCATTTACTTTATCGCCGGGGACGAGGACCCGGAGCCGGTGCTTTCCACCGCCCGGGGAACGCCGAAGGTGCTGGCGGGCTGGGTGGAGGACGCCCAGAAGGCGGGGGCGATCTACCTGGACGCGCCGGTGTCCCAGACGGTCGGGAAAAAGACCGTGTGGTTTTCCCCGGAATATCTGTACGATGTGGACGTGGACGGCCTGATCGGCGCACTGACCAGCCAGCAGCAGAGCATGGAGGCGCAGGGCACCCAGTATGAGGCCGAGGGCGGCGCGGCGTACCGGGCGCTGGGCTACCGCATCGAGGCCTACCAGCGCACCCAGCAGGCGCTCAAGGAAATGACGGACACAGACCTGCAGATCGCGGTGAACCACGTGCCCATGGAGACCTCCTATATCCGGGAAAGTATCGAATGGGCCGACCAGGAGAAAATCTTCAATTTTCGGAATATTTCGCTGCTGCTGTGCGGCCATTACTGCGGCGGCCAGTGGCGGCTGCCCGGCGGAGGGGCCATCTATGTGCCAGAAAAGGGCTGGTTCCCCTCGGACGACGGTATTCGCGGGATGCAGCGGGTCAACAGCCTGAATCAGTATATTTCCCCGGGCATCGGGGCCAGCGATGATTACCCCATGAAGGGGCGGCTGTTCAATAAGCCGACGGTTACGCTGATCACCTTCACCGCCCGACTGCAGTAGAAAAATGACCAACGAAAAGGGCCGTTCCCGGAAAAGGGGAAAGGCCCTTCTAATAGGCTGAAATTCTCTCATAAGCCGCAGCACAGCAGGACTCCCCATCGACCGCCGCTGGCCGAAGCCCCAAATGGAAAATTTGCCGCAGCCTGTGAACCGTAAAGGTCAACACGGCTTTTTGGGAAAGCCGTTTATTTCCACGCTTCTTCCGCAATGCCGCCGCCAAGGCACACGTCGCCCTGATACAGCACCACGCTCTGCCCCGGCGTAACGGCCCGCTGAAGCTCGTCCGCCTCGATCAGCAGCTCGTCATCCTTACGGGTGACGGTGACGGCCTGATCGGCCTGACGGTAGCGGAACCGGGCGGTGCAGCGGCAGCTTTCGCCCTCGGCCATGGGGGCGCTTTCGGCGATCCACGTGGCCTGTGAAGCCCGCACATAGCGGCTGTACAGCCGGGGACTGTCCTCGCCCTGAGAAACCAGCAGCACGTTATGCTCCAAGTCCTTGCCGATGACGAACCAGCTGCGCCCGTCGCCCCGGCCGCCGATGCCCAGTCCCCGGCGCTGCCCCAACGTGTAGTAGGCAAGGCCGATGTGCTCGCCGACCTTTTCGCCCTCTTCCGTCCGCATATCGCCGGGCTGCATGGGCAGAAAGCCCTGCAAAAACTGCCGGAAATTCCGTTCGCCGATAAAGCACACGCCGGTGGAGTCCTTCTTGGAGGCCACTGGCAGACCGTTCTGCCGGGCGATTTCCCGCACCTGCGCCTTGGTCATGCCGCCCACGGGAAAGAGGGACTTGGCCAGCTGGGCCTCCTTGAGCATATAAAGGAAGTAGCTCTGATCCTTATTGGGGTCGTCGCCCTTGAGCAGTACGGGATGCCCGTCCCGCACCTCCGAGCGGACGAAGTGCCCGGTAGCCATTTTCTCCGCGCCCAGCTTCATGGCATAGTCCAGAAACGCCTTGAACTTGATCTCCCGGTTGCACAAAACGTCCGGGTTGGGGGTGCGGCCCTTGCGGTACTCGTCCAGAAAATAGGAAAACACCCGGTCGTAGTACTCCTTGGCAAAATTGACGGAGTAGTAGGGAATGTCGATCTTGTCGCAGACCGCCTGCACGTCCTCCCAGTCCTCGGCGGCGGTGCAGGTGCCGTTCTCGTCCTTTTCCTCCCAGTTTTTCATGAAAACGCCCACCACGTCGTAGCCCTGCTGCTTCAGCAACAACGCCGCCACGGAGC
>ENA-UONX01002465-UONX01002465.1-human-gut-metagenome-genome-assembly--contig:-P74old-NODE-2465-length-13105-cov-6.842835_pt1 | contig 13105 bp, 10 predicted proteins | sample MGYA00242466_ERZ724013 | MGnify/ENA metagenome assembly ERZ724013 | reverse complement strand
TTTTTTCAATAACGCTAACACGTTTTATTGCTGATTTGATATTTGGCATATTTAGCACCTCCCTTTAAGTTAGTAAATAATAACAAAATATATTTTAACACGGAAATATAAATTTTGCAAGCATTTAGCAAAGATTTAATGCTTACAGTGTTAAAAATTTAAAAAATGACTTGAAAAAAATACATATAACAACTATAATAAGAGAGTAGAAACGATAATATTGTAAAATTTGGAAGGAGAGATAGTTATGAATATAACAATAACAGGAAAGGAAATAAAAGCTACAGACGCTATAAAAGAATACATCGAAAAAAAAGCTGAAAGATTAGTAAAATATTTTGGAGATGAAATTGATGCAAATGTAACAATAAAAACAGAAGGTTCAGAACAAGTTGCACAAATGGATGTAAAAATAGGAACAGATAGATTTAGAGCAGTTACAGCACATAAGGATTTATATGCTTCAATAGATAAAGACATAGATATATTAGAGGGTCAAATAAGAAAAATGAAAACTAAAAAAGACAAGCAAAATATGACAGAATCAATTAGAGGAAAAGAAGAACTAAGACAAGAGGAAGAAAAAGAAATAGAGGGTGAAATATTAAAGACATTATACTATGATATAAAACCTTTAACACCAGAAGACGCAAAACTAAAATTAGAAGAAAAACCACAAGATAGATTTTTAACATTTATAAACATAGAAACAGGAAAAGTAAATGTTATATATAAAATGAAAGATAACAAAAACTATGGTTTGGTAGAGCCAGAAGCATAGTAATAAAAATAAAAAATGAATGGTGAATAATTGCGTTATCATTCATTTTTATTCTTGGGAACATATTACAAAATTATAACATTTTTATTACATTTACATAAAAGTTGCAAAAATTGTAAAAGTGTGGTAAAATAATAATAGGTATGGTATGTACCTATATATAGGAGGTATTAATATGGATGAAAAGGAAAAAAAAGATACATTGGAATTATTTGGCAAAATGCTAGATTTAAAATTTGAATCAGAAGAATTAATAGAAAAAGCAGATGAATTAATTGAAAGATGCGAAATTGATACAAAGAAAGAAGAGGAGAAATAATATGGATTTAGAAAAATTAAATAATGACTATTTAAGACTTAAAGTTGCAACTGAAAAATTTAAAACTATTTTAGAACAATATGAAAATGATTTAAAATTAGCAGAAAAAGATAAAGAGACAGCAGAAAACAATTTGAAAGTAGCAACAAAGCCAGCTGAAAAGAAAAAATATCAAGCAGATTTAAATAAGGCGATAATAAATATAGATTATATAAAAATTCAAATAGAGACTGCAAAAAATCAACAACAAAAAGTTCAAGAAGATATTAACAAAATAATAGCTGATGTAAAAGAAATACCTGAAGTTAAAGAACAATGCAATAGAGCAATAGATATAAGAACGCAAAGACAAATTGCAAAATTTGAAAAACAGAAAAAAGAACAAGAAGAGAAAAAAGAAAATCTAGAACAATTAAAAAATATGATTGAAAAACATCCACAAGCTATAATGATTGTTAACAATATCGAGAATAAATCACTTGAAATTAGCAAAAAAGATAGTGAGATAAAAGATGTTGAAGAGGAAATAGATAAACTAGATCCTACAGATCCAAATTATGCTATAGATAAAGCAAAATTAGATGCAGACAAAGCAAAATTAGAAACAGAACGTAAAACATTAGCTGGTGAAAGACAAACAGAAAGAAATAACTTAAAAAAATTATTTAATAATCCAAAATATAATGAAGAAATAGACAACCTAACTACTAGGGCAGCTTTAGACAAAAGTATAAGTAATTGTGATAGATTAATAAGGAGAAGTGAAAATAAAATACATGATTATACATATGCTAGAGATAGTCTATATAAAGTAGCCCCAGTAGCACCAACAGCACCAACAGCACCAGCGCCAACAACGGTTAGCCAATCAAAATGGGAAACATTTAAAGGATTATTTAGAAAAAGAGAAGCAGGAGCTCCTAGTAGATGGGAATCTTTCAAAAGTTTATTTACAAAAAAACCTGCATTACCAGAACTAACAACTCCAGAACCAACAACAGTAAAATCTTTTAAGGATGAAATTAAACTAGACGGTGATGTAATGAGACATGAAATCGTTCAGGAAATATATAAAGAAGCTCTTGATAAAAAGGTTGAACAAGGAAAAAGTGAAAGATAGAATATTAATAAAAAAGAACAACTAATATATTTATATATGACCAGTTTAATAAATATTGAATTATATTCTTTTTTCTGATAATACAAACAAAATATTGACATATTCATAGAAAAATGATACAATATATACCGCTAGTGTAAAATGTAAAATTATAGCATTTTAACTAGCGGTATTTTATTTTGAAAAGAGGTGAAATTTAAGTGCCAACGATTAATCAATTAGTAAGAAAAGGAAGAAAAACAGCTACAACAAAATCTACATCACCTGCTTTACAACATGGATACAATTCTATGAAGAAAAAAATGACAGATAAAAGATCACCACAAAAAAGAGGCGTATGTACAGTTGTAAAAACAGTAACACCTAAAAAGCCAAACTCAGCATTAAGAAAAGTTGCCAGAGTTAGACTTTCAAATGGTTATGAAGTAACTTCTTATATTCCTGGTATAGGACATAACTTACAAGAACACAGTGTTGTTTTGATAAGAGGAGGAAGAGTAAAAGACCTTCCTGGTGTACGTTACCATATAATAAGAGGAACACTTGATACAGCAGGTGTAAAAGATAGAATGCAAGGACGTTCTAAGTATGGAGCTAAGAAACCTAAAAAATAAAAATTTTAGTGAAAAGATTCGTCTTGCGTTGTTAAGCGTCGCATAAAAATCTTTCGATATACACCAGTATAATCTCAAGATTTTTAGCTAGCTTTCCTAGCAATACTCGCTTTTGACTAAAATTTTAAAAGATGAGAGTGTAACTACTCTCAAAACGAGGTGCATATAACTTACTAATTTATTTAAGAACACTTAAATTTATAATAAATTATATAGCACTTAACTAGAAAAGTTTGAGAAGAATCTAGTATCAAATTTTTAAAGAGTACCTTAGATACAATAAATAGTATCTACAAAATTAAAAAAGGAGGGAAGAATAGTGCCAAGAAAAGGATATATAGCAAAAAGAGAAGTTTTACCAGATCCAATATATAATAGCAAAGTTGTTACAAAATTAATTAACAATGTAATGCTTGATGGTAAAAAAACAGTTGCTCAAAAAATTGTTTATGATGCATTTGATATAATAAAAGAAAAGGAACAAAAAGATGCTTTAGAAGTCTTTGAAGCAGCACTTGAAAATGTTATGCCAGTTCTAGAAGTTAAAGCTAGAAGAATTGGTGGAGCAACTTACCAAGTTCCAATAGAAATTAGACCAGAAAGAAGACAAACATTAGGTTTAAGATGGCTAGTAGTTTATGCTAGAAATAGACATGAAAAAACAATGGCAGAAAAATTAGCAGCTGAAATAATAGATGCTGTAGCTGGAAATGGTGGAGCATTTAAAAAGAAAGAAGATATGCATAGAATGGCTGAAGCTAATAAGGCTTTTGCTCATTACAAATTCTAAAAATTTTATTATAAGCTACGTCTAACTGCGTTAACCTTCATCTAAAAATATCCTCGACGTACAATATGTACGCCTCCGGTATTTTGGATTCGGTTGACTTGTTATACTTGCTTCTAATAAAAATTTTGAAAGAATATTAAAAGAATAGAAAAAAGGAGGAAAAAAAATTGGCTGGAAGAGAGTTTCCTTTAGAGAAAACAAGAAACATAGGAATTGTAGCACATATAGACGCTGGAAAAACTACAACAACTGAAAGAATACTATTTTATACAGGTAAAACTCACAAAATAGGAGAAGTTCATGAAGGCGAAGCAACTATGGACTGGATGGTTCAAGAGCAAGAAAGAGGTATTACAATTACTTCTGCTGCTACAACATGCCAATGGTTAGGAAATAGAATTAATATTATAGATACTCCAGGACACGTGGACTTTACGGTTGAAGTTCAAAGATCTTTAAAAGTACTAGATGGTGCTGTAACAATTTTAGCAGCAAAAGGTGGAGTTCAACCACAAACAGAAACAGTTTGGAGACAAGCAGACAAATATCAAGTTCCAAGAATGGTATATGTAAATAAAATGGACATTACTGGAGCAGATTTTATGCTTTGTGTTGAACAATTAAAAAACAGATTAAAAGCAAATGCAGTTCCAATTCAATTACCAATTGGTGCTGAAGACCAATTCAAAGGAATTGTAGATTTAATAAAAATGAGAGCTTTTGTTCATAAAGATGATTTGGGTAAAGTAATTGAAGAAGGAGAGATACCAGAAGAATTAAAAGCCCAAGCAGAAGAATATAGAGCAAAATTAGTAGAAGCTGCAGCAGAACAAGATGATGAATTAATGATGAAATATTTAGATGGTGAAGAACTTTCAGAAGAAGAAATAAAGAAAGGCTTAAGAATAGGAACAATAGCAAATAAGATAGTTCCTGTTTGTTGCGGATCATCATATAAAAACAAAGGTGTTCAAGAATTATTAAATGCTGTTGTTGACTTTATGCCATCTCCACTTGATATACCACATATTAAAGGTGTTACATTAGATGGAGAAGAAATAGAGAGAAAAACATCAGATTCAGAACCTTTTGCAGCTTTAGCATTCAAAATTGCAACAGACCCATTTGTTGGAAAACTTTGCTTCTTTAGAGTTTATTCTGGAACTTTAGAAGCAGGTTCTACAATTTTAAATGCAAATAAAGAGAAAAAGGATAGAATGGGAAGAATCCTATTAATGCATTCTAACCATAGACAAGATATTGATAAAGTATATGCTGGAGACATAGCAGCAGCAGTTGGATTAAAAGAGGTATCAACAGGTGATACACTTTGCGACCCTGCACACCCAGTTATATTAGAGTCAATGGAATTCCCAGAACCAGTTATTGATATAGCTATTGAACCTAAAGATAAAGCTAATAGTGAAAAAATGGGTATAGCTCTTGCTAAACTTGCAGAGGAAGACCCAACATTTAAAACATATACAAACCATGAAACAGGTCAAACAGTTATTGCTGGAATGGGAGAGTTACACTTAGACATTATAGTAGATAGATTAAAAAGAGAATTTAAAGTTGAGTGTACTGTAGGTAAGCCACAAGTTTCATATAAAGAAACAATTAGAAACAAAGTAAAAGTAGAAGGTAAATTTATTCGTCAATCTGGTGGACGTGGACAATATGGTCACGTATGGCTAGAGATGGAACCATTAGAGCCAGGAACTGGCATCCAATTTGAAAGTAAGATAGTTGGTGGTGTTGTTCCAAAAGAATATATTAAACCAATAGAAGAAGGAATTAGAGAAGCTGCAGAAAGCGGTATATTAGCTGGATATCCAGTTATAGACTTTAAAGCAACTTTAGTAGATGGTTCATACCATGAAGTTGACTCTTCTGAAATGGCCTTCAAAATTGCTGCATCTATGGCCTTTAAAGAAGGATGCAAACAAGCTAAGTCAGTTATACTAGAACCTATAATGAAGGTAGAAATAACAGTTCCAGAAGAATATATGGGAGATGTTATTGGAGATGTAAATTCAAGACGTGGAAGAATGGAAGGAATGGAAGCACAAAGCGGTAACCAAGTTATAAGAAGCTTTATTCCACTATCAGAAATGTTTGGATATGCAACAGATTTACGTTCTAAAACACAAGGTAGAGGAACATACTCTATGGAACCATCTCATTATGAAGAAGTTCCAAAATCAATTTTAGAAACAATAGTATCTTCAAGAGCTAAAAGAGATTAGAAATATAAATTAGAAGTTGGAGATTAGATACTAAATAAATTTATTTATAAATTTTAGTATCTAAATCCAAATTACTAATATCTAGAATAAAAAATACTTAAAATACTTGCTTTTTTATTAATTTTGTTATAAAATGCAAGTGTTATGAAATTAGTTATTAATTTTAAAAAATATAATAGAGGAGAATAGTGAAGATCAAAAGAACTTCAATTCATACCTCAAAAAAAGGGAGGAAAATTTAAAATGGCTAAAGCAAAATTTGAAAGAACAAAACCACATGTTAACATTGGTACAATTGGTCACGTTGACCATGGAAAGACAACAACAACAGCAGCTATTACAAAATACCTAGGATTACTAGGAAAAGCAAAATATGAAGCATATGATCAAATTGACAGTGCTCCAGAAGAAAAAGAAAGAGGAATTACAATTAATACAGCTCACGTTGAGTATGAAACAGATAAGAGACACTATGCACACGTTGACTGCCCAGGACACGCAGACTACGTAAAGAACATGATTACAGGTGCTGCACAAATGGATGGTGCTATATTAGTTGTTTCAGCAGCTGATGGACCAATGCCTCAAACAAGAGAGCATATATTACTTGCTAGACAAGTTGGCGTTAAATATATCGTTGTTTATTTAAATAAATGTGATATGGTTGACGATCCAGAATTATTAGAATTAGTTGAAATGGAAGTTAGAGACTTATTATCAAGCTATGATTTCCCAGGAGATGAAATTCCAATCGTAAAAGGATCTTCTCTAAAAGTATTAGAGAGCACATCAACAGATCCTAACGATCCAGTTTATGCTCCAATGAAAGAATTAATGGATGCAGTTGATAACTATATACCAACACCAGACAGACCAGTAGATCAACCATTCTTAATGCCAATTGAAGACGTTATGACTATCAGTGGTAGAGGAACTGTTGTTACAGGTAGAGTTGAAAGAGGAACAGTAAAATTACAAGATGAAGTTGAAATAGTAGGTCTTTCAAAAGAATCTAAGAAAACAACAATTACAGGTGTTGAAATGTTTAGAAAAATATTGGATCAAGCAGAAGCTGGAGACAATATTGGTGCTTTATTAAGAGGAATTCAAAGATCAGAAGTTGAACGTGGTCAAGTTCTTGCAAAACCAGGAACAATTCATCCACATACAAAATTCAAAGCACAAGTATATGTTCTAACAAAAGAAGAAGGTGGACGTCATACACCATTCTTCAATGGATATAGACCACAATTCTATTTCAGAACAACAGACGTTACAGGTGTTATCGAATTAGCAGCTGGAACAGAAATGGTTATGCCAGGAGATAACGTAGATATGACAATCGAACTTATCACACCAATAGCTATTGAAAAAGGACTAAGATTTGCTATCCGTGAAGGTGGTAGAACAGTTGGTTCAGGTGTTGTTTCAGAAATAATGGAATAATATAAACCATTGAATATAGAAAAGGCAAGGGTTACAAGAAATTGCAACACCTTGCTTTTTTGTACTATTTTAAAATTTCATCAACTTTTTTCAGACTCAATTACAAATAAAATTAATTTTATTAATAATATTTTCTTTAGTCTAAAGAAGAAAAATGTAGGGTCGATTTTAATCGCCTGTATAACAATTTTAAATCTAGGTTTAACCAATCCCTTAATCTTAGAAAAGTCTATTTTTCATTTGACTTTATCATAGAAATGATAATAAAAGACTTGAAACTAATACCGAGATATATTAAAATACAATTAATAGTACTTAATTAAAAAGGAGTGAGCTGCAAGTGTCTACATAGTATATTCACATATTGCACCAAGCTTACAATGTGATGAATCACTTACACTAGAGGTTATAGAAAGTGAACTGGGTTTAATAGAAGGTACACATTTTGTGGTAGATAAAAATTTTATAGAAAAATAAGCGAATAGGTATTCCAAGAAAGGGATGAAGCACAAATGAATAAGGATAAAATTTTAGACGAAATGTTTGAATATTTTGAGGGAACAAGAGATAATTTTGACATAGATATGGTTGAGGAATTTCTCGAATCTTATGAACCACAAGAAACATTAATACAAGATATTCATGAAAGATTAACCAGAATAGAAAATAGAAAAGAAATTCTATTATCAGCTTTAAAAAGTAATAACGAGGATAGAGAAGAACTCGCATGTTTTTTTGTTGATACAAATGCACTGGATTTTTTTTCGGTTGATGAAATTAATAGATTATTAAATTCTAATGAATTAAAAAATTCGCCTTTAGAAAAAGTCAGAGGTTCCTTGATAGGAGCAAGCGGTAATATAGAAAAATATTTAGCACCTGAGTATGTAAAGGCTGTTGGTTTGGACGAGTATTCTGTTAGCCATTTGATAGAAAAAAGTGGTAATATAGAAAAATATTTAGCACCTGAGTATGTAAAGGCTGTTGGTTTGGACGAGTATTCTGTTAGCCATTTGATAGAAAAAAGTGGTAATATAGAAAAATATTTAGCACCTGAGTATGTAAAGGTTGTTGGTTTGGGTGATTATTCTGTTGCGAATTTAATAGAAAAAAGTGGTAATATAGAAAAATATTTAGCACCTGAGTATATAAATGCAGTTGGTTTTTGTAAAGAATTTGTTCAAGACTTAATAAAAGCAAGTGGTAATATAGAAAAATATTTAGCACCTGAGTATGTAAAGGTTTATGGATTGCGCGGCATTAACATTTTATATATTTTGGGTGTCAATGATACTGATATGGGTCTAAAATTAGACAATATGATAGACAATGACCAATATACATCTGAAACTCCTTTTCATTTAATAAAAATATGTAATTTAATAAGGCAATCAAATTCTGGAAGACTGAATAGAATAGCATCTAATGTTATAGAAAACATATTAACAAAACCAGTAGATGAACAGCTAGATGCTGCAAATGAAATTATAAAAATTTATGAAACCACTAACATTCCAGGATTTGCAAAAGATTTTATGGTATTTGCAAAACTTAATTCTGCTTTTCTGAAAGGAACAGAATTAATGGGGAATGTACCATCATTGAATAGAGCAACACCAACACAACGAAAGAATATTATATTTTCTGATTTATTAAGAATTTCAATAGAGTCTAATAACAGAAACTTAAGAGAATATTTAAATAATATTGAACAAGGTGATAAATTATTTGAAATGTTCAAAGCAGGGAATTTACAAATTGATAGCACATTGCCAGAAGAGAGTAGAGTTATATTAAAAAAATATTGTAATATGTTAAATACCCTGTATAACCAAACAAGTAGAGGGAGACGTTTAGATAATGCAAGAATAAATTCTGGTAATCTAGCACAAGACTTGACTGAATTAAATGACTTATTTACCAACGAGGAAAACATTCATATTCCACTACGTGATAGAATTGTAAGGACATTTGGATATTGGGCAGGGATTAGAAGTTTTGAACAAGCAAAAAAAATGATGGAAGAAAATACAAAAGAGGCTGATAGAAGAAATAGAGAAACTGCTAAAAAAGGAGATTTTTCTATAAGAAAAGGGGACTTTACAAAAGGAATTAGAAGATCTGAATACTTTCCATCTATGTTGCAAAATGGCATAGTAGCAAAGGATTATTTGGGGCAGTCATCAGATAGCGACTATACTCCATTAGATACTGATGTAGAAAGTGTTGAAGCAGATGAAGAAATGTTTACAGCACCTAAGTATACAGATAATGATGAAGACGGAAGAAAATTAGGTAAAATTATTTTAATAATAAAAAAAGATGAAAGATATGTGGAAACAAGAACAAATGATAAGGTTGATGAAGAAGCAATAAATACTGTTATAAATAATAAACAAAAAATTGAATATTTTGATAATTCTAATGTAGTTGATTTTCTTCGTAATTCATATGGCATAAGAACTGGGATTGCATCTACTAACATAAGCTTTATTGTGGCAGATAAATATGTTGATAAATTAGGACTAGAGATTGCTATGAACGGGTTTTATATTCCAGTAGTAGATAGTGATAAAAACTTATTATATACGCCAGAAATGTATGACAATATAAGAAGTAAAATGCAAGGGTTAAGTCATTATGGATTAACTGAATTTCAATTAGACCCAAGTGCATGGAATATAGGAATAAGCCAAATTACACATGTAATAGAACAAAGCAAAGAAGACGCAAATGATAAAAGAAAGTTGATATTGCAAACATTAAAAAGCGCAGTTGAAACATATGGATTGAACATGTCAGAAAAAATGACGGAAGACATATTACAAGGAACTGTTGAAATAATAGATACTGGCTCAACGGGAAGAGGAACGAATTTACCTGGAGATGGTGATTTTGATTTTATGGTAAGACTTGATAAAAATATATTAACTAAGCCAGAAGAATTTAAACAATTGATAACTGACGCAGTATGTTCCTTAGATAAACCGAATGAAAGTGTAACCACTGGTAAAGGCGATTTTAGATTTAAAGGTGTCTCCATAGCAGGCATTAAAGAGAAAGTTGACTTAGATTTAAGCTTTACCCCAAGAACTGATGAAATTGAATACACAACAGAAGAATGTATAAATGACCGTTTAGAAACTATAAAAAGAAGTAATCCAGAAGAATATAAGTGCGTTGTGGCAAATATAATATTGGCAAAAACGGTACTGAAATCTGCAGGTGCATATAAGAGAAAAAATGCTCCCGCACCTATAAATGGTGAAAAAGATACTAGAGGTGGCTTAGGTGCCGTTGGAATTGAAAATTGGGTTTTACAAAACGGAGGTTCTTTTGAAAAAGCGGCACGTGGATTTTTGGAAGTTTCTAAACAGTGTGAAGGATTAAGCGAATTTAGACAAAGATATGCTATATGGGATTTTGGAGAAAATTACATGGCAGGAGATAATTATCCTCATGATAATTTTGTAGATAATATGGATGATAATGGATATTCCGCTATGGTTAATGCATTAGAAGATTATATTAAAACCATAGAAAATGAAAGGAAAATTGAAACACAAAAAAAAGGAATAGGTGACCTTGTGCAAGAAGATATGTCTGCATTAAATGATACACCATATATGATGGCAGTAGCTAGAATATTGGAATCAGCTAGACGCATGGAGAGAAAAGAACTGGTATCAAAATAAAATATTAAATATTTATTTTATTGAAAGGAAAAGATAAAGTATGGATAAACAAGAATTTGGCAATGCCAGTTATGAAGTTTTGAAGATATTAGAATACATAAAAGATGATGATTTAAAAAGAATTCCACAAGAAGAAATAGAAATATTAAAGAAAAACGCAAATTATAATCATGACTTTCATTATAATCCAGATAAAAAAATTAACGAACAAAGTGTTTCTAAATTAACCAAAGGGATAATAGCACAATATTTCTATAAATATATAGCAACGGAAAAACAAAAAGAAAAAATAAAATTAAAGCAAAAATGTGATCTACAAATTATAGAAAAAGAAAAAGAAAAACAATATGATTATAGTCAATTATTTAAAAAAAATAAAAATGAACTACCAAAAGAAGAGGAAAAAAAAGAAAATGTTTTGCCTATAGAATATAAAAAAGAAAAATGGTATAAAAAAATATTTAAAAAGTTGTTAGGCTTTTTTAGAAGATGACAAATATTAAAAAATAGAGATTAATATAAAAAATATGAACAGTACAAGGTTGCTAATGCAATAGTAATACCAATGATTATCCAAAGTCTATTTTTCATTTGACTTTTTTTGTTTTTAATTATATACTATACGTGTTAAAAAATATTTATAAAAGGAGAGAATTTTTATATGAAAATTTTCAAAAGGCTTATTTTAACATTGATATTAATGATAGCAATTATGCTTTTTACAGTAAATATAACAAAAGCCACAACAGTAGAAGTAACAACAGATAACTTGAATTTTAGAAGAGAGGCATCTACAGATTCGGAAATTATTATGGCTCTTCAAATAGGAAACAAATGTGAATTAATTGCAGAAGAAGGCAATTGGTATAAAGTAAAATATTTAGGATATATAGGCTATATAAGCAAAGATTATGCAAAAAAAGAGCAAATAACAGAACCAGAAGAAACAACACCAACGACTAATACCAATGAAGAAAACCCACAAAATACAACTCAAAAACCACAAAATACTGTTATTACTGTTAACAAAATAGTAAAAGATACAGATATTAAAATATTACCACTTATTTATTCTAGTAAGATATCTTCTTTAAAGAAAGATTCAGAAGTGATTATTATAAATAATGCAAATGAATGGATTTATGTACAAACAGATACAGTAAGTGGATGGATAAGAAAAGATGCAATATCAACAGAAACTAAAACAGTAGAAGAAGATAAAAAAGAAGAAAATAATGAAAAAACCAATAATACAGAATATATAGAAAAAACCGCGTATATAAACGATACAGCTGTTAATGTAAGAAAAAGTGCTACAACAGATAGTGATGTAATAAAAGTTCTTGCATTAAATACAGAAATTACAATTATAGGTGAAGAAAATGATTGGTATAAGGTTAAAAGCGGAAATGATATTGGATATATAGCTAAAAGATTAGTATCAGACCAAAAAAAGGAGACAACGTCTAGAAGTGCAGAAGTAAGAGATACACAAACTCATATAGAAGTAAATGATAGCATAACAAATAATGTAACAAATAATAACGAAAGTTCTTCAACAAAAGGGAATGAAATAGTAGAATATGCAAAGCAATATTTAAACTGTCCATATGTTTATGGAGCTGCGGGACCAAATTCATTTGATTGTTCCGGTTTTACAATGTATGTATATCAACATTTTGGAGTATCACTTCCACATGGAGCAACATCACAATCATATTACGGAACAGAGATAAATGCAAGCAAAAGTGAACTAAGAAGCAAACTAAAGGCAGGGGATTTAGTATTCTTTTTAGATTATCCATCATATGATGGAATAGGACATGTTGGCATATATATAGGAGATGGAAATTTTATACATGCATCTTCTGGAACTGGATATTGTGTTAAAATATCTACATTGTTAGATGGTGGATATTATGATAGATATACAGCAGCAAGAAGAATATTTTAAAATTAAATAGGGGGCAAATACACTTTAGGAGTGATAAACTATTAAAAGATTAATTTGTATTGCCTCAATAGGTTATATTTTAGGAATAATACTGAGGTTATACTTTTCAAGTATAACTTTTTTTATTGCACTTGCCA
>ENA-UONX01002457-UONX01002457.1-human-gut-metagenome-genome-assembly--contig:-P74old-NODE-2457-length-13142-cov-3.358142_pt1 | contig 13142 bp, 9 predicted proteins | sample MGYA00242466_ERZ724013 | MGnify/ENA metagenome assembly ERZ724013 | reverse complement strand
AATTGTGAAGTAATTGCAGTGGCGGCTGACGTTGGACAAGGAAAAGAATTGAGCGGGCTGGAAGAAAAAGCAATTAAAACCGGTGCGTCGAAACTGTATATTGAAGATTTGAAAGATGAATTTGTAAACGAGTACATATTCCCGACCATGCAGGCGGGGGCTGTTTATGAGGGTAAATATCTTTTAGGTACCTCTTTTGCGAGACCGATTATCGGTAAAAGGCTGGTGGAGATTGCCAAAGCAGAGGGCGCAGATGCTATTGCGCATGGATGCACCGGAAAAGGAAACGATCAGGTTCGGTTTGAGTTAGCAATTAAGGCTTATGCACCGGAAATGAAGATCATTGCTCCTTGGCGGACTTGGGAGTTAAAATCCCGGGATGAAGAAATTGATTATGCTGAGGCGCATAATATTCCGCTGCAAATTACGCGGGAAACCAATTATTCTAAAGACAAAAACCTATGGCATTTGTCTCACGAAGGACTGGATTTGGAAGATCCGGCAAACGAGCCGAAGTATGACGAGATTCTCGAGATGGGCGTTTCTCCGGAGAAAGCTCCGGATGAGCCGACTTATGTCACATTGTCTTTCGAAAAGGGCATTCCGGTTGCGCTTAACGGCAAAAAGATGAATGGTGTTGCGCTGATCGAAGAGTTGAATAAGGTGGGCGGAGCAAACGGAATCGGCATTGCGGATTTGGTGGAAAACCGGTTGGTCGGCATGAAGTCCAGAGGCGTTTATGAAACACCGGGCGGAGCAATTCTGTACCATGCACATGATGTATTGGAAACCATTTGTTTGGATAAGGAAACACAGCACTACAAACAGCAGATTGCATTAAAGTTTGCCGATATCGTATATAACGGTCAGTGGTATACTCCTTTGCGGGAGGCTTTAACGGCGTTTGTTGACAGCACACAGCAGACAGTAACCGGCGAAGTGAAATTGAAATTGTATAAAGGTAACATTATCAATGCAGGTGTTACTTCTCCGTATACCCTTTACAGCGAAGAGGTTGCTACCTTTGGCGAAGACGAGGTTTACGATCAGATGGATTCTCAAGGCTTTATCAATCTGTTCGGTCTGCCGATCAAGGTAAAAGCTATGCTGGATGCAAAACGGGAGAACAAATAATTATTACTGTGCGGATGAATTTTCAGTAGCAAATAGGGCAGACAATGTGTCTGCCCTATTCTGGATACTGAAAATGCTGATTTAAGAGAATAAAAAAGGATGGAAAAGTCATGGCAAAAATGTGGGCAGGACGGTTTTCAAAAGAAGTGGATGAAAAAGTAAATGATTTTAACTCATCTATTTCTTTTGATTGCCGTATGTATCGGCAGGATATTCTCGGAAGTATCGCTCATGCAACCATGCTCGGAGAAACCGGCATTATCGATAAACAGGAGTCGGAAATCATCATACAAGGACTCAAGGAAATTTTGGCGGATATTGAGAGTGGAAGTTTACCGTTTGATCCCACCGCAGAGGATATCCATATGTTTGTGGAAGCAGAACTCACCAAGCGGTTAGGGGCGCCCGGAAAGCGCTTACATACTGCGCGGAGCAGGAACGATCAGGTGGCATTGGATATTCGACTGTATTTAAGGGATGAAATCGCGGCGCTTTATGATTTGGTAACAGAACTGATTGCGACTTTTTGCGACTTGGCAGAAAAACATACCGATACGGTAATGCCGGGATATACCCATTTGCAGCGTGCGCAGCCGATTACTTTCGGGCATCATTTAATGGCATATGTTCAAATGCTGCTGCGGGATTTGGGAAGGCTGCAGGATACGGCAAAGAGGATGAATGAATGTCCACTGGGAAGCTGTGCATTGGCAGCTACTACTTATCCGATTAATCGGGAATTGGTAGGAAATCTGCTTGATTTTGACGGGATTACCCCAAACAGCTTGGATGGCGTTTCTGATCGTGATTTTTGTATGGAATTGGCTTCTGCTGTTTCTATTTTAATGGTACATCTTTCTCGTTTTTCAGAAGAGGTTATTCTTTGGTGCTCCTGGGAATTCAAGTTTATCGAATTGGATGATGCCTATGCGACCGGATCCAGCATTATGCCGCAGAAAAAGAATCCCGATATCACCGAATTGGTGCGGGGAAAAACCGGACGCGTGATCGGCGATTTGATGACCCTGCTGACTATGATGAAAAATCTTCCGCTTGCTTATAACAAGGATATGCAGGAGGATAAAGAAGCAATTTTTGATGTGGTGGATACCGCAAAGCTCTGTCTGGGTACAGTGATTCCGATGGTCAAGACCATGCGGGTGCTGAAAGATAATATGAGGGCAGCCGCGGCAAAAGGATTTATTAACGCAACCGATTGCGCGGACTATTTGGTCAAAAAAGGCTTGCCGTTCCGGGATGCCTATAAGATGACGGGACAATTGGTTGCGTTATGCATTGAAAAAGGTGTGACCTTGGAAACATTGCCGCTGGAGGTCTATCAATCTGTTTGTGATTTGTTTACCGAAGATGTTTATACGGCAATTAATTTGGATACCTGTGTAAACGGCAGAAATACGCCGGGAGGACCGTCGGCACAGAGTGTTTTGACACAGATTAAAAAAGCGAGGGCTAAATTAAATGGAAACCAGTGATAAGATTAGGGTTGGTATTATCGGTGCCACCGGTTATGCCGGCGAGGAATTGCTGCGGTTATTGCTCAATCATCCGCAGGCTGTTATCAGCGGAATCAGCTCAGTGAGCTTTGAGGGAGAAAGTATATCCAAAGTATATCCTGCATTGTCGGGATTTTGCGATATGATTTTATCGGATGAGGATACGGTTATTCAGAATAGCGATGTCGTGTTTGCATCGTTGCCGCATGGCTTGTCCGAGCCAAAAGCAAAGAAATGCTTGGAGCAGGGAAAAGCCTTTATTGACTTGGGAGCGGATTTTCGCTTGTACGATGAAAAAGATTATCAGCAATGGTATGGATTGTCTTATCAGGAAAAGGCGTTGCATGAACAAGCGGTTTACTGTATTCCGGAATTGCATCGGGCATTGGTAGCAGGCAAAAAATTGATTGGAAATCCGGGATGCTATCCCACCAGTATTGCGCTGGGGCTGGCGCCTGCTGTGAAAGCAGATTTTATTCGGGTTGATAATCTGATTATTGACAGCAAATCGGGAGTAACCGGTGCCGGACGGGGATTGAGCCAGACGACACACTATCCCGACTGCAATGAGGCGTTTTCTCCCTATAAAGTTGCGGCGCACCGCCATACGCCTGAAATTGAGCAGACCATTTCGGGACTTGCAGGGGAACAGGCTACGATTACCTTTGTACCGCATCTGCTGCCGGTCAACCGCGGCATTGTGTCCACCATTTATGCCGAACTGAAAGAGAAAACTGCAGCAGAAGAAATCTATCAGCAATATTGCTCTTTTTACCGGCAGGAGCAGTTTGTCCGGGTGATGCCGCTCGGCAGCTTTGCGAACCTAAAGAATGTGACATTTTCCAATATGTGTGATATTTCGTTGCATATGGATATCAGAACAAACCGTTTGATTATTGTTTCTACCATTGATAACATGATAAAAGGCGCAGCAGGACAGGCAATTCAGAACATGAATCTGATCTGCGGATTACCGGAGAATACGGGATTGCATTTGGTACCGCCGGCATTTTAAGATGAGATAGAAAAGGAGAAGCTGACATTCAGCGTAATAAAAGATGAGAGTGAATTTTAAAGGATTTGATTTTGTTGACGGCGGAATTTGCGCGCCGGCAGGATTTCAAGCGGCAGGAATACACTGCGGAATCCGTAAAAATAAAGACAAGCGAGATTTGGCATTGATTTACAGTGAAGATATCTGTACGGCGGCGGCCATTTATACACAGAACAAGGTTAAGGGGGCGCCGATTGCCGTAACAAAAAAGAATATCAAAAACGGCAAAGCCCAAGCGATTATTGTAAACAGCGGAAATGCCAATACCTGTAATGCCGACGGAGAGCAAAAAGCGCAGATGATGTGTGATTTAACGGCAAAAGCGCTCGGCATCAATCAGCAGGATGTGATTGTTGCTTCTACCGGCGTCATTGGTCAGGTGCTGGATATTGAACCGATTCAAGACGGTATGCCGCAATTGGTGTCAGAGCTTTCCGACGGCGGAAGCAACAATGCCGCTGAAGCGATTATGACCACCGACACGGTAAAAAAAGAAATTGCGGTAGAGTTTCATATGGGTGATGCCGTTTGTAAAATCGCCGGTATTGCCAAGGGAAGCGGCATGATCCATCCGAATATGGCAACCATGCTTTGCTTTATTACCACCGATGTGGCAATTGAAGCGGAATTACTGCAATCGGCTTTAAAAAAGGTGGCGGACGACACGTTCAATATGGTAAGTATTGACGGTGACACCTCGACCAATGATATGGCATGCGTACTGGCTTCCGGAAAAGCGGGAAATCCACTCATTGATAAGCAGGATAATAACTATGAAATTTTCATTAATGCGCTTTATGTGGTTTTGATGAATCTGTCCCGTGAAATTGCGGCTGACGGTGAGGGCGCAACCAAACTGTTAGAATGTCATGTGACGGGAGCAGATGACGAGCAGACCGCAAAAAAAGTAGCAAAATCGGTCATTACTTCCAGCTTGTTTAAGTCTGCAATGTTCGGCGCAGATGCAAATTGGGGCAGAATATTATGCGCCATCGGGTATGCGGATGCAGAATTCAATATTGGCGAGGTCAGTGTTCAGCTTGCGTCTGCAAAGGGCTGTATTCGGGTTTGTGAATATGGAGCCGGGGTTGACTTTAGCGAAGAAACCGCAAAAGAAATTTTGCTGGAGGATGAAATCAAAATTATTGTCAGTCTCGGAAAAGGTAAATATTCTGCGGTGGCATGGGGCTGTGATTTGACCTATGATTATGTAAAAATCAACGGTGATTACCGGACTTAATGCCATATCAGAAATTTGACCGAGAAAGGATTGTCATTTCAATGGAAATTCAAAACAGTGTGAAAGCGCAGGTATTGGCGGACGCACTTCCTTATATTCAAAAATATACCAACAAAATTGTCGTTGTGAAATACGGCGGAAACGCCATGATACGGGACGATTTAAAGCAAGCGGTTATGAGCGATATTGTGTTGCTGTCCTTGGTCGGTATCAAGGTGGTACTGGTGCATGGCGGCGGTCCCGAAATTAACGATATGCTGAAAAAGGTCGGGAAAGAAAGCAAATTTATAAACGGGCTCCGGTATACCGACAAAGAAACGGCAGAAATTGTCCAGATGGTTTTGGCGGGCAAGGTAAATAAAGGGCTTGTCAGTCTATTACAGCAGCATAACGGAAAAGCTTTGGGACTGTGCGGTACTGACGGCGGAATGCTGATCGCTGAAAAGATAAAAAGCGAAGTGGACTTAGGCTATGTCGGTCAAATCAAAAAAATTGATGTAAATCCTATTGTAAAGGCTTTGGATGACGGATATATTCCGGTGGTTGCAACTGTTGCCAGTTCGGAAGATGGAGAAATTTATAACATCAATGCTGATACTGCCGCGGCGCAGATCGCAGCTGCGTTAAATGCGGAAAATCTCATATTAATGACTGACATTAAAGGGCTTTTGCGTAACAAAGATGATGAAAATACCTTGATTCCGTTTGTACAGGTCAGTGAAGTGCCTTCGCTGATTCGAGACGGGATTATTTCGGGAGGAATGATTCCGAAAATAGAATGTTGTGTGGAAAGCGTTCGACGTGGTGTCAATCGGGCATTTATCATTGACGGAAGAATACCGCATTCTATCTTGATAGAGATGTTTTCCAACGAAGGTATCGGTACGATGTTTCAATAAAATGGTAACAGCTTTTGTTATGGTGCTGTTGGCGCATCGGTACGTAAAGGACATTACGGATAGTAAAGGAAAAAGATCATGGATTTCGATACATTAAAAGCAAAAGATCAGTCTTATATTGTAAATACATATGCAAGATTCGATGTTTGTCCGCAAAAAGGGAGCGGCGCAACCTGTATTGATGCCGCCGGTAAGAGTTATGTTGATTTCGGGAGTGGAATCGGTGTGAACTCGCTTGGCTATTGCGACAAAGGCTGGGTGGCGGCTGTAACGGAGCAGTTAAATCAATTACAGCATTGCTCGAATCTTTATTATTCCGAACCGGATGTGCGGCTGGCTGAAAAATTGTGTACATTGACCGGATATCATCAGGTGTTTTTCGGTAACTCCGGCGCAGAAGCAAATGAATGTGCAATTAAAACGGCTAGAAAACGCAGCTTTGATAAATACGGAGCAGGTCGTCATAAAATTATTTCGCTTGTGAATTCCTTTCACGGACGAACGATCACCACTCTGTCCGCAACCGGACAGGATGTTTTTCATCAGTATTTTTATCCGTTTACCGAAGGATTTGATTATGCGGCGGCTAACGATTTTTCCGACTTGCAAAGTAAAGCGGACGATACGGTTTGCGCAATTATGATGGAACTCATTCAGGGTGAAGGCGGCGTCATGCCGTTGGAACAGAATTTTGTGGATGCAGTAAAGCTTTTGTGTGAGCAAAGGGATATTACCTTGATTGTGGACGAGGTGCAGACCGGTATCGGAAGAACAGGACATCTTCTTGCCTGTGAGCACTATGGCTTAAAACCGGATTTGGTGACGCTGGCGAAAGGCCTTGGCGGAGGACTGCCGATCGGTGCGGTATTGATGACAGAAGAGTATGCGTCTGTATTAGGCGCGGGAATGCACGGCACTACCTTCGGAGGAAATCCGGTTGTTTGTGCCGGCGGTATTGAGGTGCTCAACCGAGTTGCTGATAAACATTTTCTGGATGAAGTAACGCAAAAAGGAAAATATATCCGTCAGAAATTATCTGAAGTAAGTGAAGTTGCAGGAGTTGACGGAATCGGTCTGATGCTGGGAATCCGTCTGAAGTCCAAAAAAGCCGCTGACGTTGCAAAAGCGTGTGTGGCAAACGGACTGTTGATTTTGACTGCAAAGGAAAAGCTCCGGATGCTGCCTCCGCTGACCATCACCCGGCAAGAGATGGATACAGGTCTTCGGATATTAACCGATATTTTGAGCAGGGAAACGCTATGAATGGTACTTTAACGTTATACTGATATTGGAAATTGCTTTGTCAGATGATTTGTGGTATAATGTTCGGGAAGGTTTGTAAAAGCGGCTTGCCGGATAAAGAATGAAATTTTACGGTCTGACAGTAGATATATCAATGAAATAATAGGAGGAAAATACGTGAAACACTTACTGAAAATGCTCGATTTGAGCAAAGAGGAAATTATTGACATTTTAAATTTGGCTGATCAGCTGAAATATGAACTAAAACATAATATTGCACATCGTCATTTGCAGGGAAAAACGCTCGGTATGATCTTCCAAAAATCCTCAACCAGAACCCGTGTGTCCTTTGAAACCGGAATGTTTCAATTGGGCGGTCAGGCTTTGTTCTTGAGTTCACGGGATTTGCAGATCGGCAGGGGAGAACCGGTTCAGGATACGGCGCGCGTTTTATCCCGTTATTTAGATGGTATTATGATTCGTACCTTTGAGCAAAAAGAGGTAGAGGATTTGGCGGAATACGGTTCTATTCCGATCATTAACGGATTGACTGATTTTTGCCATCCTTGTCAGGTTTTGGCTGATTTGATGACGATTAGAGAGCATAAGGGACGCTTTGAAGGCTTGAAAATGTGCTACATAGGTGACGGAAATAATATGGCAAATTCCCTGATTGTCGGCGGATTAAAGGTTGGAATGGAAGTTGCGGTTGCTTGTCCGGCAGGCTATGAACCGGATGCCGCAATATTGGAATTTGCAAATCAAACAGGCAAATTCACCTTTACCAATGATGTGAAAGAGGCAGCAAAAGATGCCGATGTTATTTTTACCGATGTATGGGCATCTATGGGTCAAGAAGGCGAGGCTGAAAAGCGCCGTCAGGCTTTTGAAGGGGTATATCAGATTAATGATGACCTGTTGCGTGTTGCAAAACCGGATGTCATGATACAGCACTGCTTGCCGGCGCATCGCGGTGAAGAAATTACCGCTGAAGTTTTTGAGGCACACGCTGAAGAAATCTTTGATGAAGCAGAGAATCGGCTTCATGCACAAAAAGCGGTTATGGTAAAATTAATGGCATAATATTTGCCGATGAAAAAGGAGCGTATTAGGATGAACAGTGAAAGAATTACAAAAGGCATCAATGCAGCACCGCAAAGAACGCTGCTTCATGCATTGGGATTGACAGATGAAGAAATTGGCAAGCCCCTTATCGGTATTGTCAGCTCACAAAATGATATTGTGCCGGGACATATGAATCTGGACAAAATTGTAGAGGCAGTAAAAACCGGCGTTTCTTTGGCAGGCGGCATTCCGATTGTGTTTCCGGCAATTGCAGTTTGCGACGGCATCGCAATGGGACATCAGGGAATGAAGTATTCCTTGGTAACCAGAGAATTGATCGCCGATTCGACTGAGGCAATGACTATTGCTCATGCTTTTGACGGATTAGTTATGGTGCCGAACTGTGATAAAAACGTACCGGGCTTGTTGATGGCGGCAGCACGGCTGAATATTCCGTCTATCTTTGTCAGTGGCGGACCGATGCTTGCCGGAACGGTAAACGGTAAAAAAATCAGTTATTATACCGTCTCGGAAGCGGTTAGCCGTTATAAAGTCGGTGAAATTAATGATGAGCAGCTCAGTGAGTATGAGAATAAGGCATGCCCGTCCTGCGGTTCCTGCTCCGGAATGTTTACGGCAAACAGCATGAACTGTCTGACCGAGGTTTTGGGTATGGGATTGCCCGGAAACGGTACCATTCCGGCGGTTTACTCCGAACGTCTGCGCTTGGCAAAACACGCCGGTATGCAAATCATGCAGTTGGTAGAGAAAGATATTAAGCCGAGGGATATTATGGTGAAAGAGGCTTTCCTGAATGCATTGACCATTGATATGGCGTTGGGATGCAGTACCAACAGTATGCTTCATTTGCCGGCAATCGCGCATGAATGCAAAATTAAATTAGATATTGAGCTTGCCAATGAGATTTCCGCCAAAACACCGAATCTATGTCATTTAACTCCCGCAGGTGACCATTTTATTGAGGAACTAAACGAGGCGGGCGGTATCCTTGCTGTGATGCATGAAATCAGTAAACTCGGCGTATTGCACACCGATCTGATGACCTGTACCGGAAAAACGGTCGGAGAAAACATTGCAGGACATGAAATCAAGAATACTGAGGTTATTCGTACTATTGATCATCCATACAGTAAAACCGGCGGTATTGCTGTACTGAAGGGAAATTTAGCACCCGACGGATGTGTGGTAAAACGTTCTGCGGTAGCGCCTGAAATGATGAGCCACAAAGGCACTGCCCGTGTCTTTGATTGCGAAGAAGATGCTTTGAATGCCATTTATGACGGAAAAATTCATGCCGGAGAAGTGGTAGTCATCCGTTATGAAGGACCGAAGGGCGGCCCGGGTATGCGTGAAATGCTGAATCCGACCTCCGCAATCATGGGAAGCGGTCTCGGAAACAGCGTTGCGTTGATTACCGACGGACGTTTTTCCGGCGCGACCAGAGGCGCTGCAATCGGACATGTTTCTCCGGAAGCCGCGGTCGGCGGAAATATTGCGTTGGTGGAAGAAGGCGACGAAATCGAGATTGATATTCCGAAAAATACCATCAATGTTCTGGTTTCGGATGAAGTGCTTGCCGAAAGGAGAAGTAAATGGCAGCCTCGTCAGCCAAGAATTACCGAAGGGTATCTGTCCAGATATGCGAAGCTTGTCACTTCGGGAAGTACCGGCGCTATTTTAGAGTAATAAAAACATCCGCATGGGTTGGTATCAACCCATGCGGATGTTTTTTAGAATTTCATTTTTAACGGACGATAACGGCGCCGTAGTGTTCAGCAATTTTTTTTAAGTCCGGTGTATCCGGAATGTTGGCAGCCGCAACTCCGTTAAAATATCGAAGCGCTGCTTCTAATGCTTCGGGATTCTCTGTGGTGATTTGAAAAGGCAGCCGGCAGATTTCCTGTAATTCCCTGACAGCAATTTTCATCATTTTGGTTTCGTCTATTCCCGCAACTGCGGTGTTGATATTAATGATTTCTGCGCCGTCATCCGCAGAGTCCAATGCAATGTTGATTAATTCGGATGTGTCATAATCCGCAAAGCTTGCTTGCAAATCGGCATTTGGCATACCGTTGTTGGCAATTATGGTATCTGATGTCAAAGTAATTGATTTGGCGGGTGTGCAGAGCTTTTTTGTTTTTTTCTTGATATCGGGGCAGGGGATAAGATCGGCGGTATTGGATACTGCTTGTGCGATATATTTAGGATCGGTACCACAGCATCCGCCGATAACGCAAGCTCCGTTCATAACAGCTTCTCTTTGGCAAAAACCAAATTGTTCCGGCGTAATGTCATATGTCGTCATGCCGTTTTCTACCTTTGGAAGTCCTGCATTGGGCTGGAAAATAACCGGCAGAGAGGTAAGTGACAGCAGTCGCTTTAAATGGGGCAGCATTTGTATGGGGCCTAGCGAGCAGTTAAGCCCAATGGCATTTACTCCCAAGCCTTCCGCTAAAACAGCAAACGATTCCAGGTCACAGCCGGTATAGGTTCTGCCGGATTCTTCCACTGTCAAAGTGACAAAAACAGGCAGGTTGGTGTTTTCTTTTGCCGCCAGAACCGCTGCTTTGATCTCATAAAGATCTGCCATTGTTTCAATGAGAATGAGATCTGCTCCGGCTTTTTCACCGGCAATGACTTCTTCCTGAAAGATGCTATATGCATCGTCAAATGACAGCGTCCCCATTGGCTCCAAAAGTTCTCCGATCGGCCCGATGTCAAGTGCAACATACGCATTACCATGAGCGGATGTTTTAGCAATTGCGATGGAAGCAGAGATGATTTCAGCAGGAGAATGCCCGCAAGAAGCAAGCTTGTGTGCATTCGCTCCAAACGTATTGGCAGACAAAATATTTGCGCCTGCTTTCAGGTAACTTTGATGGATTTGGGCAATGACTTCAGGATGAGTAAGGGAAAAAAGCTCCGGATTTTCTCCGGCTTTCAGTCCATACTTTTGCACCATTGTTCCCATTGCGCCATCAAAATAGACGATATGGTCTTTCATATAATCCGTTATTTTTTGCAGCATAGTTATCTACCTCCATCAAAGAAATGCTAATTAAAAAAGAGCGGCAATACTGGGTTGTTTAATGTTTGCAAAGCCGAGAAAAACACGAAATCTCGTGTTTTTCTCGGCTTGTATATTACTTGCAGAAAAACTCAAAGAAGGCACGATATGCCATATAAACATCGATTTTTGACACGACTTCATAAGGTGCATGCATCGATAATACCGGTACGCCTAAGTCGATTACATCAACGTCCAGATTGGCAATGTAAGCAGCTACCGTTCCGCCGCCGCCTTGATCGACCTTACCGAGCTCTCCGGTTTGCCAAAGGACATTTTTGCTGTCTAACAAGGCACGGATTTCGCCTGCATATTCCGCGGAGGCATCCGAAGTGCCGGATTTTCCTCTTGCTCCCGTATACTTTGTGATAACAACGCCGTAATTGAGATAAGCGCAGTTATTTCGTTCAGTGACATCGGCGAATGTAGGGTCGAATGCGGCGTTCACATCGGCGGATAAACATTTGGAATGGGATAGTACTGTTCGTCCGGCAATACCGAATGGCTCTGCGAGATCGGCAATAAAGTATTTCAAATAGGAAGATTGTAAACCGGTGTTTCCGTCACTACCGGTTTCTTCTTTGTCAGCGAGTATGGTTACCGTAGTCTTGGCAGGGGCGGTGCAGTTGATTGCCGCCATTAAAGCGGTGTAGGCACATACCCGGTCGTCGTGTCCGTAAGAAGCGATCATGCTGCGGTCAAAGCCCAGATCCCGCGCTTTGTAGTTCGGTACTGCTTCCAGTTCAGCAGAAAGAAAATCACTTTCGGTGATGCCGTATTTGGTGTTCAGGATGTTTAAAATATTCAATTTGACTCGTTCACTCACATCATCATCTTTGAACGGACGGGAACCGACCAAAATATTCAGTTCCTCACCTTTAATTCCTTCATTCAGCGTACGCTTCATTTGTTCAGTGGCAAGGTGGGGAAGCAGGTCGTTTACACAAAAAACCGGATCGGAATCAGCTTCACCGATATTAATGATCACTTTGCTGCCGTCTTTTTTACAAACAACACCATGTAAAGCGAGCGGAATCGCTGTCCATTGGTATTTTTTAATACCGCCGTAATAGTGTGTTTTGAAAAGGGCAAGTTCGTTATCCTCGTAGAGCGGTCTTGGCTTTAAATCCAATCTTGGGGAGTCAATATGCGCAGCGGCTATCATCACTCCGTTTTCAATTGGCTGTGTTCCAAATGTGGTTAGAATGATTGCTTTGCCGCGGTTGTTATAATAAACTTTATCGCCGGGTTGATAGTGCTTTTTGCGGTCGAAGGGGACAAAACCATGCTTTTTAGCTAAAGAAACGGTGTATTCCACTGCTTCCCGTTCTGTTTTAGAAGCGTCTAAAAATGCTTTGTAATCTTCGCAGAAAGCATCTGCTCTTGATAACTCTGCATCGTCGAGCAGTAATCCTCCGTTTTTGCGGTTTTCTTTTAATGCATTGCCTACGCTGTTTTTATCCATAATAATCAGAATCCTTTCTGTGCAGAATGTGTTTGCATGGTTATTGTTTTATGACCTTGCAAACACATTTTTAATTTTTATAAAGCTTAGCATATATTTTATATGCTTTGTTAATGCTGTTGACGTATTTTTGGGTATCTTCATAGGGAATCGTATGAATGGTTTTTCCGTCGTCAGAATATTTGGAATTATCCAGCCATTTTTGTACATTGCTTCTGCCGGCATGGTATGCCATTACTGCTACATCCCGGTCTCCGAATTCCTCCAAAAGTAAAGACAGCATATAAGTGCCGTATTGGATATTGATTTCGGGATCAAATACGTTTTCTTGGTAAGATAGTTCTCTTTGATCTTTCATGCGATACTTAATCCAGTCAAATGTATCAGGCATTAACTGCATCAAGCCGGAAGCACCAAGATGAGAAACAGCATTCGGATCAA
>ENA-UONX01002455-UONX01002455.1-human-gut-metagenome-genome-assembly--contig:-P74old-NODE-2455-length-13146-cov-3.947750_pt1 | contig 13146 bp, 8 predicted proteins | sample MGYA00242466_ERZ724013 | MGnify/ENA metagenome assembly ERZ724013 | reverse complement strand
TTTCTTTTTTATACCATAAAATAATCTTTTAATCTAGAAAGTTTGCGTATCTCAGGATATTTTGCGAATATTGTCCCAAGTTAGCATTAAACGAGATACGAAGAAATGTAGTTTAGTTTTTAGGACTTGACTTAAAAACCCAGTTTATGACTCTCGACGATCAAAAGCACATAATAAGTTTATGGATACAATTTTTGGATGGAAATGAAAATGCATTTTCCCAAATGAAATGGTAGAAGACCTGATTCAAGATTTGTTTTTGAAGCTTTATCAGAAAAAGATAATTCTTGAGGATAATACGAGATTGCGCCCTTTTCTGTTTCGAGCATTAAAAAATTTGATTTATAACCAACTACTTCGTAATGCGAAACTTCAACCGTTGCCGGACTATGACTTCGCTTTTGATTTGAATTATACGATTGATGAACAACTATCTTTAACGCAAGACCAAGGATTATCAGATGAAATTCATCACATTTTAAAAGGGCTTACCGGACGTCAGAAAGAGATTATTTATCTTCGCTTTGTGCATGAAATGAGTTTTGAAGAAATATCAGAGATAATGGAGATTAATATTCAGTCAGCAAGGAATCTTTTAACCCGTTCTATGGAGAAACTCAGGAAAGAAGTTTCATCTACTACTATTTTATTTTTCATTTATATGATTTCTATATAATTGTATTACAGATTATTATAATATGCTTCTCGTTATTTTTCATTCTGCTGATTATTTTCTTTGAAAAAAAACATTTCCTATGAGTATAAAATCATCGGTTCATTTGTCATAGTAGAAAATAAAGCAGAAAATGGCTCAATTTACTTATAAAGATATAGAAGAATTCTTATTGGATGATGATTTTTTCCAATGGGCAAGATACGGTTCTTCTGATAATGGATTTAATCTTGAATCCTATAAACTTCAGCATCCCGGTTGCGAAGAAAAGATAGAATTGGCTGTTGCAATGGTTCGCAGTATGAAAGTGGTGGAAAATAGTAAACCTACTTCCCGGGAATATAAGATGCAAAGCTTCAACAAAATGATGAGTAAACTTCAACAGCAACCTTCACAGCCAGTACAGTCTTATAGAAAAACATTTCCTTACCGGAGAATTATGTCTTACGTTGCAAGTGTGGCAGCCTTATTGTTTGTCTGTTTGGGAACTTATTATGTTCTATCCAGATCAGGATTACAGGAAACTACCGATGTTACAGTCCATATAATTGATTCTTTAAGTCATTCAGGACAAGTACAAATTATCTTAGATGGTAAACAAGCAGTCACTTTGGATAAAAATAATGCTGAAATTCGGGTGGATGAAGATGGTGCAGTAACAGTGGACAAACAATTGGTTGCTGCTTCCAAAGGAAATAAAGTCTCGGTGAACCAGATAGTAGTGCCTTATGGAAAGCGTTCCAAAATAATTCTTCCGGATGGTTCTTCATTATGGATAAACTCCGGATCATGTATTTCTTACTCTTCAGATTTTGTGGCAAAAAGAAAACTGAATGTACAAGGAGAGGTTTATTTGGATGTCCGGAAAGATGCTGCGCACCCTTTTGTGGTAAAAACGAACCGTTTGGAAGTTACCGTACTAGGTACTTCATTCAATGTAACTGATTATGCAAAAGATACTGAAACGGCAGTTGTTCTTGTTCAGGGAAGTGTAGATGTAAAAGTGGACAATAAAGAAAAAAAACGTTTGGTTCCCAACCAGCGTCTCTCTAAAGAGAATGGTGTGGTAAAAGTGGATGAAGTAGATGTATATAATTACATTTGCTGGAAAGATGATGCAATGAACTTCGACGGGCAGAAACTCTCTGATGTTTTGAAATCACTATCGAGATATTATAACACAAAAATAGAAATATCAGGAAGCTTGAAAGATGAAAAATATTATGGAAGCCTTGATTTAAACTGTACACTTGATGAAGTGTTGGAATCCATCTCATTGGCTACGCCATTAAGTATAATCAGGCAAGGAGATGAGATATACATCACGCCTGAAAAATCAAAATGAAGTATAACCTTTTAAAAAGTAAGAAATGAAAAACATACCCCCTTAAAAAGAACAAACCGGATAATATCTGCGAAATATCATCCGGTTCAAATTAGAACTGAACATAACTCACCAAAGTTATAACCAATCTAACAATACAAAAATATGAAAAATAACTCTCAAATAAGGGCTAAAAGTAAATATTTAACCAATATTGGGCTTCGATTTTTACTTTTATGCATTCTTTTAACGTCTTATTTGCCGAAGGTTTCGGCAGAAGACGGATTTATGCTCCTTCAGTCCACGAATGTTACATTGAACTTGACGAATGTTTCTTTAGAGACTTTGTTTAAAACATTGGAAAGAAAGAGTAATTACGTTTTCTTCTTTAAAGAAAATGTTCTTCAAGAAAACGAAAAAGTAACAGTCAAAGCACAAAACGAGTCAGTTGTATCTATTTTGAATAGAATATTGCCTCCAAGACAACTGACATATACAGTAAAAGGAAGACAAGTGATTATTGTCCGCCTTCCCCGAAAAGAAGAAAGAAAATCAGAAACACCTGTAGAATTTAAAGAATACACTGTAAAAGGAACAGTCATTGATGCTACCGGACAACCGTTGCCGGGAGTTAATATAACCGTACAGGGTACTACTCAAGGAGCGACAACCGATCTTTCCGGTTCGTTTACACTACAGATAAAAGATAGCAAACGCGTTCTGCTTGTCGCATCCTATATTGGTTTTTCCACAAAGAAAGTCTGGGTGTCGGGTGAGACTCATTCTTTGAAGATCATGCTTGAAGAAAGCTCGGCATCTTTGAATGAAGTGGTAGTTGTAGGTTATGGTACGCAGAAAAAGCTGAATCTGACAGGAGCCGTAACAACTGCTTCCGGTGAAATTCTTGAAAATCGTCCTATTGGTAATATTGCTCAAGGACTTCAGGGTATGGTTCCTAATCTAAATATAACTTTCAATAGCGGCCAGCCGAATCAAGCTGCCAAGATTAATATCCGTGGTAATACATCTTTGAATGGCGGTAATGCTTTGATTTTAGTAGATGGGGTTGAAATATCCGATTTGTCATTGGTTAATCCGCAAGATGTAGAAAGCGTTTCAGTTCTGAAAGATGCTTCCGCGGCTGCTGTATACGGAGCGCGTGCAGCTTTCGGTGTGATGCTTGTTACTACTAAAAAAGGAAAGCGTAATCAGAAGACACGGGTGACTTATAGCAATAACCTTTCATGGAGCTCACCTGCCCGTTTACCGGAGATGCCCCGTTCGGATGTCTGGGCACGTATGTGGAATAAGATTTCTGATTATGATTCTCCGGGAAGCTATTATTTTAATGAGAAGTTTATGAAGGCTTTGGATGCGCACATTGCTGACCCGGAACATAATCCGGCAATTCTGGTCGATACGGAAGGAATACAGCATTCCAGCTATACTCCCGCAACTCCGGGGTGGGCCTATGTCGGAAACACAGACTGGCTGGATGAGTTCTATAGAAAGTCTGCTTTTATGCAACAGCATAATGCCAGTCTTTCAGGTGGCACAGAACGCAACAACTATTATGCTTCTATCGGTTATAAAGACCAGTCCGGTATTTTTCGTTATGGCAATGATTCGTACAAACGTTTTAATCTGTCGTTCAACTTCGATACCAAGATTACTGACTGGCTGGATATGAGCTTCTCCACTCGAATGAGTAATATAAAGAATGATGAACCATATATGGACAATGGAGGATCGGATGCGGTAACCTGGTATTATGAAGTATATCGTATGTATCCCACATTATCTGTCTTTCTTCCGAATGGTGATTTTGCAGGTATTTATTTAAATGGTGGAAATTATAACATCATAGGTAAGATGGCCCTTGCCGGTCGCAATAAAAAAGAAACCTGGGACCAATGGTATACCGGACGTTTTGACCTTCATCCGATGAAAGGTTTGTCCGTTAAAGGTGATTATTCATGGAATCGTTATTCCACTGTCCAGAAGTTCCATCGTAAGGAAATGACACAGACGTTTCCGGAAGGAAGAGACCCTTATTTAGTGGAGACGCCTAACTATGTGAGAAATTATAATTCGAACAATATTTATCAGGCAATCAATGTATGGGCTGAATATAAGAAATCTTTCAATGATGTTCATAATCTTTCTTTAATGGCCGGTTACAATCAGGAAGAAAAAACATACGCTTCCACTTCATATACCATGACAGATTTGTATGATAATGAAATGCCTATATCCGATCTTGCCATCAACTATAAAGAAAATGAAGAAGGATCTGATATATGGAGGGTACAAGGTGCTTTTTTCCGGTTGAACTACGATTATCGCTCCAAATATTTGTTGGAGGTGAACGGACGTTATGACGGTTCTTCCAAATATGCCAAACATGACCGTTGGGCTTTTTTCCCTTCCGCTTCTGTAGGGTGGCGTATTTCTGAAGAGAAATTTTTCAAATCATTGAGCAAAGTGGTCGATAATCTAAAAATAAGAGCTTCTATTGGTGCTTTAGGAAATCAGATTACTGACGGTAACCATTCTTTCATGTCTATCATTTCAGGTAAGGTACTTACTAATTATATGATGGATGGTAAGATTGTGAATGGGTTGAATATACCTACTCTGCCTAGTATGGTTACTTGGGAGAAAGTTATAACAAAAGATATCGGGTTGGACTGGTCGTTGTTTAAAAACCGTCTGTTTGGTTCGTTCGACTTTTACGTGCGTGATACGAAAGATATGGTACGTTCCGTAACGTTGCCTGCTGTATTGGGAACTTCCGGTGGTAAGGAGAATATAGCAGATATGAGAACCGTTGGCTGGGAATTGGAAATGACTTGGAAAGACCGGATACAGAATGTACTAGGCAGTCCGTTGGACTACTCACTCACAGTCGGATTGTCTGATTATCAGGCAGAAATAACCAAGTATGATAATCCGAACGGCTCGTTGGCTTCCGGTATGTATCATAAAGGACAGAAGTTGGGTGAAATCTGGGGATATGTGACAGATGGATATATTCAGGACGATTTTGAGGCTGCGAAGATGAATTACCTACAGAAGTTTATTTCGAGCAAATGGTATCCGGGAGATATTCGTTATAAAGATTTGAATGGAGATGGTATTATTGATAAAGGCAAAGTGACGTTGGACAATCCGGGTGACCAGAAAGTGATAGGTAATTCTACCCCGCGCTATCGTTTTAATCTGCAAGGAGGAATTGGTTGGCATGGTTTTGATATACGTGCTATTTTCGAAGGTGTAATGAAACGGGATTTGTGGACGGGAAGTGATGTCTTTTGGGGATTTTCCCGAGGAATATATAACTCTAATGTTACCCAATATCATATAGATAATACGTGGACTTATGAAAATCCGACTGCTTATTACCCTCGTCCCAATACAGATGGAAATGGCAGGAGCAGGCAGGTACAGACAAAATATTTGCAGAATGCCGCTTATATCCGTTTAAAGGATATTACCCTTAGTTATAATATACCTAGGAAGTGGTTGTCTAAGTTAAAAATGGAGCAAATCCGTGTTTATGTCAGCGGCATGAATTTGTGGGAGAAGACAGGATTACCACCTTTTATGACTCCGGATATTGTGGACCAGATAACAAGTGAGGGCGTAAGTTTACAAAGCGAAAATGCCGGTAAGCAATACGCTTTTATGAGAAGCTATTCATTCGGGATAAATATTACATTTTAATATAATCAGCTACTATGAAACAGTATATAATTTCATTTATTTGTTTTTCATGTCTCCTTTTGTCCGGATGTAATTATCTGGATACGGAACCCGGTGATGCCATCTCCGGTGATTATTTCTGGGAAACTGCGAATGCTGCTGCCTTGGAGCAATATTGCAATTTATATTATCCAAAGCTGATTAAAGGACATGGAGACCCTCTGTCGTGGAATGTGGGTGCTATGATTATGGCCGATTATCAATCTGATAATATATTAGTGTCAGGAGGTAGTAGCATTACGTATGGTCAGAATACCAAATTGACGAGCAACTCAGATTGGAATTGGTCAACGGTGAGAGGCTGTAATAGTTTTTTGCAGAACTATCAGCGATCTCCGGCTTCGGAAATGGATAAGAAGAAGTATGCCGGTGAAATCTTATTTTTCAAAGCATTCGATTATTATAATAAAGTGCGTCTTTTTGGAGATGTGCCCTGGTATGATACAGCATTGGACAAAGATGACCCAGATTTATATAAGGGACGTGATTCGCGAATAGTAGTGATGGCTTCTATTTTGAAGACGATTAACCAGGCTATTGAATTTTTGCCTCGTAAAACGAAGGTATATCGGGTCAGTCGTGATGCAGCTTTATTGTTGAAAGCGCGTATTTGCCTGTATGAAGGAACCTGGAGGCGCTATCGTGATATGGAAGGAGATGTGGAATATCTGAAAGAGGCTTATAATGCTGCCGGAGAACTGATGGATTATGGATATTCTTTATATAAAGCTTCCGCTACGGGCGAAAATTATTTCGATCTTTTTATTCAGGATAATTATAATGGCAATCCGGAGATTATCTTGTCTCGTGAGTATGATCCGGCTATCAATGAGGGACACAATGTTTCCAGTGGTATTCCTAATGGTGAGATGGGAATGAGTCGTGATTGTTTTGAAGAGTATCTCTGCTCGAATACAGGGAAACCTATTTCTCTTTGTGGTTGCCATCATCCCAATATGGGATATAATGCAGAAATGAAGAATCGTGACGGGCGTTTGTTACAAACCCTTTGTCTTCCGGAACCGGGCAGGTATGCACGCTATCTATATCGTGAAGACGGTGGTTCGTTAAAAGGCGGTGCTCCTAATATCTATACTATCCTTCCTAACTCCGATACGCGAACGTTTTATGGAGCTTCTTGTACAGGATATTCAATATGCAAATTTTACAAAGCATCCGAATTTTTAGTTGGAAATCATAAAGGAGGCATCGATGCTCCGGTAATGCGGTATGCCGAAGCCTTGTTGATTCGTGCTGAAGCGGGAGCTGAATTGGGTGAAGATCCGGAACTGGATAAGACAGTCAATGCGCTTCGTGCCCGTGCCGGTTTTACTTTCAAATTGGATGAGAATCCGTTGGAAGATCCTGATTTAGTGGCCAAATATCCTGATATAAAAGGACCGAATAAAAATCTGATCCGTGAAATCCGTCGCGAACGTCGTGTCGAGCTTTTTGCGGAAGGTTATCGTTGGGATGATGTTTGCCGTTGGAATGTAGGAGAAATTGTTTTCAATCGTGTGCGTAGAGGAGCTAAGATGGATCCGGATTTATATACGACCGATGAAATTAAGACTATTCGGGACCAAATCGGGTTCGACCAGGATGGGTTTATTACTCCGTATGCCAAGAAAATCACCTATTCTATGAATTTTAAGGCGAAGAACTATTTGTATAATATTCCGTTGGATGAAATCTCCTTGAATCCGAACTTGTTGCCACAAAATCCGGGATGGGAGTAATTACTGACTCAATTTTAATTAAAGAATAACAGAAGACTATGAAATACAATTATATGTATATACTTAAAAGTTTACGTACCTCATTGCTGTTGATGGTCATGGTACTTTCATGCAGTTGTTCCAATGAAGAAAATTCAGCTCCCCATAAAGGGGCTACTCTTCCGATAATGCAAGGAATAGCAGATAATGTCCCATACATTCAGTCGGTAGAGAAAGAGGCTGCTTATGATCTTCATGAAGGGATTCATATAACCGACGTTACTTTTACATATTGTGCACATCCTACCCGTATGTTGATAGCAGAGATTGACTTGACTAAAAATGTAACGATTGCAGTTTCTACTCCTGATAATAAACCCGAAGTCGGGATACTAAAACAACAAGTGAAAGTGCAAGCGGAAAAGGCGGAGGCTAGCGGGAGAAAAGTGTTGTTAGGAACGAATGGTGATTATTATTCGCAGTCGAAAACGGACGATACATGGATACCGGGTGGTTTAGTCTATAAAGACGGCGTTGCGCTTTGGACTAAACTGGGATGGGAAGCCGACCATGCTTTTTATTTGTTGGATGACGGAACAGCCCATATCACGCCTGTTGAAGAGTTTAATGCTGTGAAAGACCATGTCCGGGATGCTCTCTCCGGTTGGCAACGTTTGCTTATAGACGGACAGTTGGCTGGTAAATTCACGGTTAATGATAATGCGATGCAGTTTCATCCCCGTACATTTGTCGGAGTATCTAAAGATAATAAGAAGGTATATCTGTTTGTGATTGACGGACGCCAACCGGAATATTCCAATGGCATGCTTCTGGAAGACATGATGCTGTTATGTCAGGGAGCCGGGTGTTATCAGGCATTGAATCTTGATGGCGGAGGTTCTACAACGATGGTGCGCAGGGTGGAACAAGCGGGAAGTCCTGTCTCTTTTGAAATAATGAATACCCCTTCTGATGTACCATCGAGAGCAGTATTGAATGGATTGCAAGTCATTGAAAAGAATAACTAAAAGTAGAATATTATGAGAAAATATATTAGTCCTCACTATTTGTTGAGTGGATTATTGGGAATGCTGGCGCTTGTCTTGTCCGTTTCGTGTGACGACACAGATGTGGTGCGCAGGGTAGATCCCCAAATAGAAGTACAGGCTGACCTTTTTACGGGTCCTGCCGCTTCACGGCAAGTATTGCCGCTTCATTCTACTTATCCATGGTTTGCAGAAGCGTCTGCTTCTTGGATTAAGTTGCAACGTTATCGTGGACAGGCTTTGCTGCCGGACTCCATTGTTACGGAAATAGACGAAAATCCAAACATGGAACCGCGTGAAGGCTGGATTGAAATCCGTCTGATGGACCAGATGTCTACTCGTATTGTAGTCAAGCAGAATGGACGTGGTTCTCTTATCACTTTACAGAAAAAAATAATTTATTTTAATGTAAATGGCGGAGAAACAATCTTGGATGTAATAACGGACAAGGACTGGACTACCGATGTACAACAGGAAGATGGGTTTACTTTTACGAAGATTGACAAGAACCACTTGAAAGTAAAAGTTGCTCCGAATACTACAGGTCGTGAATTGAAGAAGGTGGTGACACTAACAGATACAGAGAAGACTATAAAAACTGAACTGACTGTCATTCAGACTAACGTAGAGAAAATGTTGTCTATTTCGTTAACAGAAGCTGATAAAGACAGATTGGTTGTCAAGGCTGGTGAAAATATAGATATGCCGGTTTCCTTAAATGTCGGCTATGACTGTGTTGCGTCCGAAAGTTGGATAAAAGTATTGGCAACTCCACCGTTTGAAGGAGATATTGTACAGGATATCATGATAAAGATAGCTATAGATCCCAATACAGGAGATGAAGAACGTAATGGATATATTGTAGTGAAAAATTCCGGAGACGTTACTGATGTTTCGGATACCTTATTTATCTCACAACGTGCTTGTAATCAGATAGTCTATGTGAAAGCAGGTGCATCTGGTGACGGTACAAGCTGGGAAAGGGCTTTCGGTACAGTAGAAGAGGGGCTGGCGGCATGTACGGATTATGGTAGCATGGAGCTTTGGATAGCGGAAGGTGAATATCATTTGAAGAGCTGGACTTATCTTAAGAAAGGAGTTAATACGTATGGAGGATTTAATGGTACGGAAAATAAACTGAAAGACAGGGATATGACCAAGAAATCTACTCTTGTCGCTGCACCTGCCAATACCTGGCCTTCAATATATGGTAATGTTTTGTCTGCCGGTGTTCATTGCTATGTGGACGGATTCGTATTTACAGGTTCAAATGTTACTCAAGGAGAAGGTTCTGTGGCTTTCTGGGGTGGTTGGATTCTAAGGAATTGTATGATAAGAAATAATAAGTCTTATAGAGATGCCGGTGGTGCTTTCTTTAATGTAACGTTGATTAATTGTTTGATTTGCAATAATACGACTGCTGATAACGGATCGGCAAAGGCAACTTCTTCTATTGTTAATGCGCAGGAGGGTACGCGATTGTATAATGTGACCATTGTGAATAATGAAAGTAGCGGGAGCAGTAGTGGCTTGCGTATAAATCGCGGTGCTGTATATAATTCCGTTATTTGGGGCAATGTGCATAAAATCGGTACGAATCATCAAGGATATTTGGATGTAAATAAGAGCACCCTTTTCGTAAATAATGCAATACAGGGAGGTCTTGTCTATAATGGTGGAAATACGCCAAGTTCAACCGAAGGGTGTATCATCTTGAATGCGAGCAATGCAGCTGCCGACGGACCTGGTTTTATGGATGCCGGTTCGGGTGATTATCAGTTGCAGTCTACTTCGCCTTTGATTGATGCCGGTTCAAATCCGGCAGTTCAAAGTGCTTGGGATATTATTGGCAATAAGCGTATCTGGGGTGAGAAAATAGACATAGGAGCTTTTGAATACATTACAAAAGAATAGTTTCAGATAACTATAAGAAGAGGGCGATGGTGCCGATAGATTCAGCTACTGTCGCCCTTTTTATTAAAGATACAGATAGCTAAAGGTGAGTAAATGTGTGGTATTATTATAAAATATGGAATGGTTATTAGTCTGTTGAGCTGCATCGCTCATCAAACTATGGCACAATATGCAGGGAAAGTTTTTGTCGATGAAAACAAGAATGGACTTTTCGACAAAGGAGAAAAATTGTTGCAAGATGTATCAGTCTCTGATGGTTTGAACGTAGTGTCTACAGATTCAGATGGCACCTTCAGACTGCCGGGACATACTCGTGCGCATTTTCTTTTTATAACTACTCCTTCCGGATATAAAACGGACAATGCATACTATCGACCGATAGAGACGGGACGTATGGAATATGATTTTTCTGTATATCCTTGTCGGAATGGTATTCTGGCAGATGGAACCCATCGGTTTATACATATTTCAGATACGGAGATTCGTGGAAAAGAAGGTAATCAAGAGTGGGTAGATAATCTTTGTGATTACTCAAATAATGAGAAAATAGCTTTTATCGTACATACAGGAGACATTTGTTATGAAGCAGGTTTGAATAGTCATATTCAACTGTTGAATACGTCTTTAATGGAAGATACACAGGTATTCTATGGTATGGGTAATCACGATTTAGTCAAAGGAGGTTATGGAGAAGAGCTTTTCGAGAAGATTTACGGACCCACTTTTTATTCTTTTGAAGTAGGAAATATACATTATGTCATGACTCCCATGCTTCATGGGGATTATTCGCCTTACTATACGAAAGAAGATGTATATCATTGGTTGAAGAATGATTTGGCTCATACTGATAAGAGGAAATCTGTGATTGTCTTTAATCATAGTATATCAGAAGATACATTGTCTTTTAAGTATGGTATTAGTGACACAGAATATATAGATCTACCGGCAGCCGGTTTGAAAGCTTGGCTATATGGACATTGGCATGTGAACCAAATGTATAGACATGAACCGACAGGGGTATATACGATTTGTACGCCTTCGCCTGCTTGTGGGGGAATAGATCATGCGCTTTCTTCTTTCCGGGTGCTGACAGTTGATGCGAAAGGCGGACTGACTTCAGAGTTGCGCTACAGTTATCTCTCTCCTTTTTTGCATATCGTGTCATTGGAAAATGGGCAGGTACCTGTGCTGCCTTCGGGCAGTGTCCCCCTATCTGTTAATGCTTATTATACAGCATCGCCAATACGTTCTATACGCTATTGGTGTGAATATGAGGGACGAAAAGTCGTATCGGATAAGTTTTTGGTACGTCAAAGTGATTTTAATTGGTATGATGAGATTCCCTTGTTTTCTCGATGGAAGAATCGGCGAATAACGGTAGTAGTTGAAGCGATTTTCAATAATGGAGAAGTAAAGCAAACTAGACGTTCGGTTCTATATGGAAAACCTATAGAACAACAGCAGCGTTTGAGGTTGACATGGGTTAAAAATATAGGTGCTTCCGTATATATGTCTGCTCCTTTGGTTTATCAAGAATGTGTTTTCATGGCCTCTGTGGATGATAATATGTCGGGAAAAGCATCCGTTGTGTGTATAGATGCTCAGAGTGGAACCATTAGTTGGCGATATTCAGTTCGTGGTTCGGTACGTAGCAGTATAGCTGCTTCTGAAGGATTGGTTTTTGCCCAGGATGTATATGGAAACTTGTATGCGATTGATGCGGAGAACGGAACATTGGTTTGGGGGAAAAATTTGAGGACAGGAATACTCCCTCCTTTGGATGACGGATTGGCAGCGGTTGGCAAAGTGTTGTATGCAGGAACGGGGAAATCATTGTATGCATTCCATGCACCTACTGGTAAACAACTTTGGAAAAATGAGGCCTGGACAAGAGGAGAGGGATGCGTGGCTACACTTTCTTTTGGACAGAATGTTTTGATTGGGCATGCTAACTGGAAAGGATTATATGCTAACGATGCGACTACCGGTTGTTTGTTGTGGGAGAACAAAGATGTTGAACTAATCTATCGTTCAGCTTCAGTTACTTGGGTGGAGAATAACGTATATCTTCTTTCTTCTCATTCATTGTTCATTTTGGATCCGACAACAGGAAAGATCATTTTACGTAAGAAGTTAGGCTGTTCGGTCGATGTGAATTCAACTCCTTTGGTTACTGAATCTGAAATTATATTTGGAACAGCTAATAATGGAATAATAGCTTTAGATCGTCAGACTTTAGATGAAAAATGGCATTTTAAAACGGGGCCATCCTTAATTTATTCATCTCCTTATTCCATACCACCGTCTTCCACAGTGGAAACAACACCTGTATTGATGGGTGATACCGTGTTTATGGGTGCTTCCGATGGAATACTCTATGCGCTGAACCGTACAGATGGTAAGTTAGTGGGGAGATTTAAAACAGGTGTCCCCATATTCTCTTCGGTTGCCGTATTGGGAAATGCATTGTACGTTGCCGATTTTGCAGGTAATGTATATAGATTTATATTAAATAAAGGCAGTTATATACGACTCTACACTAGCCCTGTCGCTATAACTTTTGGTTATAAAAAAACTCTTCCTAGTCGGCTATAACTGGGAAGAGTCTGTTTCTTTAAACAGATATAAATTTGAAAATTCAAATCAAATCTTTATATTTGCAATAAGACAATATGCTTATCATAATACTATGTGGATAATTGGAAA
>ENA-UONX01002448-UONX01002448.1-human-gut-metagenome-genome-assembly--contig:-P74old-NODE-2448-length-13200-cov-7.829745_pt1 | contig 13200 bp, 10 predicted proteins | sample MGYA00242466_ERZ724013 | MGnify/ENA metagenome assembly ERZ724013 | reverse complement strand
GCCGGGTACATCCGTCCTACCGGCGATAGCTGGAACCGCTACTTTGACGGTACGCTTGAGGATATTCCCGATGAGTACCGTGTCACCGGAAGCGGCGAGGAATTGGAGCCGCCAAGCACGATCACTGTGCTGGTGGTTGAGCCGGACAAGAAGCCCTATGTGAAAGAAATCCCTTCCAGCCTTGAGTCCTTACAGCATGAGGTTGGCGGGGACATTGAGGCGGTCTATCCCTTTGAAGAGCCGGTCGCCATTGTCTGCAACGAAGAAGGCAAGATGAACGGGCTGCCTCTCAACCGCGCTCTGCGGGATGACAGCGGTGAAATCTATGATATTGTTGCCGGTACCTTCCTTGTCACAGGGCTGACAGAAGACAGCTTCGGCTCGCTTTCGCCGGATCTTTTGCGGCAGTTTATGACTGAGTTCAAAATGCCGGAGCAGTTTGCCAAAATCGGAGACAGGATTGTGGCTATCCCGATGATTTCCGAAGAACAGCAGAAACAGACTGTCCTTGAAGAGAAAAGCTCTATTGTCAACGAAAACACCTCCGGTATGGCGGTGGATGGTCATATCGGCACATGGCACACGATTGACCATAAGGAGATCGACGGTCACACCTTTTGGCTGATGGAGCACGACACCTTCGGGGACGATGCCTCCTGCATCATTGTCGATGAGCGCGGCGAGCTGGTGCTGTCCCATATCTATGACGGTTTCGATGAGACGGCAGTTAATCTGCTCCGGCAGGAGGTCATGCCCGTCGAGAAGATGCCGGATGACAGCATTAGCATCGAGGAAATGAAGCAGTATGGCTACAAATGGGGCGGGATGCTGCCCATGCGGGAAGAGGCTGCGGCTGAGGTCATGAAGTCGTGCCAGATTTACCGTCTGTACGGCGACGATACCGAGGGGCTGGTTCTGGACGCTAAGGAGATCAAGGAACACGCCGCCAAAGGCGGTATCTTCGGTGTGGAGAAAGCGGATTGGGTGGCTGAGCTGGAAAAGCAAAATCCGCTCAAAGCCGCTGAAATGTCGCTTGAGGATGACTACGGCATGATTGACGGGATCATCAACAACGGTCCGAAGGAAGACAAAGCGAGCGAGAAAGGCGAGAAAACCTCTATCATGGATCGGCTGAAATCCGCCAAAACCGCCCAGCAGACGGATAAGCCTTCTCCCCACAAGGAGAAGAAGAGCGAGCGTGAAATATGAGCCGGAGTAAGAAATGGAAGCTCGAATGGAGCTTCTTCCTTGACAGCAACGGGCGGAGGAAATATGCTGAGCAATGCCGCCGTTGTCTCCATCCCTGCAAGCAGAGTTTTCGTGCTGAAATCATCGCGTGTCCCTTCTACGCATCCAAGCGGACAGATAGGAAGGAAAATATGTCGTGATTAGGGTTGAAAATCGCGTTTTTTATGCCCTGTAAGCGGCACTGATAGGGTGCCTCGTATGTTTTCTTGTCTGCGCCCTCAACAACCAAATTGCCGGGATAAAGGTCGAATTTTAACCAAAAGCGAAGAGCCTCAGTCGGTGCCCATTTGCGGGTGTCGGCTGAGGCTCTTTTTTCATTTTACTTTGCCGGTTCGTCTCCTTGAACAGGACGCTCATTTTTTGAGTTTCAAACCGTCCTTAAATGCTTCGCCGACGCGCTCCGTCACTTTGTAATACCCGTGAGTGTATGGATCAAATGCAATAGCATTCACCAAGGACATATCAAGCTTTCCGTCCACCATTACGCTTTCATCGGCAGTAACATTCACAACTCTACCGATAACGCCACAACCGTATTTTCCGTCTTGATACTCGATGAACTCACATTCCAGACAAAGCGGGAACTCGTTGATCACAGGTGCATCCACTTTTTCGGCCTTGCTGGCAGTCAGGCCACTTGCAGCAAGTTTATCCGATACTCGATTGCCGGATTCCACACCAAAGTAATCCGCCTCCGTCACATGAGCAGCATCCGCGATGCTGACGGTAAAAGCGCCCCGAGCCTTAATGTTTTTTACAGTCTTATGACTCTCGGTAAGGTTGAGAGCGACAGTATCTCTTTCCTGCATAGTTCCCCATGCAGCGTTCATAACATTGACGCTGCCATCCTCATTATAGGTCGCAACCATCAGCACCGGCATCGGGAAAATACCTTCGGTGATATTCAACTTGGTTCTCATAACTATCTCTCCTTCTGATTTGCATTATTGACATGACCGTATGTCTTACTTATAATTATATCCAGAAGAGAAACAAATTCAAGTACTGGCAATTAAGACAGGTACTTTCTATGAGGTAAGTGATGCTATGATACAGGACTACATTGAGAACGCCAATTTTGAAGATACCGGTTTTCATTACGCACTCTCCCTCATTTCCGGCAAGCATAAGATGGTAATTTTATATTGCCTGATGGAGTATAGGGTGGTACGGTTTAATGAGCTGAAAAGGTATCTAAAAAAAATATCAGACAAAACCCTCAGTACAAACCTCAAAGAACTGGAAGCCGACAATTTGATCATAAGAACAGAATATCCCCAAATCCCTCCAAAGGTAGAATATAGCTTGAGTGAGCGGGGAAAATCATTGATGAAAGTGCTGGATCAGTTATGCTTATGGGGAGAAGAAAACAAACCAAAAGAATGAAAAAGCTGTCACTTACAACTGGACAGATAGGGCGGAAAATATGTCGTGATAAGGGTTGAAAATCGCGGCTTTTCTGCCCTGTAAGCGGCGCTTGAAAGGTGCCCCGTATGTTTTCCCGTCTATGCCCTTAAAGCACAAAATGTCAGGACAAAGGTTGATTTTCCTGCCTTTCTTCGTCTCCCAATTTAACCGTATGAGCCTCAGTCGATGACCTGCTGGTTATCGGTTGAGGCTCTTTTTTGTGTTTCTTTCACGAATTTTGACAATACTATGTCGTAAATACATAGACAGTGGATTAGCGTTTCTGTATAACTACATCGCTTATCCATATAATTACTATGAACGATACAGCAAAGGACATGGTAGTTGGCATGATAGATAAGCGAATTGGCAAGCGGATTAAGCAGTGCCGCGAACGCCTCGGTCTTACGCAGGAAGAGTTTGCCGAAAAGACCGGATTCACTGCAAACTATATTTCAACCTTAGAACGGGGCGCATCTTTTCCCCGTTGTGAAAATTTGATATTGTTGCTTAACGCTCTTGAGGTATCTGCGGATGCCATCTTCTGTGATGTACTCGACCACACGACAGAGTATAAGGCAACACAGCTCTCGAATGAATTGGGCACCCTTTCGGTTGATGCTCAAAATCGCATTCTCCAAATAGTTGAACTCCTGATCCGTCAAGAAAAAGAGAATGAAAAATAACATTCGTCATTGAACTGCGCTTATTCGGCGCAGTTTTTTCTTTTACCGCGTATTTCGACTGACTTCTGCATCTCTTCATGCTATACTATGGATAAGCGAACGAGAATAGCGCTAAAATACACAGTTGGAGAGATGAGATATGAAGACAAAGAAATGTGCATTTACCGGCCACAGACCCCAGAGCCTCCCGTTTGGATTCAATGAGGCAGACGAAAGATGTATTGCACTCAAGCAGAAGCTCAGAGATGAAATAATCAGGCAGATTGAAGAGAATGGCGTTACGCACTTTATCACCGGTATGGCAATCGGCGTTGATATGTTTGCGGCTGAGATCGTCCTTGGCTTGAAATCGGCTTATAATGGCATTACGCTTGAGTGTGCCTTCCCTTGCGAAACACAAGCTGAGAAATGGAGCGAGGCTCTCAGGGATCGGTACTTTGATATAGCCTCCAAATGCGACAAAGAAACGCTTTTGCAGCAGCGTTATACGCCGGATTGTATGCACAAGCGCAATCGTTATATGGTGGACCAGGCTGATTACATTATTGCAGTATGGAACGGCAAACCGAGTGGCACAGGGAAAACCGTACAGTATGCGCAACAGCAGGGTAAGCCGGTGCGTGTCATCAATCCCATAACGCTTGTGGTAGAAAACATATAATCTGGTAATTAGCCAGCAATGAATTGAATAAGCCGCAGTTCCCATTGTGGGGACTGCGGCTTATTCTTTATTCTGAGATCAATTTTTCCCTATAAGGGATGTCGAAAAGAATCCGGTGGTAGTCGAGAAGGCGATGTTTATTAAACAGCTTTTCGGCAAGCCGAACCACTGGATGATTAAGAATCTCATCTGCAATTCCATTTTCATTGATGAACCTAGCCCATTCAAAAGTGTCTTGAACAGCTTCGGACTCAATTACTACGGGGACGATGGCTTCTGTTAGCCGCATGGCAGGATCATTTTTGTATCGTTTACCTATCTCGCTCGGCTCACAGTTTTCATATTCATCAACATCACTGGACAGTATGGAATCAATCTTCATAAAATCATCAGGGACATCTCGTGTTAAGGTAAGCGCAATATCGCCCTTCTCGTCAGGTACGGTAATGTATTCGGCTATTTCAAGCTCGTAAGGCATCCCACCGATTTCCGATGTCAGAGTAAACATCTGGCACAAATAAGCAGAGGTTTCATCCACCTTGTCCTCATTCATGAAACACAGCGGATTGTATTCTACGCATTCCCATTTGACTTTTCCCAATTCGGTCAGCTTGGCAATCCTCTCTAATGTTTTCTTTTCCTCTTCGCGCCATAATTCATCCATCATAATTTTACACCTCCGCTTATTTTCGTTTGAACTCCAAGACCACATCGCCACTGTCGGTGATCCTCATCTGCATCGTTTTCACATTTTGAGAAATGAATTGCTGTTTTTCTGCTGAACTCATTTCAATCCGTGTAGTGCGTATTGCTTCATCAAACATCTCAAATATGTTGAGTCTGACGGCATTGTCGATGTACCGATACATCTCCTTAAAGAGTGCGCCTTGCTTGATGTCTTCGGTATTCCCTGAATAGAAGTCATCTATGTAGCAGTAGAATATTCCGGCATCTGAAAGTGCATTTTTCAAGTCTGGCCCGCAGCTCTCCCGTTCGATCATGACAAGAAAACGGGCATCTTGCAGAGACGAAATCAGCCCCCAGTAGTCCGAGTCGCTTGACACAAGGATGAAGGAATCCACATTGTTTTTATAGTGTTCCTGACAGGTTCTTGAAATGAGCATCACATCAACAAGGGATTTATTTTGCTTCACTCGTTCGATCATCATGTGTTCAACAGGGATTGCGGTGAAACTCTCCAAAATGCGCCACGCAGATGCAGCATGAACATCATCAAACAAGATGATTGAAGAAATCTTCTTTGTATATTGACGGTCAAGATTCCTCAGCGTTGCACAAAGTTTGTATGGGTCTGAATTTTCGCAATCTACCACGATGACAACTTTCTCGCTGCTTTCTATAAACTCATAGATGCTTCCCTTAACATAGCTCCCTGCGTCTGATACCTTGCTATATTCTGTGAAATAGTCATTATTCCATTGGTAGAGCAAGGTGACAAATTTCTTGTCGTTATAGAGAATGTTCCCTTCTTCTTTAGGAGTCCAGTTGATGTAAACCTGATACGGATAGAAAAGCAAATGCGAGTAGTAAATATCCGCAGCGGCCTTTGTCCCATCCTCTGTTAGACCATTGGGCATCACAAAAAGATTTTTTACATATTGCCAATTTAGCCAAAGAGGAAATAGCTTTTTGCAGTTGTTAATTCTATCAGCTATCAACTTGTTGATCTCAATAACATGATGGCAAAGTTTTTTGCTGCTCTTTCGGACAAAATTGACTCCATCAGCACTGAGCTGTGTCATGCTGTCTGGCGGAATATACTCAGGGAGATTGTAAATTGAAGTATAGTCAAACCGCATCTTTTCATTGATGTGTTTGAAATTCCGCTCTATGGCCGTTCGGATAATGCAAAGGTGGCGGATTATCCGAGCCGCCTTGTCCTGTTCAAGCCGTTCATAAACTTCCATTTTAGGCGGCTCGTGCTCATTCTCAAAAATCCGCTTTGGCACACCAATCAAATAGGCAATCTTAGAAACAATCTCATAGGTGCTGTCTTTATACCTGATTATATCTGCTTCGGGGACTTGATTATTGACGATTCCAGTATCGCTGCCATCTGCAATCGTGATAAAGCGCTCATCTTCATCCAGCTCTGCTGTTTCGCGGACATCCATATTATGTTCCTTTCGAGGCATAGCGTTGATAACGAACAGTAGACGATGAATGGTCACACAGTCATTACATTATCCGTCCACATTTCACATTGGCTCATCACGGTCTGAACTGCGTCATCCATGCCCTCTGGCGGGTATTTGTGTTTTTTGAGAAGGCGCTTGACCAACCGGCGCATACCGGCTCTGGCGCTTTCTTTCTTCTGCCAGTCTATTGTCCGGTTCTTACGGAGCAGATCGGTCAGCTCTTTTGTAATTGCAATCAGTTCGTCATGTTCGTAGAAGTCTTTGATGGCTTGGGGCTTGGTCAGAGCATCGTAGAATGCAAGCTCGTCGGAGGTCAATCCCAGCTTTTCGCCCTCTGCGTTTGCATCGGCAATTTCTTTGGCAAGCTTCAAAAGCTCCTGAATGACTTCCTCATTGGTCAGCATCCCGTTCAGGTATCGGTTCATTGCACCCTGAATAAGTTCAGAAAACTTCTCCGATTTGACAATATTGGTTCGCCGGTAAACCGACACCTGTTCGGCAATCAGCTTTTTCAAGAGTTCAACAGCAAGGTTTTTTTCCTTCATGTTGGCAATCTCTTCAAGGAACTTCGGATCGAACAGCGAAAACTCCGCCTTCACATCCGAGAAGAGGTTGATTACGCCCTCACTCTTGATACTGTGTTTCAGCAGCTCATTGATCCGCTCGTTTACTTCCGGCAGCGTAAACTTCTTACCCGTACCGCCGGACAGAAGCCGGACAATCATCGTTCGGACAGATTCAAAGAATGCTGCTTCAAAGCGTGTCTTTTCATCTACCAAGCTACCGCACAGCGAAAGTGCCTGTTTGAGAAGCAACGCCTCCTTGATGTAGATGTTTTGCGTCTTCTCCTTGTCGGGAAGGTCTTGCTCTGCTACGCTCTTGCCAAGGATGTAGTTTACACCTCCGGTAATCGCCTTCGCCTTATCAAGGTCAGTTCCAGTCATGAACTTATCGTAGTTATAACCGTAGAATAGGTCGCGGCACACGGACAGTTTCTCAAGGAATTTCGGATATGCAGCCTTGCTGACATCCGTGTCACCGTAGTTCTTCTTGTCCCGCGCCGTATAGTCATTCATAGCCTGTTTCAGCGCAGCAGCGATGCCCACATAGTCAACAACCAAGCCGCCTTCCTTATCCTTGAAAACGCGGTTGACGCGAGCGATAGCCTGCATGAGGTTGTGACCGGCCATCGGCTTATAGACATACATTGTGGCAAGGGAAGGAACATCAAAGCCGGTCAACCACATATCCACAACGATAGCGATTTTAAGCGGCGAGTCGTTGTCTTTGAACTTTCTCGCCATATCTTCTTTGTGAGCCTTATTGCCGATCACTTCACGCCACTCTTCGGGGTCGTTGTTGCCCTGCGTCATGACAACTGCGACCTTTTCCGTCCAAGCAGGACGCAGTTCCAAAATCCGCTTGTATATCTTCATGGCGATGGGGCGGGAGTAGGCAACAATCATCGCCTTTCCGGTCAGAATATTGGCGCGATAGTTTTCATAATGGTCGAGAATATCGTCTACCAGAGAACGGATCGTCTGGTCGGCCCCCAAAATTGCCTCCATCTGGCCAAGTTCTTTTTTGCTCTTTTCGATAACATAAGGATCGGCATTCTCTGCCATCAGGTCATACTCATCGTCAATAAGATGCAGCGTCTTTTCATCAAGCTTGAGATGGATGACGCGGCTTTCATAGTAAACCGGTCTGGTCGCTCCATCCTCAACTGCCTGAGTCATATCGTAAATGTCGATATAATCACCGAACACCTCACGGGTGCTGCGGTCTTTAGAAGAGATAGGTGTGCCAGTAAAGCCAATATATGTAGCGTTCGGGAGCGTATCACGGATGATGCGGGCAGTACCGATGATGGTCTTGGCCTCAACCTCGCCGTCTTCCTTCTGGCGCACTACAACTTTCTCTGTTAATCCGTATTGACTGCGGTGCGCCTCATCCGCCATGACGATGATATTCCGACGCTCAGAAAGAGGCTCACCGCTTTCCTCAAACTTCTGCATGGTAGTGAAGATGATGCCGTTAGCCTGACGGTTTGCAAGCAGCTCTTTCAAGTGGGTTCGGCTTTGAGCGTGTTGCGGCGTTTGGCGTAAGAAATCCTTGCAGCGGGCAAACTGGCCGTAGAGCTGGTCATCCAAGTCGTTTCGGTCTGTGATCACAACGATTGTTGGGCTTTCCAATGCCTCTTGCAGATAGTGGGCATAGAACACCATAGACAGCGATTTCCCGCTGCCCTGCGTGTGCCAGAACACACCGCCTTTGCCATCTGTGACGGTTGCCTTTTGAGTGGAAGCAATCGCCTTCTTGACGGCAAAATACTGATGGTAGGCGGCAAGCACTTTGAATGTTTTCTCGCCGTCCACATTGAAGCAGATAAAGTTCTTCAGGATGTCGAGGAATCGGTTCTTCTCAAACAGTCCCTCAAAGAAGGTGTCAAAGGCTGCGTACTGTGTGTTCTCGTAGCTGCCGTCCGTTGTTTTCCACTCCATGAAGCGGTCTTCACCGGAGGTGATGGTTCCGGCCTTTGAGGTAGTCATATCGCTCATGACGCAGACCTCATTGTAAATAAACATGGAGGGGATCTCGTACATATAATTGCGGAGCTGGCGATATGCGTCGGAAGCATCTGTCTCTTCGCGGGAGGGAGATTTCAGCTCCACTACGACAAGGGGCAGACCATTGATGAAGAGAATGACATCCGGGCGTTTTTCGGAATTTTCGATGAAAGTCCACTGGTTGGCAACGGTAAAGTCGTTATTGGCAGGATTTTTGAAATCAACAAGGTAGACGAGGGTGGAGCGTTCCTCGCCATTTACAAAGTATTTTACAGAGATGCCGTTTTGCAGATAGTCAGTAAAGGTCATGTTCTTTTGCAACAGCGAGCCGGACTCAAAGTTCTTGAGTTTGTAGATGGCCTCGTTGATAGCATCCTGAGGCAAGCCCTTATTGATGCGCTGTAAAGCGGGCAACAGGACATCCTCGTAGAGCGGAGAGTGATAATCACGCTCTACATCCGGTCCGTAGACATAGGTGTAGCCAAGCCCTTCGTTGAGTAATTGGAGAACTGCATTCTCGTAATTTGATTCGGTATAATATCCTGCCATTTCCGTTGCTCCTTTGTTCGATCTGCTGTGTTATCATCTAACCCTTTCTGCAATCGTGTCAAGCTGTCCTGCGATCACAGCGAACTCGCAGTTCATATCAAGCGTCTTTACGCTGATCTGATTGCCGCTCATCTGGTAATCTCCATCCGGCTGAACGGCATCATCTGTCTTGGCGTATAGAAGCATTCCCGCTACCGTTTCTCCGGGCGCTGCATCCCAGTTCTTGACATAGGTGAAAATCTGATACAAATTCCCTGAGTGGAGCGTTTGCGTCATATAGGGTGCTTTCATCTGCATATTATGCGTGTAGAACTTTGCGTCGATTATAAGCGTTTTTCCAGCTTTCTTGTTTGAAAGCACGATGTCGGACTGCATGGTAGGCAGAAGCGTTCTGTACCCATCTGTCACTTGCCAAGCGATTTGCGGGGAATACGCACGGATGTCCGGGTGCTCCCGCTGATAATAGCCCAGTATGAATTTCTCATACAGCTTTGCCATTGTCATGTCATCCGCATAATCCATAATACGGGTAGATCCGTCTGCGGTCGTTTGCAGCAGTCCTTTCAGAACAAACCGGCATATTTCAATTATCATCCGATAGGTCTGATTATTGCGGTCATATTGGATGTTCCAGTTGATGTTATGAGCGTCCAAAGTATCTACGCCATCGAAGAAGACAAGCAGCTTGCGGATTTCTTTCTTCCTCGCTTTGGCAATATCTGCACGGAGCAGGACGGCCATTGTTGTTTTGATAATGCGATTTGTATAGGCATTAACTGAAAACTCATCATAGGCGCAGACGAGCTGTTTTTTACGAAGTACTTGGGTTTTGATGGATTCTCCAATTTCAAGCTTGCCTCTTGGGGAAGCCAGCGGCTCTTCCTTTGTTATGTACTGTCTACATAAGCCCCGCTTAATCTGAACAGACACGCCTTTGCATAGGATAGCAGCCAGCAGTTCTGCGGTGTTTCGGAAATCCTCAGCGGCAACATCCTTATAGCCTTGCTCGTGCAACACTTGGAACGCATAGGCCAGCATATAGTAGATGTTGCGAATGGGAATCATTTGACCACCTCACGAAGAGTACGGCTCCAATCCTTGACTTTCGCGGCTTCATCAAACCAATATTCTTTGAGCAGCGGGATCAACTCAAACTCTACTACGGACTTCATCCAATCGTCTGTGACTGTGGCGTTCGTACAGAAATAACTATGGCCGATGCAGAAACCTTCGCCCAGCGAATCATCATTCGCTATCGCATCGTTAAGCTGTTCTACTGTGGCAATCAGGCGGTCGAACTTCGGATTGTTGATCTTCGCCCTATATGCCCTGAAACCGGAAGAGTTAAATGCCGGTGTCATCTCAAAGAAGGCAAAACGGCGGCGCAGTGCATAGTCCAGCATGGCAAGACTACGGTCTGCGGTATTCATCATGCCGATGATGTAAACATTGCTTGGAATAGAGAACTGCTCGTCCGCGTAGAGAAGCTGCAACTCAACTCCGCGCTTATCGCTTTCAATGAGCATGAACAACTCGCCAAAAATCTTGCTCAAGTTGCCTCGGTTGATCTCGTCAATGATGAAGAAATAGGGACGGTCATCTTCTGCGGCCTTGCGGCAGAACTCATAGAAAACGCCTTTCTTCAACTCGAAGCCTGTTTCCGTGGGGCGGAAGCCCATGATAAAGTCTTCGTAGCTGTAACTCTGATGGAATTGCACCATCTTGACGCGGTTCGTGTCTTTCTCGCCCATGATAGAATAGGCAAGCCTCTTGGCCGCAAAGGTTTTTCCGACGCCCGGTGCGCCTTGGAGAATCACATTCTTTTTCGTCAGCAAGAGAGCCTTGAGGATGTTGTAGCGGTCTTCATCCATAAACACATCATGCAGGAAATCATCTGCGGTATATGGATCGTATGTCCGTTCCTCTTCATCCTCATCTTGGATAGCGGCATCCGTGCTTTCTCCATCAAAAAGGCTTTGCGTCTTCTTCACAAAATCGGTATAAGGCGTTACATCGGTCAGGGTTTTCATCGCCAACTGCTCAGGATGCTCCCACAACCCTTTATCAGTCCATCGGACGGTGCGGGTGTTACGGTAGTGCTCGCGGGTGGGATCATATACATACTCGCCTTCAACAACGCCTCTGCCAATGATTTCTTTTCTGCCTTTTTTTACGAAGATGATGTCGCCGGGTTTGATGTCATTTGCAAACTGCCATGTTGCGTGAACTTGGTTCTTATACGAGCTTGTCCCTCCATAGACTTCCCGCATCTTAGCTCGCATTTCTTCCTTGGAGCTGTACTGCATGAGATCGCCCATGTCATCCCAGCCGATAGCCATAATACCCTCAGCATAATCGTTCTCCCAGTTGACGGAGCCATCGCCAGCAGCATACAGCCAATACCGGACGGCTGTGTCATCGACCGTGAGGGCAGTATCAGAGGATTCCTTCGGGATGATGCCCTCAAACATCTTCTCGCTGAAATCCATATCAATATTGTTGTCCTTGGCTACCTTTGTGCAGCCCCGGCGGATGCTGTTTGACTTGTTTCCGGTCTGCTCGTAGTAGTAGGTTATGTTTTCGTGGGTTGCTTTTAAGGCATTGACCATGCGATCCTTGCCATAGTCCTGCCCGATATGGGCGATGAAGTAAATCGTTGTTTCTGTATTGCCCCGGCGGGTGTACCTTGTTCCCTCCATCATGGATGCAAACAGCATGACCATGAGCTTATGGGATGTTTCCCCGAAGAACGGAACTTCCTTGCACATGGCCGCAACAGCGTCATCGGAAGAAAGCGCTCCATCGTAGGCCATTTTTGCGTATTTGTAGACAGTCACTTCGCAATCGTACTCCGGTCCCACATAGGCTCTCACACCGCCTTTGGTGTCCAGGAACTCTTTGAGCATCTTGAGATCATTGAAATAACCGGCTGTGCGTTCCTCAGCTCGTTCCGACATCACATCATGTTTCAGATATTCGAGTATATCCTGCTTTGCCGCTGCCATCGACTCGTCGCTCTCAAAACACTTCCAGAAGGAGAGGGCAATGGTATTCTGATACAGGTAGAAGGCATCAGAAACATGGGTGCTGAGACTGCTTTCTGCCCAGTCAGGGTGCTTCTCACGCAGATAATCCTTGTATTCTTTTCTGGCGCGACTGATTGTTTCTTGTATATCCATTGCACATACCTCCCATTTTCAAATCATATTATACCGCGTTTTGACAGCGCGTGGTCGCTCACAATGCGACAAGTGCGATAAACGATAATTTACAGCAGCAAGCGCAGGCATTATATAAACATTATTTCCCATATAGTGTAGGAGATGAATTGCCTGATGGTTGGCGCATTGGCTCAGTTGGCGAAATCATCGAAATCCACGATTCTAAACGGATTCCTCTCTCTGGTGCTGAAAGAGCAAAAATGGAGAAGAAAACATATCCCTATTATGGAGCGGCAGCTCTCATGGATTATGTAGATGATTACATTTTTGACGGCAAGTATCTTCTGCTCGGAGAGGACGGTACCGTGGTTGACGATGCTGGCTACCCAATTCTGCAATATGTATGGGGGCAGTTTTGGGTAAATAACCATGCTCATATTCTCACTGGTAAGCTCGGCTTCAATGTTGAGAGTCTATATATGCTCTTTAAGCAAACGCCGGTAAAGACTATTGTTACCGGAGCCGTCCAGCCGAAGATAAGTCAAGCCAATTTGCGCTCTATTCAAGTAGTGATTCCTCCCTCAAAACTGCTGACGGATTACAATAGTCAGATTGAACCTTTGTTTGCACTCCTGCGGACAAATGAAGAAGCAAACAAATCCTTAACTGCACTGAGAGACACACTACTTCCCAAACTGATGTCCGGCGAGATTGATGTCACCGACATCCAGCTCTAAGCCGCTAAATTATCGTTTATCT
>ENA-UONX01002443-UONX01002443.1-human-gut-metagenome-genome-assembly--contig:-P74old-NODE-2443-length-13214-cov-7.635003_pt1 | contig 13214 bp, 7 predicted proteins | sample MGYA00242466_ERZ724013 | MGnify/ENA metagenome assembly ERZ724013 | reverse complement strand
CCGAACTGGTTTCATACGCGCCGGTGTAGCTGAATTTCGGAATCTTCTTCGCCATCTTCCCCGCCTCTTATGTCGTCGTGATGTACAAAACCGTGCCGGATAACTGGAACGTCGCGCCGACGGGGCCCGGGTCGCCTTTGTCGCCCTTGTCCCCCTTTGCACCCGGCTGTCCGCGCTCAACGCCCAGCGTCAGCACGAGCTTCCCGTCGATGTCGGCCATCTGCGCCGTGCTTCCGCTGCCGTATTCCCGCGTCTGCGCCTGAATGTTCATGTTCGCAAGCCGCTGCGCCTGCGTGTTCGCCGACAGCGCCGCCGTGCTCGCATCCGTTCCGGCCTTCTGCGCCGCTTCCGCCTGCGTCTTCGCGCCCTCTGCCGCCGCGTTCGCCTCGGAAATCGCCGTGTTCATCTTCGAGAGCGTCAGGTTGATTTCCGTCACCAGCGCGTCCCATGCGTTACTCTGGCTGGGCGTGACCTGTGTGCTCGGCGCTGGGCGGCTGATGGGCGTGAAACTCCCCTCATAACAGGTTTTCGCGCGCGTCTCGTCCGCCGTCGCGCCGTAGCTCACATAGACGAATACCTTCACCGCGCCGCTTCTTTTCAGATACACGTCCGGGATATCCGCCATCCAGCAGCCCGTTTCCGCGTCAAAGGACGCGATGCGCGTTTCCGTCTGGCTGTCCCCCGCGTAGCCGTATTGCGCCTGCACCGTCACCACGTCCCCCGCGAGGAAGTCGTCCATTTCGGCCAGCTCGTCCGGGGTCGGCAGCCCGCGCATCCTGAGCCGCTGCCCCGTGTCGTACTGGTAAACCCCGGCAATGGCCGCGTTCTTGTGCGTCCTGGATTCAAAATTGGCCTCGATCATCTGATTTCGCCCGCCTCCTTCTTCCGCCTGACCAGCTCGGTCAGCACCTGCTTTTTCGCCGTTTTCTGCATGTCCCGAACCGCTTCTATCCTTTCTTCGTCGCTCATTCGTTCCCATCTGCTGCCGCTCATCATCGCGCGCAGGCCGATTGTGTCCCTGCCGCTTCCGTTGAACAGCGTGTCCGCGTAGGTGCTGTTCGCCCAGCGCTTTTCCTCGTCCGTCAGGCGGATTTTGAAACCCTCGTACTGGTTAAACCCGACCTTGCCCACCTTGAGTTCCTTGGCCAGCGTCTTGGTGACGCTCACCTCGTACTTGCTCGCGCTGACCATCTCCCCCGGCAGGAAGCTCGTTTCCCCTGTCCGATAGCTCAGGTCGATCAGCGTGTCAAGCGCCGCGTCGTTCTTTTCGCCCAGCGTCGTCCACGGGGTCGCAAAAGCGTTGAGGAAATGCAGCGCCGCGTTTTGGTTCTCCTGCCCCCAGTTGTAATAGCCGTTTTGCAGCGTCGCGTCGCCCGTGATGTCCGTCTTGACCGGAAGCGTCTGCCGCAGAAGCGGCCAGTTCTGGATGATTTGACGGTTGAGGAATTGCTTCACCGCGTTTTGGCTGTACACGTCCCGCACATAGGGGTCTGTCACCTTGGCCAGCGCGCGAATCGCCGAAGGGGTCAGGCGGCTCGCCTGATTCTCCGCGATGTTCTCTGCAATGTTGCTCGCGATGCCTGCCGCGTCGTTGTAGCCGCTGAACAGCGCGCTGAACCCGGAAAGGAACGAGTTGTCAAACAACTGGTTGCCCGTTTCCAGCGCCGAACCGTAGAGCACCGTTCCGATCAGCGCCGGAGCGTTCACATCATCGCCCATCTCTTCAAGCGCCCATGCGATCTTCGCGCCGATGTACAGGGGCCCGCTCGAAGGCTGCGCAAAGTCAAGCGGGATTTCCCAGTCGCCCAGCTTGAAATATGTGCTGTAACTCCTGCCCTGCGCCTTGCGGATTACGCCCAGCTTTTTGTCTTCCTCGTCCTCGCGTCCGGGCTGAATCGCGCCGAGGCTGGCCAGCAGCGCGCCGACGACGGCCACGCCGGTTCCCGTCAGGACGCGCCCGAGGTTCATCACAAACTTTCGCTGGTCGAAGTTCGCGCCGCCGTTGCGCTTGCCGTCCCATAGGCCGTATTGGATGATTGCCCGCGCCAGTCCGATGGGGCTGTACTGCATCATGCGGCTTGCGACGTTTGTCGGCGTTTTGAGGAAGGGCATTATGCTCGTAATCATAAGGTCGATCATCGGGCTTTCCCGCCGCGCGCCGTTGATGGCGTTGGCGATGTTGTTGTCCTCCTGAAAAACGCGCTCCGTCGCGCGAACCGCCGCTTCCGTCTTCATTTCCTCAAGCGTCATGTCGCGCAGGACTTTGACCTCGCGTCCGTCTGCGCGCTGCGTATCGGGGATTTTCGTTCCCAGACGCTTGATGACGGCCAGCTCCTCCGTGTAGCATTTCTCCCAGAACGGACGGTCGCCCACCTGCATGGCAAAATCCACGATGTTCTTGTAGGCTTGCAGCCATTCGTTGTTGAAGGTGCGGTTGTTGTGGTTCAGGTCAAAGCCGCTTCCGTGGCCGGTGTCCGCGTGCGTCACGAAATAGTCCACCATCGTCTGTCCGATCTCGCCGGTAAACGCTTCCCGGCCTGCCGCCCGCTCCGCGCGGTTCGGCGCGTCCGTCGTTCGGTTGCCCGTCCGCTTGGTGATATATTTTCTTTCAATCGCGCCGCCGATCTTCTCGCTCGCCAGCTCCAGCGGACGAATGAGAATGTTGCTGGAAACATTCTTGATCCACGTCTTCGTTCCGGACAGCATGTTGGTATATCCAAGGGCATTGACCTTTCCCATCATGCTGTCCTGTACGACGTTGGCCTGCGCGTTATAGACGCGCTGCAGCGCCGTTTTGCCCTCCGTCGTCACCGGCATGCCCTCAAGGTCTGCGCCCTCTGCATAGAGGAATGTGCTCATCTGCCCCGCGATGTAGTTCAGGTCGGCTTCTGTCACCACCGCAAGCCCCTGTTTCATCGCTTCGAGCTGCTGGCAGAGCGTCAAAAGCCCGTCGCCGCGCACATTGTTGTCCGTTGCCAGAATGGCCGCCAGCATGCGTTCCTTCACGGTCGCATAGCTGTATGTGTCGCCGACCAGCTTTGTCCCGTTAAGGCCGTATTGGTCGATGAGTTCCGTCTTCCAGCTTTCAAGCGGCATGTTCCACGGGTTGTCATATTTCACGTCGGAAGGCAGCTTGTCGATCTGCCGCTGAATCAGCTCCGCCGCCGTATAGACCTTTTCGAGCACCGGCGGCAGCGGTCTTTCAATGAAGCTGCCCTGCACCGCGTCGCCCGCCGCGCCGCTCGCGCCTGTCACAGCCTCCTGCGGCAAAACGGAAGTTCTGCCCTTGTTGAACGGGTTGTCCGGGTCGAAATCGCCCGTCTGGCTGACGTTCTGTTCCCTTTCGGCGCCTTCCTTGCTTCTCTGCTGTCTGTCGCGCCATCCCTTCACCGGCGCTTGGCTGCCGACGGGGATATCGCCGTCCACCAGTCCCTTTTTCGCGTTGGCGTGGTCGGCTTTCTTCGCCGCTTCCACCAGCGCGCCCTCCGCAGTCAGCTTTCCGATGATCTGTCTTGCCTGCAGCGCCTGACCGGCATTTGTGCCCTGCTCGTCATAGGCCTTCGCGATCACATAAGCCGTCGTCATCAGCCCTTCGTTCTGCGCCCGGATGCAGGCCACCGCCGCCGCCGCGTGGTCGTCTGCCGTCCATCTGTCCCGCGCCAGCAGGTCGTTCACCACCGCGTCAATGCCGCGCGCGTTGATATCGTCGTTCGCCCGCTGCACCTGCTCCCGGTTGGTCACGGTCTCGTACTGGTCTCCGCGAAGGAATTCCTTCACGCTGTCGGTCAGCGTATCGAGCTCCTGCGCCGTCTGGTTGCCGAATTGGCGCGGGGCGACGGCATATTCCACGTCGTTTGGCATATCATAGGGATTGACGCTGGTGTCATTTTGTGTTACACTAGTGTCAGAAAGAGATGCAGCACGGCTATCGTGTGGGGCGCTTTGACGTCCGGCGGTACGCTGCATCTCTTTTTTTGTCATTCCGACAAAATCATAGAGCAGCATCGAACCGTCTTTCTTCGTCCCAACGACTACATCCGCGTCATACATCTGGCCGCCAACCTCAAGCTGAACCTTCCCGCGTCCAAAGTCCACGATATCATCCGTCCGTTCGTGCGCAGGTTTTTCGCTGACGTAATCGGTCGATGCCTGCAAAATCTCGTCCGCGTTATTTGCCGCGCGCATCTTGTCGGCATATACGTCTGACTGATTGCTTTTAAGCCACATCGTATCTTTCGAATTGGTGATTTCATTTCGAGATTTGCCGGTGATCTGAATCTGATTGTTCCCGACGGTTACGCCGTTCGGGAATTTTTCTTTCAGCGCCTGCTTGACGGTTCTTGCCCAGTCCTTTTGAGGAACGCCCGCAAGAATGTCCTCTTCAACCGAAACGACGGGCTTTCCCTTTTCATCCCGTCTGATGGCATATTCCATCTCCGTCTGTTGTCCGCGCGTGACCTCCCGCTCTATGGGCGCGGTCTTTCCGAACAGCTCGATGGTCGCGTCCTCGCCGCCCATGCCCTTTTTCCACGTTCCGGCTTCAAGAATGGCCTGCCTGAGCGCTTCCCGCGCCCTGACCAGCGCCTCGTAGTGTTCTGCCTCCGCGCCGCCTGCCTTTTGGGCTTTGCGTCTGGCTAAAAACTGCGTCAGCTTGTTGTAGACCCGAATCGGGAAGGACTGCTTCGCGCCCAGCAGGTCATATACCAGCGTCTCGCTGCCCGTCCTGCCCCATGCGCCAAGGGAAGCCATCAGCTTTTCCGTCGCCGCGGCGGCCAGCTCCTTGTTCACGTCGCAGGGGAGACCCGCGTCCTCATAGGTCTTGCGGATTTCCGCCGCGTCTCTGTCCATCGCCTCTGTATCGCCGCGATAGGCCGCTTCCAGCGCCGCCTTTTCGTAGGCCGCATAGTTCTTCGTGCTCTCGATGTAGTGCGTCAGCTCGTGCATGACCACCTGTCGCATCTGTTCGCCCGCGCCGATTCGGCTTGAGAGAATCAGCCGCCCGTTCTCTCGGTCGTAGAAGCCGCGAACCTTGTCTGCCAGCGGCATGACGATCAGCTCAAGCCCCGTCTTCTGCTTCAGGCTGCTGGCGAGCTTCTGCGTCACCGGGTCAAGGTTGCCGCGCGAAACATCGGCGTTCAGATAGTCTTTCGCTCCAACTGTGCCAATGCTGGCCTCCATCCCGCCCAGCTTGCCTTTCAGCTCGCCGCTCCTGCCCAGCAGATTCAGAATTTCCGTCTCCGGGTGCGCGCTCGCCTCGTCCATCCGTCCGGGGATTTGCGCCGCCAGTTCGCGGAAAAAGCCGCTGTCAAGGTCAACGTCCGCGCTCTTGCGGTTGACGCGGAACTGTGTGCCGTATTGGCGGTTCACCTGCGCGATTGTCCGCAGTCCCGTCGTGTGCAGCACCTCGGCAATCTGCTGTTCGTTCAGCCAGATGCGCTTGCTTCGGATGTCCCTGACCACCGGGGCGATCTCGTCCATCTCGCTCTGTGTCTGCTCCCGCTCGGTCTGCCTTTGGTATTCTTCCTGCGCCTGCTGCTCCCGCTCGGCGATTTCAGTCTCCGCCTTCCGGCGCGCCTCGTAAGCCTCCGGGTTTTGCAGCGCTTCCCGGCGGTCGTAAAGCGCCATCAGCCGCGCGCCGATCTCGTTCATCCGCGCGTCGAGCTGGCCAAGCGTTTCCTCGTCCATTCCCATGGCTTCCGCTTCCGTATAGCTCTGCGTCGCCGCGTAGAATTCTTCTTCCGCCGCCTGCTGCTGCGCGTCGAGCTGCGCAATCTCGTTGTCAATGGCCTGCATCCGCGCTTCCCGGTCGTCAAGCATGGCTTCCCGCGCCGCCGCGTCCTCCGCGATAACGGCCTTTCTGCCCGCCTGTCTCGCCTCTGCCAGCCGCTGTGCCGCCGCCTGCTGCATTTCGTCCGTTCTGCGCGCGGCGACCGCGCCCTGCTCGTTCGCGGTTTTCTGGTTTTCGCCCATGCGCACGCGCGCTTCGGTCATTTCCTTCTGCCGCGTCAGGTCGCCGTTCATCACCGCGTCGCTCGCTTCCGCGAACTGCGCCCGGCTGTTGTCCGCCGCCGTCTGCGCCGCTTCCGCCTGTGTGCGCGCCTCGTCGGCCTGCTGCTTGGCCTTTGCCGCATGCGCCGCGCTTCCGCGCTCGTCCTTCCCGCTGATGATTTCCTCGGCAACGGCCTTGCTTTCCTTCTGCTGTCGCGCATAGTCGTTGAGCAGCGCGCAGGCCTGCTCGTCGCCCAGCGTCTTTGTCACGTCCAAGATGACGTTCTCCACGTCCGTCCGCTTTCCGTTCATCAGGTCTTGCGCCGCCTTCACGCCGCGCAGCGTGCCCACGCCGCTTCCCGCCGCGCCGGACAGGGAGAACAGCACCGCGCCGATGGCGTTCTCCACCGCGCCGCTGACAACGCCCTCCGCCGCGCCCTTCACGTCAAGGTTCTTGGGATTCAGCAAGTTCAGCGCCATATTCAGGCCGTCCGTGAACGTGATGTCCTCGCCCGCGTCCACCTTGCGGAAGATTTCGCCCAGCGCATTGTCCGTCCAGTTTGCCGACAGTCCTTCAAAGAATTCGTCGTGAACCACTTCGTTAAATTCGTTTTGGGCAAACGCCTTGATAAACGCCTCGCCAAACGTTCGAATCGCCGCAAGGCCTCTGCAAGCGCCCGCCGGGTTGCGGAGGATCCGGCTTCTCGCGGCTTCCGTCAGCGCGCTCATGCCCGTCATTCTGCCCAATACGCCTTCGAACGTGCCGAAGTTCACCGCGCAGTCAAGCCCCGTGTTCACCGCGCCCAGATATCGGGCGGAATCAATGCTGTACCCCTTTTGCAGATATTCGTCAAAGTTGTTCTTGAACCCGACGACGCTGTACCCCGTGTTAAAGCCGAGCAGGCTGTTGCCCGTCGCCAGCGTCGTCCCCGCCGCCACACCGGCCGAAACCGCGTTGTAGGTCATGCCCTTCACGCGCCCGAACCACTTGAATTCATCCTCCGTCGCGTTCGTGCGCATGAATCCTTCCATCGTCGCGATGTCCCGGCGCACCTCCGCGCTGTTCTTGAGGAAATCCCCCTCAAAATCCATCGGGTCAATGCCGAGCTGGTATACGTCCGCCGCACCGGCCAGCGCCTTTCTCAGCGCCTTTGCGTAATTCTCGTCGAGCGTCCCGCTGGCCAGCGCGCTTTCGATGTCCTTTCGGTACTGCGTCCGGCCATATGCGCCGTATTCGTTCTGGTATCGGTTCTGGATGCGCGCCGCGTTGACGAGCACCATACCTTGAGAATAGCCCGTGTACAGGGTGTCCTTGTAGTCCAGATACCATTGTTTAACGCCTGCGTTAATGCCCGCGCCGACCGTGTAGCTCGCGCCCACGCCCTGACCGAAGGGAACGTCCAGCGCCGCCATTTCCTCATCGGTGATCGCCGCGCCCTGCTGACTGATGCGGCTGGCCGCGCGCTCGCAAAGCGCGTTCATGTCCACGCCGCCCGTCTTGGCGTAGTATTCGTCCAGCGTCAGCCCCAGCGCAAGCGCCGTCTGCGTGTCCTCTTCGAGCAGCGCGTCCATCTGCTCCCTGAGCTGCGCCTGATAGTCGCCCGTGTCGATTACGCCCTGCGCGTCGAGGTTCAGCTTCACGCTGCTTAAGTCAAACGGACTGACCGCATTTTTGCTCGCGCCCGGCCTGAAATAGTCGTCCACCGCCGCCAGCCGCCCGACGTAGCCCATGTCCGCGTTCAGCTCGTCCTGCCCTGCCTGCGCGTTTTGGCGCACCAGCGCGAGCTGTTCCTCGCTGGCCGTTCCCTTGAGCGCCGCCGTGCGCGCGTCGCTGAGCGCCTGCGCGCTCGCCTCCTCCTGCGCCCTGCGCATGTCGGCTTTGTCGAATAGCAGCTCGTCTCTGGCCGCGTAGATGCTTGCCAGCTCGTCCATCGCGTGTTCGTCCGTGGTGAGCAGGCGCTCCATCAGCGGCAGCTCCGCGTCGCCGCCCAGCGTCCCCGTTTGCTCCATTGCCTCGGCCTGCGCCGCCCATACGACCATCTGCGCCATCACGTCGCCCCGCAGCTCGTCCGGGAAGGAATCGCTCTTCATCACGTCGTACAGCGTCTTGACCGTCTGTCCCTGCGCCGCGATGTTCCCGTAGGTCACCGCGTCGGCCATGTCGTTTCCGACGAGAATGCGCTGGCTGTCCGCTTCCGTCAGCGTGCCGATCATTCGCCGCGCGTTCCCGCTCTCCGCCAGCATGCGATCCAGCTCATCCTTGCCCGCGCCCTCGATCTGGTCATACCGTCCCTTGAGCAGCGCGTCCGCCGCCTCGCCGATGGTCTGCGCCTCGTGCATGCGAATTTCCGCGCCTGCTTCATCCGTGCGCTCCCTGCCTCCCTCTTCGAGGGAGGTGTCAGCGGAGCTGACGGAAGGAGTTGTCGCCATCCATTCCGCAAAGCTCATCCCGCCCTGCGCGACAATTCGCTCTTCCGGGGTCATCTGAACGGGGCCTTGCACCTCCGGCGCTTTGCCGTTCGCCTTGCCCGCCGTCGGGAAGCCCGGCGCGGTCGATGCCGTCATCGTTTGAGAAACAATCCGGCTCTGTGCCTTTTCCTGCGCGGGGCTTTTGGCCTTTTCCTGTTCCTCCTGCTCGGGCACTTTCCCGGCCAGTCCGCTCCAAAATCCCGGCTTCTTCTCTTTCTTCTGCTCTTCCTCGGTCGCGCGCGCTTCGTCTGCCGCCTCGGCGGGTTCGTCGCCTGCGCTGTCGGAAGGCGTTTCCCCGCCGGTGATGCCCGTGTATGCCTTGTCCAGCGCCGCCGTCAGTTGGCTTTTCGCATAGTCGGAGTATTCGCTTTCCTCGATCTCCTGCCGCGCCTTGAGGTAGGCCGCCGCGTCTTCCTTGTCGTGCTTTCCGTCGCCGTAGAATCGGTTCGCGTAGTCCTCTGTCGCGTCCCTGTATTCGTCACGGGTCAGGTTCGCGCTTTCAAGGAACGTTCCCACGCCGTCCGCGTTTTCGCCGTAGAATCGGCTGCCCTCGGTCTGCGTCAGCGTCTTAAACGCCTTTGCCGCCCGCGCGCGAAGCGTGTCGTCCGCAATGGCGTTGATGCCGCGAATCACCGTCGCCGCGTCCGCCGTATTGGCGTTGATGCTCTGCCCGTCAAAGCCCATCAGGGGCATTTCGGCCAGCTCCAGCATGGCCGTCTTTCCGGCCTTCTGCGTCTCAATCTCCTTGAGCCGCTGCTTTTCGTTTTTCGCCCGCGTGTCGGCGTATACGCCGCCCGTGACCGTCGCATCCGTCATCTCGCGCATCGTGCCAATCGACGGCGCGTACTTCTGGTAGTTCGGGCTTTTCTGCTTCTTCACATGGGCGATGTATTCGTTCAGAAAGCCGTCGCGTTCCGTCTCGTCCGGAATCCGGCTCGCCACGCGCGCCGCGCTCTGGTTGGTCTGCTTGTCCAGATTGACCACAAGCGGCGCGGTCTTCACCTTCTGCTCGCTGGCCGGGCGCAGGCTCTCCTGTGCCGCCTCGTGCGCCCTCGCCGCTTCCTGTTCGGCCTGCCGACGCTTCGCTTCTCTCTCGTCAAACCATCTTGCCATGTGCTTCTCCTTATCTGATCTTGCTCGTGTTGCCCGGACTGTATCGCCCGTTGACCTGCCGCACGTTCACCGCCGCCGTCGTGCCGCTCGTCGTCTTCTTGCCGCCGGAGCTTCCGCTGCTCCCCGAACTCCCTGAACCCGTCGTGCTCGTCGTGTGGCTCGCCGTGTCGGTCGTGCCCGTCGTGTCGGTCGTGCCGGTCGTCTGCTGGGTGCCGGTCGTCTGCTGTCCCATCGCGGCGGAAATGGCCGTCAGGTAGTTGCTGTTGTACTCCCGGCGCTGCGTGTCCTTCAATTCCTGCACCTTCGCCGCCAACTGGCTGGCAAAGTCCGTGTTCAGCCGTCCCTGCGTCTGGCTGTTCTGCTGCGCCGCCTGCGTGATCTGGTCTTGAATCTGCCCGGTCTTGCGCGCGTTCTCGTCCGTCAGCTCCCGTACAGCCTTCGCCAGCGCGTCGCCCTGATTGGCGAGCGTTTGCAGCGTGTAGCTGCTCCTGCCCATTCCTCGGTTCAGTGCCGCCGTCTCCACGTTCGCCTTGCTCTGGCGGTAGGCGCTGTTCTGCTCGTCGATGGCGCGCGTCAGGTTGGCCGCGAGGTTCGCGATCTCCTGCTCCTTGCTCAGCTTCGTCGTTTCAAAATTCTGTCGGCTGGCCTCAATCCCCGCGTTGAGCTGCGGCCGCAGCAGGTTTTCCGCAAACGCCGCAATCTCCTTGTCCGTCATGTTCCCGGCCAACCCGCCGAGAATTTGGTTCAGCAATTCGCTGTCCAGCAGCTTCTTTGTCGTGCTCTGGCTCTGACTTTGGCTCTGGCTCTGACTGTGCTCTCTGCTGTTTGTCGTCGAGGATTGAAACGTCTCCGTCGTCGTTCTTTTCGCCATGTTCTCACTTCCCTTCCAGCGCGTCTAACCGCTTTTTGATCTTCTCGATCTCCGCGTCCTTGAGCCTGTCCGCGTTCCAGCTCGCCATACAGAAATCGCGCAGGAACATCGTCAGGTTTCGAACGTATGCCGCAAGCGTCCCGCCCGTCTCCTGCGGAACTCTCGGTTGCTTAAATGCCATGCTCACACCTCGTCAAGCGAATACTCCGCCTGCACCCCGCCGTAAATCCGCCAGCCCGCCGCCTTCGCGTGGCTCCTGATTCTCAGCTTCATCCGAACGCCGCTCACCTGAATCTTCACCCGGTAGTCCTTCCTCTGCCTTTGCAGCAGAACCACCCGCGTCTTTTCCCTGCGCTCGGTCTTGATCGTCATTTCAACCGGCACGTCGTTCTCGTCCGCGTCGGCGGTAAACCGCAGCACGAAGTCGCGCTTCATATAGGCCTTGCCCAGATCGAGCCACGGCGTTTCCCACAGACATTCCATCGGCGCGCCCAGATAACCGCCGCTCTCCGGGTCGCCGTATCGAATCACTTCGTATGGCTCGTCCGCCTGCGTGAAGTACACCGTCCCGCCGACGGAAAAGAAGTCCTTGACGCGCATGCCCTTTCGAACCATGAACGTCCCGCGCTCCGTGTCGTATTCGAGCACCGTGTTGTTTTCGCTCAGAACGTCGCTCTCGCTTTCCTTGATGCACATCGCCAGATAGTAGATGTGGTTGCATACGCAGGCTCTCGCCGCGCCGTCCATCCCCTCCATGCGCATCCGCATCGTTTCATACAGCGCGTCCCGGCTGAGCAGCCGCAGCGTGTTTCCGTCGTACAGGCCGATTCCGTTCTGCGACAGGTACAGCATGCTCGTCCTGTCCGTGCAGATGCTCCGCTCTTCGACGGGGCCATCCGTGCCGTAGGCCTCCGTGATCGTGAAGCTGCTCGGGTCAGTGCCGCGAATTTCGAAGATCGTCTGCTCCTTCACCGCCAGCAGATACCCGCCGAAGGGTTCCAGCGCGATAAACTTGTCGCCGTCCCATGTCGGCTGGTTAATCACGCCGCCGCCCAGCTCCGGTGTTTCAGCAACATTCGTCCAGTTGAACGGGTCGTATGGCCGCGAATAAAAGATGCTGTCCGGGTATCCTTCCGCGCCCGTTCCCCAGATGCGCTCTGCGTGCCGTCCCAGCGTCGCGAACTTCACCTCGGCGTATGCGTCGCCAATCGTCAGCGCCTTCTTTTCTACCCGAAGGTCGCTTCCGTATACCGCAATCATGCCGTCTTTCGCGTTGGAGAGGATCAGGATATCCACCGTCGCCCCGCCCTCCGTCGTCTCGTAGGTGACGGAAGACCACACGTCGCTCTTGTACCCCTCCGAGCGCTTCACCCAGCCCTCCGTGCCCATCGTGTAGGTGTAAATCGCGCCGCCCGCCGCCGCAACGTACACGTCCGCGTCGTCCGGTCTCGTGCGCCGATAGAACCGCGCCAGCGTCTCAATCTGCGCGCCCAGCGCCGGAAACGCGCGGCTCGTGCCGTAGCTCGAAGCCAAAAGCCCGCGCTCCGTGCGGATGTTCTGCGCAAGGTAGGCGTAGTCGGTGTTGATGTTCGTGTCGCCAGCCGCCTGATATACGCCCTTCGGCGTGGGGATTGTGAACCGCCCCTGATAATCGCTGTCTGAAATGCTCATCTGCGATACCTCGCGTCCGTGACCTCGTATAGATGCTCAAACCGCGTCACGCTGCCCATGCCCTGCGGCCTCAGCCGCTGCATGCCCCGGAGGAAGCTGTTCAGATAGAACTGCGCCTGTCTCTGCTTAACCGGATTTCCGTTGGATAGATGCCGGTAACAGATGTAGTCCGCCAGATATGCCTGCGCACATTCCGGAATTTGCGGCTCATCGCTCCCGTCCTCCATCGGGTAAAACGCCACCTCGCATACAGCGCGCAGCGTCTTTCCCGCCAGATCGACCCTCCAGATGTGCAGGCCGCGCCCGTCCGGGTCAAGGTCGTAGCCCACGTCGTAGCCGTATTCGTCCCGCAGCTCCACCACGCGCGTGACCAACATTCTCGGAACGGGTGCGTTCCCTTTCTCGTCCACATCCGTATAAAAAATCCGGCGCGGTTTCAGGTATTCGCGAACCGCGATGTCATAGCCCATGTTCGCGTATACCTTGAAACTCTCTTCGTATTCGCTCACGTCCTCCGCGTCCTCGTCCAGTTGACGAAGCGCGTGCGCGATCAACTGTGAAAGCGTCAACTGATCACATCTCCCCGCAGTTCTTCAGAATTTCCAGCACCGCCGCCGGCATTTCGCAGACCGTCCCGCGCATAAAGTAAAAGCTCACGCCGTTCAGCCCCGCAAAAACCACGTCGTCCCGGCTGCCCGGTGCCAGCGGCAGGCTCACCTTCACCACCTCGCCGTCCGCGCAGCCCGCGTCGGCCATCAGCTTTTTCAGATTTTCCCGAGTCTTTTTGCACTTGCCGGAAAGCATCGCGCTCGTCTTTTTCATCGTCGCCGTCGTATTGATATTTGCCATTCTCTTTTCCTCCATTCTTTGTCAAAACTTGCTCGTTCCCCGTACCCTTCTCCCCAGACCTCCCTCTTCGAGGGAGGGGGACCGCCCGCAGGCGGTGGAAGGAGTTCCCGCACATCGCGCGCCCCTATCCCCCTTCGCGCGCCCTCTCAACGATACTTGCCCGTTCCCCCCGTCCCCTCCCCAAAGACCTCCCTCTTCGAGGGAGGGGGACCGCCCGCAGGCGGTGGAAGGAGTTCCCGCACATCGCGCGCCC
>ENA-UONX01002437-UONX01002437.1-human-gut-metagenome-genome-assembly--contig:-P74old-NODE-2437-length-13243-cov-3.424249_pt1 | contig 13243 bp, 5 predicted proteins | sample MGYA00242466_ERZ724013 | MGnify/ENA metagenome assembly ERZ724013 | reverse complement strand
CTAACAGGTTTTGAACAGCTTATTGATAAACGTACGACATGAAAATAAAACTGATTGCATTATTTATAATGATGGGATCGTTGGCTGCCGTAGCTGATAATGATACTTATTTCTTTTCAAAAGTAGATTATGGTTCAGTGTTCGTTGTTCAAACAGCCGATGGATTCTTGTATCAGATAATTTTAATTGGCAGGATTTTTTTCCGGTGTGGGGTGGTGAGACGGAGGCAAAGATTGGCTGTTTCGCGGATGGGAATTGGCAAGAATGAAAGAGGCGGAATCCTTGGATTGTGCGAATTAGTAGTGAAGTAGTTGCTGAAAAATAGAGGTACTTGATAAAATAGAGTTGCATTTTCCGTATAAAAACGTATCTTTGTGTAAAGAGAATTAAAGACATCGATTATTAATGGCTATTTTCTTTCGCACTACGAAACAGAACATATAAGCGATTGCCTGATATTTAATAGATGATATTAATGATTAACACAATGAAAATACGCTTGATTTTGTCTTTTGTTTTATTGATTTATTCATTGGTCTGTCAAGCAGATGGCGGTAAAGATTCATATATCTTCCGGAAAGTAGATTATCAGCAAGGATTATCCAATAGTGCTGTGCTTTGTCTTTTTCAAGACAATACAGGGTTGATGTGGTTTGGTACATACGATGGTGTCAATTGTTATGATGGCCGAAACATGGAAGTTTTTCGTTCTGATTTTTCAGCCCCCAAAGCTTTGAGTAATAATGTAATCCATTCTATTCAGCAGGCAGATAATAATTGTTTGTGGATTTCTACACATTTGGGTATCAATCGTCTTTCACAGGATTCGCGGCAAGTTGTCGGATATTATGACTTTACAGATGATTATTATCTACATTCCAATTCTAAAGGAAACACATGGGTGGTGAGTCATGGTGGAATTTTCTACTATAATACATCTTATAAACGATTTGTACAGATTAAGAATCTGAAAGTACCCGTAGAAGATATGGATAAACGGGCATTCGTAACGGATGATGGTGTTTTGTGGATTTTCACTCAACAAACAGGGGAGCTGTTACAGGTTTCGCAGGATGCTTTTGATTGTGACACATTATCAATTCATTCAACTGTTTCATCTACTGATTTTCATGCGAAACCTATTGAAGATGTCTTTTATCAGAATGGCGTTCTTTGTTTTATCGATAGTGAGCATGATCTTTATGTTTATGATATTTCCCGACAATCTAAAATTTATATTCGTAACCTTTCTTCATTAGTGCAGAAGAATGGAACTATTGCAGGAATAGCCCTTTTCTATGAAGATATTATTATTGGTTTTCGAACGAATGGGTTAGTCCGTCTCCGTACTTCACAAAAATATAAAGAAGAAGTGGTCGACCGGAATGTACGTATATATAGTATTTATCGAGATCCTCATCAGAATGTCTTATGGGTTGCTTCGGACGGACAAGGAACGATTATGTATGCTAAGAAATATTCTATTGCCACCAATTTGATGCTCAATCAACTGTCATCTAACTTAAGCAGGCAGGTACGTTCTGTTATGACAGACGATAGTGGTGGACTATGGTTCGGGACGAAAGGTGATGGACTGCTGCATATACCGGATTATCGTGAGAATGAGGAGGCTTCTGCCGTTACAGTTTACTCTCCTGAAGGAAAGCAAAATGTTGTGTCTTATATACGATGGAATAAAGAATTTCCTGTTTATAAATTGGTTCAAAGCCGTTATATGGATGGCTTTTGGATAGGATCTGGAGATCCGGGACTATTTTACTATTCTTTTGAAGACAAAGCTTTGCATTCTGTGGAGAATCTGCCGGCACAACCCACCGAGATACATGGCATTTATGAGGAAAATGATAGTGTACTTTATGTGGTGACAGCCGGTTCCGGTTTTCATAAATTAATACTTGAGAAGCAGGCAGGTACCATTCGTTTCAAGTCGCAGAAAAGTTATCATTTTTTTCACGGTCAGCGAGAAATTACGATGTTCTATCCAATGTTGCCCGAAGGGGATTCTATTTTGTGGCTTGGCAGTCGGGAGAAAGGACTCGTACGGTTTGATAAGCGGACTGAAGAATATAAAGTGATTTCTTTGAAAGAAATGCTTCATAAGTCGGTAGACGATGTGCTCAGCCTGTATCGGACCAAAGAAGGGTTGTTATATGTAGGGACAACATCAGGATTGGTATGTTTGAATTCTAATGGCAAACAGATGAAAGCTACCTATATCGGACGGGAGCAAGGTTTGCTCAATGATATGATTCATGGTGTACTTGAAGATGAGAACGGACTCTTATGGCTTGGTACGAATCGGGGGCTGATTAAATATAATCCGATAAATGGCTCATCACATGCCTACTTTTACAGTGCAGGTGTTCAAATCGGTGAGTTTAGTGATGATGCTTATTACATGTGTCCATATACACAGGAGCTTTTTTTCGGTGGGATTGACGGGTTGCTTTATTTGGATAAAGAGGTGCAGGCTGCTCCGGAATTTTATCCGGATATTTTGTTACGTAAGTTGACTGTTGGACATACGCAAGTGGTTCAGGGGGATGGAGATTACTATACAGACGATGGTAAGGCATTACAGTTGAAGGGGACGGAGGTTTCATTTGCACTTTCTTTTGTTGTTCCGGATTTTTTATCAGGAGAAGATATAGAATATTCTTACCAGTTGGAAGGATATGATAAGGATTGGACCTCTTTTAGTAGTATTAATGAAGCCTCATATACAGGAGTGCCGGCAGGTGATTATATCTTTAAGGTACGCTATAAGAGGGATGTATTTGATACGGAATATCGGCATTTTTCTATTCCGGTATATATCCTTTCTCCCTGGTATCGATCGGTGGCGGCTTATTTGGTTTATTTGATCATTTTCTTGTTGCTGTTAGGGTATGTGATATATTTACTACGTAAAAACTACCTTCAGGAACGGATGATGAAAACACTGATGGGGACAGAAAGTTGCCGGAAATCCGAGACTGTATATACAAACCGTAGGATGCTTGAAGATTTTACTCTTATTTATAATTATTGTGACCAATTGCGTGCAGAGAATCTTTCTTATGAGCAATGTCTTGAGAAAGTGTCACTGATACGCGAAACTGTGATGAACGCACTTCTTAATCCTGACGCTCTGTTTTTGGAAGAACTTAAACAATTCTTTCCGGATCGGTTTATTGTTTCTGCACGTATGAGTATACAGGGAGTTTCTCAAGAGGTGTTACGTACGTTGGAAGAACAAGGGATTGATCATTCTTCTATATCGTCAATGATTCCGGAACACTTAACATTTCCAGTTTACAAGAATGCATTATACAGTATTCTTTATTGCTGCTATCTCCGGATTACTGAAATGAAAGGTACTCATGGCGTAATAGTAGAAATGTCAGAACAGGATGGTAAGATGCAGCTACATTTTTCTTCTAAAGATGCTACTGCGAAAGCGTTGTATGAATATCTTTCAGATAAAGCTTCTTCAGTGACGGAGAAAGATTCCGATCATGTGTTTGCTGTGCATTTACTTTTAGGTTTTGTACGGTCGGCTTTGGAACGTATTCATGCCGTTCTTCGTTATGATGATGAGAGTGGTAGTCGGTTGACGATTATCTTTGAACCGGCGGTCTTGACAGTGGCAGGTGAACAAGGGAAAAAAACTGTGCTTTTGTTGGAAGACAGAGATGAAATGACTTGGTTGATTAGTAATTTCCTGGCTGATGAATATGTGGTTCATCAGGTAAAGAGTGTGCAGCTTGCTTTTGACGAAATTCGTCGGTCGGCTCCGGCTCTATTATTAGTGGATATGACAATGTATGCCAATGCTGAAAGTACTTTTATGGAGTATGTTAGCCGAAATCGTACTCTGCTTTCAAAGACAGCTTTTATTCCATTGTTAACCTGGAAAGTTGGTTCGGCCATTCAGCGGGAACTGATCTTGTGGTCTGATTCTTATATTGTACTTCCTTATGATATATTATTCTTGCGGGAAGTTGTCCATAATGCTATTTATGGAAAGCGGGAAGCGAAGCAGATATATATGGAGGAACTGGGAGATTTGGCGGGACAGATTGTCTGTACAACTACCGAACAAGCTGATTTTATTCGTAAATTGTTAAAGGTGATTGAAGAAAACCTGGACAAGGAAGAACTGGGCTCAACGTTGATCGCTGATCGTATGGCAATGAGTTCCCGTCAGTTCTATCGTAAATTCAAGGAAATCTCCAATACTGCTCCCGGTGATTTAATAAAGAGTTACCGTATGGAAAAGGCAGCCCGCTTGTTACTTGATGAAGAACTTTCTATTCAAGATGTTATTATGGAGGTCGGTATTTCCAGCCGGTCTTATTTTTATAAAGAATTTACCCGTCGGTTCGGGATGACACCGAAAGATTATCGGGAACAGCGAAAGGTATGCTGATTGTCAGGCTAAATTCTTTCGTATAGGTGATTGGTTGGGAAACATTATTATTTATTTGTTTGTCACAACCTTGTGCTCTAAATCCCTTCTGTTAATTTTATTGTATTGATTTTTAGGGTATTTGTAATAGGTATGATGTTGAGTTTGGGCATGAATGCTCAATCTGTAAAATCAATCTCCGGTACGGTAACCGATGATCAGGGAGAGGCGGTTATCAGTGGTACGGTGAAAGTTAAAAACGGTAGTACAGGAACAATCACTGACATTAACGGTAAATACACTCTCTCTGTTCCTTCCAATGCCACCTTGGTGTTTTCGTATATTGGTTATATCACACAAGAATTTAAAGTCTCGGAATTAAAGAGTAATGTTCTGAACGTAGTTCTGCAATCGGATACGAAAGCACTGGACGAAGTAGTCGTTGTTGGTTATGGTACCATGCGCAAATCAGACTTGACAGGTTCCATTTCCACAGCCAAAGGTAAAGACATGCTGAAAGCACAATCATTCAATGCGCTTGACGGATTGAAAGGTAAAGTGGCCGGTGTGAATATCTTCTCTAATACCGGTCAGCCGGGTGGAGAATCACGTGTCATCATTCGTGGTATTTCTACTATCAACGCATCAGCATCACCGCTGTACGTAGTCGATGGAGTGGTGATGTCAAACTTCGAATTGCTTAATCCGAATGATATCGAATCTATCGAAGTATTGAAAGATGCTTCCTCTGCTGCCATCTATGGTGCCCGTGGTGCAAATGGTGTTATCATGGTGACTACCAAGCGCGGTAATGCAGGAAAAGGAGTCCATGTTTCCTATGATGGTTCATTGTCTATCGGTAAGATGGCTAGAAAAATAGATGTAATGGATGCTAACGAATGGATGTCTACCTTCAAGCAGGGATTGGAAAATGCCAACGAATTTCAAGGCAAGAACTTCACAACTGATCTGTCACAGATATTCACAGACGAACGTTTGTTCAATGCAGACGGTTCTCCGAAATATAATACCAACTGGCAGGATGAAGCATCCCGCACTGCCATCTCTCATAACCATCAGATCAGTATCCAACGTACAGGAGAAGGATCTTCTATCGGAGCATTCATCAATTATACCGATCAACAGGGTATTTTGTTGAATTCTTACTTTAAACGTATCAATGCAAAATTGGCGTATGATGACAAACCGACTGATTGGCTGTCTACTTCCGTTAATTTATTAGTAAATCATACTTGGGGTAATAGAACTTCTGATAACCCTTACGGACAAGGCGCATTGCGTACAATGATCGAACAGTTGCCTTTCTTACCGGTTAAGCTGGATGGTGAATATACGCAGACGAACATTATTAATACAAGCTCTATTCTCAATAATCAGACTGATCCTAATAGCGGAAAACAAGGATTCAGCCCGGAAGGTGTAGGTAATCCCGTTGAGTTGCTCGAACGGATGCAGGCTATGCAATATCGTACGCAGATTTTTGGTAATGCTGCTTTGACTTTCCATCTCATGAAAGGATTGGATTTGAAGACCCAGTTCGGTATCGACTACCACAATAATCGTGATGCTAACTATACGCCGTTCACTCCGCGTCCGATGATTAATCAAAGTTCCGAGGGAGCAGCTTCTGCAAATAACTCCAACTCTTTGTATTGGCAGGAAGAAACCTATTTGACTTATGTGAAAGATATAAACAAACATCACATTAATGCAATGGCGGGTATGTCTTGGCAAGAGTATAATTATACCAAATTCGAAGCTTCCGACAGTAAGTATATTGATGACTTCTACGGATATTATAATTTAGGTTCCGGAACGAACCGTCCTTCTGTTGGCAGTGATTACGACAAGTGGGCAATGAACTCTTATTTCTTGCGTCTGGCGTATTCTTATGACAACAAGTATATGGCTACCGTAACCGGTCGTTATGATGGCTCTTCCAAATTCGGACAGAACAATAAATATGCATTTTTTCCGTCAGTAGGTTTGGGCTGGATGATTTCTAATGAAGACTTCTTGAAAGACAACTCATTGATTAGCAAATTAAAATTGCATACTTCTTACGGTGTGACAGGTAACTCGGAAATCGGTACTTATAAGTCATTGGCCACGGTAAGCCAGTCAAATACGATTATTGGTGATGCTTTGCACGTTGTATCTTATCTGGACAATATGCCTAATCCTGACTTGAAATGGGAAAAGACTGGACAGTGGGACTTAGGATTCGAGTTGGGTTTATTCAATAACAGACTGAATTTCGATATTTCCTATTATTATAAATATACTTCAGATTTGTTGCTCGACCGTCCGGTTCCTGAATCAACAGGCTACTCTTCCATTATGGATAATATTGGAGCCGTTTCCAATCGTGGTGTAGATATTCTGGTTACAGCATATCCTATTCAGACACATGATTTCCAGTGGACTTCCACTCTTAATTTAGGTTTCAACAAAAACCGTGTAGAGAAACTGGATGAAAGTGCATCTGTTGATCCTGTCACCGGTAAGCGTCAGATTACAACCGATGGTTTTGTGGGTTACGATATGTTGATCCGTGAAGGTGAAGAGCTTTCTTCTTTCTATGGTTATAAGCGCGCCGGTATTTACGATGGTATTCCGTCTAACTGGGATCCGGAGACAATGAACATACCTTCCACTATCGGTGAAAAGGTAACTTATAAGAAACGCGAAATTATTGGTAACGGATTGCCTGACTGGATGGGCTCATTTATCAATACCTTCAATTATAAAGGTTTCGATTTGACTTTAGACTTCCAGTTTACATGGGGGGTAGACGTGATGCAAGAATATTATCACTCTACTGTAGCCCGTTTCCTGACTAACGGTATAGACCGTCTTTATAAGGAAGCATGGCATCCAACTCTCAATCCGTCGGGTAAAGAACAGGCAATTCGTCTGAATAACTTTGGTCAGGGAGCTAATAACCAGGCAGATGATGACTGGGTTTGCAATGGTTCTTATTTGCGTTGTAACATGATTCAGCTCGGATATACCTTCAATCCAACACTGATTAAGAAGATCGGTCTGTCTTCATTGCGTTTGTATGCGAATGTGAATAACGCGTTCCTGATTACTTCTAAGGACTATAACGGATACGATCCGGATAACTCATCTCGTTTAGGTGACAACAAATGGGGGGCTAACCGCCAATTCTTCACCTATCCGCGTCCGAGAACGTTTACGTTCGGTCTTAATGTAGCATTTTAATTCACCGTTATAAAAACCATAAGAATTATGAAACTATTAAAAGTATATATATCTGTATTTTGTATGTGTTCACTTTCTGTGTTGCTGAATTCATGCGACGATTTCCTGAAAGAAGAACCATTGGATATGAAATCATCTGACCAATTCTGGAAGACGAAAGCTGATGCGGAGTCGGGGGTGAACGCATTGTATTTTGGTGGTGTACCTTATTTACACAACACTGATGTAGGCGGTGGCTGGACTCCTAAAGCGACAATGTGGGGTGGTATTGTGTCCGGATTGTACGTTGATAAGCGTAAGGATAGAACATTTACTACGGCATCCGAAGGGTGTAACTTCAATATTGAATCTTTTGATGATATTGCAATGAAATACTGGCATGAGTTTTATAAAGGTATTTCACGTGCCAACTTTGTTATTGCCAATATTCCGACAATGACCGGTGTGCTGGATGAAGCTACTATTAATAATTATGTGGCTCAAGGTAAATTCTTCCGTGCATATGGATATTTCTGGCTGGTCAAAGAATTTGGTGGTGTTCCTTATATTTCAGAACCTTACACATCTACAGAAGGTATGTACAAAGAACGTCTTTCTGCTGAAGAGGTTTATAAGAAAATTGAAGCCGACTTGCTGGATATTGTCAACGGGGATGCATTACCCAATAAAACGTTTTATGAAAATGGCTGTTATGTCACTAGGGCAATGGCGCAGACTTTGCTGGCACAAGTTTATTTACAATGGGCTGGTGCACCGTTAAACGGGGGGGCAGACTATTATGGAAAAGCTGCACAGATGGCATTGAACGTGATTAATGATAGTCCTCATGGACTTATTCATCCGAATGGAACGACTGATGATTTGAACTCTGCGTATAATGTGATTAAGACAACGAAAGAATCTGCTGAAATCATTTATGCTAAAGAATATAATTATAGTGATTATAGTGTAGGTAACTCTTATGCTTGTCGTTCTATTGGTACAGATGCTTTTCAGTGGGGAGTGTTCCATCCGGGAGGAGACGTGCTGTATAATGCATACCTTCCTTGTGATATGTTGCTTAACAGCTATGCCTCTAATGATATTCGAGGACATGAGAAACAGTTCTTCTTTAAGCAATATACCGATGCTGAAGGAAATACTCATACGTTGAATAATGCAGGCAACTGGGCATGGTTTGATGAAAATGCTTTGATTAGCGGTCACGACGGTGATTATAATATGCCGGTATTCCGTTTTGCGGAAGTCTTGCTGATTGCGGCCGAAGGTCTGGCACGTACAAATCATGAAGATAATGCTGTCGGTGGAGCTAAATATTATCTCAATCAAGTGCGTAAACGTGCTGGATTGGCAGATGAGACGGCTACAGGAAACGATTTAATACAATCGATTTTGACTGAACGTTTGCATGAGTTACCGTTGGAATTTAAGATTTGGGATGACATTCGTCGTACTCGTTTGTATCCGGAAGCATCTACCGAATCAGGAAAATTGAAATGGACTGCTCTTGCATCGGCTCAAATCCAAAACAAGCCCGATGGAAGCACAAGAGCCGGCGCCATTCCTGAATATGCTTTGTTATGGCCTATCCCGTTAGATGAAATTCAGGCTAATCCTGCGTTAGAAGGACATCAGAACCCGGGATGGAATTAATTAGGTAATAATAAATATTTGTTTCTGATAGAATTGGAGAGAGGGTAAAGGCAAATTATCCTCTCTCTATTGCTTAAACAGTTAGTCCTCCGGTTGTACTCTCGTGGTATGCACATAAATATTACATCCTGATTCTCACTTATTTAACTTGTACTCTCGTTGACGCTCGTATCCTTTGGTTGACCATATGCTATTTTTTTCTTATTTTGGCGTATCAGAGGACTGATAATTACAGAAAGATGCTTTAATTTGTAACGTAAATAAAAAAGACTTGATAATCTAATTAATAGCTTAATTCGTAGACCATGAATAAAAAGAAACTACTATCTTTCGCAATAGCCCTGCTATTGGGAGCTTCTTCTACCTTTGCGCAAAAGCAACCGGTAGACTATGTGAATCCTTTAATGGGAACTGATTCGAAAATATCACTATCTAATGGGAATACATATCCTGCCATCGCGTTGCCTTGGGGAATGAACTTCTGGATGCCACAAACCGGAAAGATGGGTGACGGTTGGGCTTACACTTATGCATCCGACAAAATCAGAGGTTTCAAGCAAACCCATCAGCCTAGTCCGTGGATCAATGACTACGGTCAGTTCTCAATCATGCCGATGACTAAACAGTTGAAGATCGATCAGGACAGTCGTGCTTCCTGGTTCTCTCATAAGGCAGAGAAAGCCACTCCTTATTATTATAGTGTTTATTTGTCAGAGTATGACATGACAACTGAAATAGCTCCGACGGAACGTTGCGCATATTTCCGTTTCACTTTCCCTGAAACCTCCGATGCCTATGTGGTGGTAGATGCTTTCGACCGCGGTTCGTATGTGAAGGTGATTCCCGAAGAAAATAAAATAGTTGGTTATACGACACGCAATAGTGGCAGTGTTCCTCAAAACTTTAAGAATTACTTTGTGATAGAGTTCGACAAGCCTTTTACTTTCAATAAAGTATGGGCAGACTATCATTTGGTTGAAACACATCTCGAACTACAATCCAATCACGTGGGTGCTGCTATCGGATTTTCAACGAAGAAAGGAGAACAGGTACATGCAAAGGTGGCATCCTCATTCATCAGTCCTGAACAGGCTGAACTGAACTTGAAAGAAATTGGTAATAAGACCTTTGAACAGACAAAAGAGGCCGGTCGTAAGGCATGGAACAATGTCTTGGGGCGTATCAAGGTTGAAGACAGCGATGAGAACCGTATGCGTACGTTCTACTCTTGTTTGTATCGTTCGGTGTTGTTTCCTCGTATGTTTTACGAAGTAAACGGTAAGGGGGAAACTGTGCATTACAGCCCCTATAATGGTGAAATCCGTCCAGGATATATGTTTACCGACACTGGATTCTGGGATACTTTCCGTTGCTTGTTTCCATTTGTTAATTTGATATATCCTTCAATGGGTGAGAAGATGCAGGCAGGTCTGTTGAATACCTATCTTGAAAGTGGATTCTTTCCTGAATGGGCAAGCCCGGGCCATCGTGGTTGCATGGTTGGGAATAATTCTGCTTCTGTAGTGGCGGATGCCTTCATGAAGAATGTAACCAAAGCGGATGCAGAAAAAATGTACGAAGGCCTACTGAAAGGGGCCAATAGCGTACATCCGAAAGTTTCTACTACCGGACGCCGTGGATATGAATATTATAACAAACTGGGCTATGTGCCATACGATGTGAAAATTAATGAGAATGCGGCACGTACATTGGAATATGCATACGATGACTGGTGCATTTACCGTATGGGTGAAAAATTAGGCCGTCCGGCAGAAGAACTGGATGTTTATAAGAAAAGGAGTCAGAACTACCGTAATCTGTTCGATCCGGAAACTAAGTTGATGCGGGGAAAGAATTCCGACGGAACTTTCCAGACTCCTTTCAATCCTTTTAAATGGGGAGATGCCTTTACGGAAGGAAATAGTTGGCATTATACATGGTCGGTATTTCACGATGTACAAGGGCTGGTTGACCTGATGGGCGGCAAGAAGATGTTTGTCAGTATGCTTGATTCTGTGTTCAATCTTCCTCCTGTATTTGATGATAGCTATTATGGAGGAGTGATTCACGAGATTCGTGAAATGGAAATTGCTAACATGGGTAACTATGCACATGGTAACCAACCTATCCAGCACATGATCTACTTGTATAACTATGCCGGCGAACCGTGGAAAGCCCAATATTGGTTGCGTGAGACGATGAACCGCCTCTATCTTCCTACTCCGGACGGTTATTGTGGAGATGAAGATAACGGTCAGACTTCGGCTTGGTATGTATTTACTGCATTGGGATTTTATCCGGTATGTCCCGGCAGCAATGAATATGTAATGGGAGCTCCTTACTTCAAGAAAGCAACGATTACACTGGAGAACGGTAAGAAACTGGAAATCTCCGCCCCGAAGAATAACGATGATAATCGTTATATTCGTTCATTGAATTATAATGGCAAGAATTATACAAAGAATTATCTGAACCATTTCGACCTGTTGAAAGGCGGGAGTCTGGTGTTTGATATGGATAACAAGCCGAATAAGGGAAGAGGTGTCAACGAATCTGACTTCCCGTATTCATTCTCTCGTGACGCAAAGTAAGCTGATATGAATAATTTGAGAAAGAAAGTATTGATGATGACTATGGCGGCAGCAACTTTGTCCGCCATAGCTCAACAGCCGGTAGACTATGTGAATCCGATTATCGGGACCAATGGGATGGGGCACACTTTTCCCGGTGCTTGTACTCCTTTTGGATGGGTACAGTTGAGTCCGGACACAGACACAATTCCGCATAATGTAAATGGAGCTTATCAGAAAAATGCCTACGAGTATTGTGCCGGTTACCAATATAGGGACAAGACCATTGTTGGCTTTAGTCACACTCATCTTAGTGGTACGGGACATTCTGATTTGGGAGACATTTTGTTGATGCCTGCTGTTGGCGATGTGAAATTAAATCCCGGCCGGGCGGATTATCCGGAAGAGGGATACCGTTCACGTTTTAACCATGCTACAGAAAAAGCTGTTCCCGGATATTATGAAGTGATGCTGGATGATTATGGCATTAAAGCCCAACTGACAGCAACGCAACGAACGGGCATACATAAATATACCTTCCCGAAAGGAGAAGATGGGCATTTGATTTTGGATCTGGTGCATGGTATTTATAATTATGACGGCAAAGTTCTATGGGCCAACTTGAGAGTCGAAAACGATACTCTGTTGACCGGATATCGTATCACTAACGGATGGGCGCGTACGAATTATACCTATTTTGCTATCTCTTTGTCACAGCCGATTAAAGACTACGGATATAAGGATAAAGAAAAAGTATTGTACAATGGCTTCTGGCGTCGTTTTAAGTTGGAAAAGAACTTCCCCGAAATCACAGGTCGAAAAATTGTGGCTTACTTTAACTTCGATACCGCTAACAATTCGGAACTGGTTGTAAAAGTGGCATTGTCAGCAGTCAGTACGGAAGGGGCCATTAAGAATCTGCGTGCCGAGGCTTCCGGAAAGAGCTTCGAACAGTTGGCGGAAGCTGCTCGTACAGATTGGAATAGCGAACTGGAGCATTTCGAGATTGAAGGTACGCCCGATCAAAAAGCAATGTTCTACACTTCCCTTTATCACACCATGATTAATCCGTCTGTGTATATGGATGTAGACGGTTCCTATCGTGGGCTGGATCATAACATACACCGGGCGGAAGGATTTACCAACTATACTATATTTTCCCTTTGGGATACCTATCGTGCGGAACATCCTTTCCTGAATCTGGTGAAACCGGGACGCAATGCGGATATGGTGGAATCCATGATTAAACATGAGCAACAAAGCGTGCACGGAATGTTGCCGATATGGAGTCTGATGGGAAATGAAAACTGGTGTATGAGCGGTTATCATGCTGTGTCTGTGCTGGCGGATGCAATAACCA
>ENA-UONX01002421-UONX01002421.1-human-gut-metagenome-genome-assembly--contig:-P74old-NODE-2421-length-13327-cov-3.661392_pt1 | contig 13327 bp, 9 predicted proteins | sample MGYA00242466_ERZ724013 | MGnify/ENA metagenome assembly ERZ724013 | reverse complement strand
GCGTCAGCCCAGGTTATGCCGGTGCTGGCTTCGGCGATCAACGGTACGCGGAGGTCTACTACGTGTTCCATGACGTCGCGGACCATGGTGGTTAGGCGCTCGACTTCGTCGACGGGGCACTCAAAGTCCAGTTCGTCGTGTACCTGCAGGATCATGTGGGCGGCAAAGCACTCTTCTTCCAGACGACGGCTTACGCGGGCCATCGCGATCTTGATGATGTCAGCAGCGGTACCCTGCATGGGGTGGTTCATGGCCGTGCGCTCGCCAAAGCCGCGGAGTTGCGGGTTTTTGGCCTTGAGCTCCGGAATGTGGCGACGGCGGCCGTACATGGTCTCGGCGTAACCTGTCTGCTTGGCACGCGCCACCACGTTGTCGAGGAACGTGCGCACGCCCGGATAGGCCTCGTAGTAGCGGTCGATCATGTCGCGCGCCTCGGCCATCGAGATATGCAGCGACTGCGACAGGCCGTAGGCCTGCTGGCCGTACACGATACCAAAGTTCACGGCCTTGGCGCGGCTGCGTAGGTCGGGCGTTACCTCGGACACCGGCACGCCAAACACGCGCGCCGCCGTCTCGGCGTGGAAGTCCTCGCCCTCGTTAAAGGCGCGCACCAGGTGCTCGTCACCCGAGAGATGCGCCAGCAGACGCAGCTCGATCTGCGAGTAGTCCACCGCCAAAAAGACGCTGCCCTCGCCCGCCGAGAACGCCGTCTTGACGGTACGACCCAGCTCCGAGCGCGTCGGGATGTTCTGCAGGTTCGGTTCGCTCGAGGACAGACGCCCCGTTGCCGTGATGGTCTGGTTGTACGTAGTGTGTACGCGACCGTCACCACGGCGTAGCGGGCCCAGGGTGTCCAGATACGTGGACTTGATCTTAGACTTCTCACGCCAGTCCAAAATCAGACGCACAATTTCGTGGTCACGCGCAAGGTCGCTCAACACCTTGGCGTTGGTCGAATAATAGCCGCGCTTAGTCTTCTTGAGGCCCTTGGTCGGAAGCCCCATAACGTCAAACAGCACGTGCGAGAGCTGCATGGGACTGCCGATGTTAAAGGTCTCGTCCCCTGCCAGGTCGCGGATGCTGCGCTCGACCTCGGCAATCTGGGTCGCCAGGCCCTCGGACAGACTGTGCAGGCGGTCGGGATCCACGAGCATGCCCGCGCGCTCCATCTTGGCAAGTACCGGAACGAGCGGCATCTCGATGCCATCGAACACGTTGGCGGCGTTCTCACGGGCCATGCGGTCGCGCAACGGCGCCACGAGCGCCAGCGTCAGAGCCGCAGTACGGGCGGCAGGCGCCGGAGCGTCCTCACCAGCACCCTCTGCGCCGCGCGCCGCAGGCAGCGCCATCTGCAGATAGGTATCGGCCAGATACGCCTCGTCAAACTCGGAGCGGTCGGAATCCAGCAGGTAGGCGGCAACCACGGTGTCGAAGATGCGCGTGGAATCGACTGCCAGCGGATCCATAAGCTCGGGCTCGGAAGAATCGATGGGCGAAAGCTCATGCAGCAGCGCTTTCATATCCGGGCTCGCCACGCGGCCCTCCATAAACAGGCGCGCGAGCACGCCGGAAATCACGCCGTGGACGAAGTTGAAGCCATCGACTACGGCAGTGGTACCGCCATCGCCCTCCTCGAGCGCGAACAGGCCCTTGGACGTCGCCAACCACAGCGTGCGCGTCAGTCCAAAGAGCGCACCCTCTTCCTTGTCGTCGTCCACCACGGCGGCGACCCACTCGCCGGCATCAATCGCGCGGGAGACCTCAGCCGCAACGGCACCAAGCGCGTCGGCATCGCCGGCAGCTGCGCGAACCATCGCAGGTATCTCAAACACACTGGAGGCAGCAGTCCCGCCCTCGCCGCCGATCAGCGCCAAGAAACGGTTCTGCATGGCGGTGATACCAAGCGTACCTAGCGCCGCGGAAACCTCATCGGCAGAAAACGCCGGGAAGGACGTCGCCTCAAAGTCGAGCTCGACAGGCGCATCGGTGCGAATGGTTGCGACCTTGCGGCTCAGCAGCGCATCGTCGATATGCGCACGCAGGTTCTCGCCCATCTTGCCCTTGACTTCGTCGGCGTGCGCGATGACCTCGTCCAAGCTGCCGTACTGCGCAATGAGCGCGCTCGCCTTTTTGGGACCGATGCCCGGTACGCCGGGAATGTTGTCCGACGTGTCACCCTTCAGACCGTAAAAATCGGGCACGAGCGCCGGCGTAATGCCGTGATACAGGTCATCCACGCTCTCGGGCGTCATGATCGCCACGTCGGACAGACCCTTGCGGGTCGAGACCACGTTGACGTGCTCGGTCACGAGCTGATACATGTCGCGGTCGCCGGTCACCAGTAGCATGTCGCAGCCGGCCTCTTCACCCAAGCGCGCCATGGTTCCCAGGATATCGTCGCCTTCCCAGCCCTCGGACTGCAGAATCGGCACGTTGAGCGCGGTGAGCAGCTCCTTAATCATCGGAAACTGTGCGTGCAGATCGGGGTCCATGGGCGGGCGCTGCGCCTTATACTGCGGCAGCATCTCCATGCGCACGCGCGGCTTGCCCTTATCAAACGCCACGACCACACCGTCGGGGTTGAAGGCATCGATCATCTTGAGAAACATGTTCAGAAAGCCAAAGATCGCGTTGGTGGGGCGACCGTCCGGCGCGTTCATGGTCGGCGGCACGGCGTGGAAGGCGCGGTGCATGAGCGAGTTGCCGTCGATGACGGCAAAAGTGCGGCACTTGTCAGACATATTAAATACCTCGCTTTGGGCTGGGCACGGTTTGCTCACTCCAGTTTACACGCTCCCCGCCCCGCGGCCACCGCACATCAAGCTCCCCCGCCACCGTGAGCCCTCGCGTGATACGATGGCTCACGGTACATCAACCAGCACGATCGATCCGAAAGGAGCCTGCGTCATGGAGCGTCCCTGCGCATGGAAAAAGTACACGCCACAGCAAATCGAGGAACTCGAGGAGCTTTGCCGCGGCTATAAGCAGTTTTTGAGCGAGAACAAGACCGAACGCCTGTGCGTCAAGACCGGTATCAAGATGGCCGAGGAGGCGGGATACGTCGACCTGGAGACCGTGATCGCCGAGGGTCGCGCGCTCAAAGCAGGCGACAAGGTGTACGCCGCCAACCACGGCAAGGACCTCATGCTCGTCAACCTGGGCACCGCCCCGCTCGAGCAGGGCTTTAACATCCTGGGCGCCCACGTGGACTCGCCGCGCCTGGACCTTAAGCAGAACCCCGTCTTCGAGGCCGGCGACATGGCCTACCTCGACACGCACTACTACGGCGGCGTCAAGAGCTACCACTGGGTAGCCTCCCCGCTCGCACTCGTGGGCGTCATCTGCAAAAAGGATGGCACCACCGTCGACATCAACATCGGCGACAAGGCAGACGACCCGGTCTTTACCATCTCCGACCTGCTGATCCACCTCTCGAGCGAGCAGATGTCTAAGCCCGCCAAGGACGCCGTCGACGCCGAGATCCTCGATGTGATCGTGGGCGGTCGCCCCGTCAAGTTCGATGAGGACGACAAGGACGCGCCCAAGGAGCCCGTCAAGCAGATGTTCCTGGACATCCTCAAGGAGCAGTACGACGTCGAGGAGGAGGACTTCCTCTCCGCCGAGATCGAGGTCGTGCCCGCCGGCCCCGCCCGCGACATGGGCCTCGACCGCTCCATGATTTTGGGCTATGGCCACGACGACCGCGTCTGCGCCTACCCCTCCATGCTCGCCCAGATCAATGTGGCCAACGTGGAGCGTACGAGCATTACGCTCATCGTGGACAAGGAGGAGATCGGCTCCGTGGGTGCCACCGGTATGACGAGCCGCTTCTTCGAGAACACCGTCGCCGAGATCATGACGCTCGCCGGTGAGGATAGCCCGCTTGCTCTTCGCCGCGCGCTCGCCCGCAGCCGTATGCTCTCCTCTGACGTGTCCGCCGGCTTCGATCCGGGCTACGCCGGCAAGTTCGAGACCAAGAACGCCGCCTTCATGGGTCGCGGCCTGTGCTTCAACAAGTACACGGGCAGTCGCGGCAAGGGTGGCTCCAACGACGCCGACGCCGAGTACGTGGCCCTCGTCCGCGACATCATGGACGAGGCAGGCGTAGACTTCCAGACCTGCGAGCTCGGCCGCGTCAACGCGGGCGGCGGCGGCACCATCGCCTACATCATGGCCAAGTACGGCATGAACGTCATCGACTCCGGCGTTGCCGTCCTGTCCATGCACGCCCTGTGGGAAGTCGCCAACAAGGCCGATATCTACGAGGCCTACCGCGGCTACAAGGCCTTCCTCGAGCGCGCCTAACCAACCCTTCATCAGTTGCGGTGAAATACGGACTAAACTGGCCCATAAACGGCCAAAACAGACCGTATTCCACCGCAACTTCCTTTTTGGCAGAGGAGAGTTCATGCTGCAGGTCATCATTTCGCCCGCCAAGCAAATGCGCGCGGCCCAAGATGCTTTTGAAGTCCTGGGCATACCGCCTTTTGCGCACGAAACGGCTCGCCTCCACCGCGCACTGCTAGATATCGAACGAAATGAAGGCAGCGGCGGCCTACAAGCGCTATGGAACGTGAGTGACAAACTGCTGGGGCCTTGCCTCAACACTCTGCATGAGTTCGGGCCCATCCTGAAAAACAGCGATCTCGACAATCCCGAACTCGCCCGTCACCTCTCCCCTGCCGTCATGTCCTATCACGGCATTCAATACCAGAGCATGGCGCCCGAAGTGATGGATTCCGCGCAGCTCGCATGGCTGCAAGACCATCTGTGGATCCTCTCGGGCCTTTACGGATGCATACGCCCCTTTCATGCCGTCGAACCGTATCGGCTGGAGATGGGCGCGAAGCTCGCCGTCGACGATGCCCGAGACCTCTACGCGTTTTGGAGCGACAAGCTCGCGCGGGCTATCGCCCCGGCAGGCTCAAACACCACGATCGTCAACCTCGCCAGCGTAGAGTATGCCAAAGCCGTTCTGCCCCACCTCGCGGGCGACGCCACAGCCGTCACGTGCCTCTTTGGCGAGGGTATCCGCAACGGGAAGCCCATCCAACGGTCGACCGCCAGCAAAAAGGCACGCGGTTCGATGGTCCGCTGGATGGCGGAAAACAAGGTCGAGGATGCAAGCGAACTTACCGCATTCAACATCGGCTATCGGCACATCCCCGAGCTTTCAGACAAAAACACCCTGGTATTCATGAACGCGCAGGCACAATAGGCCCGCCGTTTCCAAACACCCCGCTATTCCGCCAAGCCGTCTGCTTTGGCAATCTCGCTTGTCGAGCCATCTTGATAGGTAACCTTAACGTGCTCCACCTCGGACACCGCAACACCCGATGGAGGCTCCAGGCGCCATTCCGTCAGGGCGATATCCATGGTCGTGGGCACATCTCCTTGATCTTTGAGCTTCACCATGAGCGTTTTGAGCGCCACGTCAAACGTCACGCGTTCGATTTCTTCACCTGGAATGGACCCACCACTCAGCTGCAACTGCACAAACTCATCGCGCGGGTACCAATAATCGCCCGGAACGGCGAGCGTATTGGCATTACCGCCAGTACTCCTCACCGTCATAATCGGTAGGCTATCATCAGCCTCGAACTCCCAGGCAGCGCCGCCGCGACCACCAAATGTCCAGATACAAAAGGCAATCACCAGCACGGCAAGCACCGCAAAGCCAATCGCAACCAACCCATGGTGCGCACGGCCCTCCTCGGCCGATACATCCCATTGCGTCTCTCGGTATAGATGCTTGTCTTCCATGTTCGCCTCCCCACAGGCACGCTCGTTGGCCCAATCGTACCCATTCAGGCTATACTTGAGCCCACCACATAAACGGGGAGCTTGCAGGACAAGACGGCAGGCTGAGACTGGGCGCGCCCGCCCTGACCCGCAAACCTGATATGGGTAATGCCAACGAAGGGAGCCGTGCCAATGAGCACACAGACCGAGCCCAAGCTCGTCACGCAAATCGACTTCGCCCGCGCCGGGCAGATCACACCGCAGATGAAGGAGGTCGCCGAGCGCGAGCATCGCGACCCCGAGTACATCCGCGAACGCGTGGCCGACGGCCGCATCGCCATCCCCGCCAACATCGTGCACATCAAAAAGGGCATGCGCGCCTTTGGCGTCGGCGAGGGCCTGTCCACCAAGGTCAACGTGAACCTGGGTATCTCGGGCGACAAGGCCGACGCCGCCGAGGAATGGAAGAAGGTCAAGATCGCCGAGGACTTTGGCGCCGACGCCATCATGGACCTCTCCAACTCGGGCAAGACACGCCAGTTCCGCCAGCAGCTCATCGACGAGACGCCGCTCATGGTGGGCACCGTCCCCATGTACGACGCCATCGGCTACATGGAAAAGCCGCTGGTCAAGCTTACCAAGGACGACCTGCTCGAGGTCGTGCGCGCACACGCCGAGGACGGCGTGGACTTTATGACCATCCACTGCGGCATCAATAAATCGGTCATCAAAACTTTCAAGGAGACCGGCCGCCTTATGAACATCGTCAGCCGCGGCGGCTCGCTGCTGTTTGGATGGATGGAGGTCACCGGCAACGAGAATCCGTTCTACGAGTTCTACGACGAGGTGCTCGAAATCTGCCACGAGTACGACGTGACCATCTCGCTCGGCGACTCCTGCCGCCCGGGCTGTCTCTACGATTCCAACGACGCCACCGAGACCGCCGAGATGATTGAGCTCGGCAAGTTGTGCAAGCGCGCCTGGGCCGCCGGCGTCCAGGTTATGGTCGAGGGACCGGGCCACATGGCGCTCGACGAGATCGCCGCCAATATGAAGCTGCAGAAGCGCCTGTGCCACAACGCCCCGTTCTATGTGCTCGGGCCGCTGGTGACCGATATCGGCGTGGGTTACGACCACATCACCGCAGCCATCGGCGGCGCTATCTCCGCGAGCTCGGGCGCCGACTTCCTGTGCTACGTGACGCCCGCCGAACACCTGTGCCTGCCCAACGCCCAGGACGTGCTCGACGGCCTCATGGCCACCAAGATCGCCGCACACGCCGCCGACATCGCCAAGAAGGTGCCCCACGCCCGCGACATGGACGACAAGATGGGCCAGGCACGCCGCAAGCTCGACTGGGACGCCATGTGGAAGTGCGCGCTCGACCCGGTCACCGGCAAGAAGCGCTACGAGGAATCCCCCGCCGCCACCGAGGGCACCTGCACCATGTGCGGCAAGATGTGCGCCGTCCGCACCGTCAACAAGGTGTTCGAAGGCACGACGATTGACCTCGGCATGGAGGACTAACTCGTCACCGAAGCCACAATCGGCCACAAGGTGTTCGTCAATTGTTGACATGTGAACATTTTCTTACATTTACGTAAAGATTGCACCACCCGCCCGGGATCGGCATACAGCCGGCCCGGGCACTTTATAATGCAGGCAGAAGACCCATTTGAATCCGACCGAACAAGGGAGCGAACATGGATCGCAGTAAGGTACCCGCCGTTCTATCCATCGCAGGATCCGATTCCAGCGGTGGTGCCGGCATTCAGGCCGACATCAAGACCATCACGGCGCACCGTCTGTATGCCGAGACGGCCATCACGGCCATAACCGCACAAAACACGCTCGGCGTCACCGCTGTGCAGAATATCTCCCCGGATATTGTCGCGGCGCAGATCGATGCCGTTTTTGACGATATCCGCCCCAGCGCCGTCAAGATCGGCATGGTCTCCTCTGCCGAGATTATCGAGGTTATCGCCGACCGCTTGAGTGCCTGGGACGCACAAAATATCGTCGTCGATCCCGTCATGGTCGCCACCTCGGGCGCTCGCCTGATCGCAGAGGACGCCGCCGAAGCGCTTACACGTCGCCTGTTCCCGCTGGCGACCGTCATCACGCCCAATATTCCCGAGGCCATGGCACTGCTCGATTACGAGGTCGATTCCGAGCGCACACAGCAAAATGCCGCCATGCTTCTCACCCGCCGCTTTGGATGCGCGTCTCTCGTTAAGGGCGGGCATTTTGTCAACGAGGCCAACGATGTGCTAGCAGAGCCCGCGCCGCTCGATGACGAGGGCAACCATCTGGGCGATCCGCTCACCACGTGGTTCCGTCACAAGCGTATCGAGACCGGCAACACACATGGCACCGGCTGCACGCTCTCGTCCGCCATCGCCTGCGCGCTGGCCCAGGGCATGGATCTTGCCGATGCCGTCAACGCCGGCAAGGCCTACCTAACGGGCGCTCTCGCCGCCGGCTTTGACATGGGCAAAGGTTCCGGCCCCGTCAATCACATGTGGCAGTATTAAGATTCGCAGCCCAAGCCACCGCAAAGGCGCCCGCCCCCTTTGCGGTGGTTTGGGGTCGCGCTACTCTCCGAGCATCTCTTGGAGCTTGGCTGCCACGGCGTGACCCAGGCTCTCATGGCTTTCGGGCATCATATGCAGATAGTCGATATCGCCCGGCTCGGCAAACTCCGCTGCATTCAAAAAGTCGCAGCCAAACTGCTCGGCTACGTGCGCATAGTATTCAGCAAAATGCTCCGAGGCCTCGACGGAACGCTCGTCAAAATCGGTCATATATACATCGGCGATTTGCGGCTTGATCTTGATAGGTGCCATCAGCACAATACGCGGGCAGGGTGCAGCATTGGTCCAGGGAAATGCACGCACCGCGCGAATCAGCGCCATGGTGCCACGGGCAATATCGGAGGCCGTCACACCAAAGACCGTCTTGCAATCGTTGGTTCCCAGCATAATAACGATCGCATCCAGCGGCTTATGGGCCTCGAGCAGCATCGGCAGTGCGCGGATGCCGTTAAGATTGGTGTTCAGATGGCACATGTCGTCGCGTACCGTCGTGCGGCCGTTGAGGCCTTCTTCAATTACATGCCAGCCCTCGCCTAAGTCACGTTGGGCCACGCCGCACCAGCGCACATCCTGCGCATAGCGCACCGCGGTGCCGTCGCGCATGCCCGCCGGATCGTAACCATAGGTGTTGCTGTCGCCAAAGCATAGAACGTTTTTCATCGTAAGCCCCTCGCTCAGTAAAAAACCGACGGAAGCAGCCTCTCCCGCCGGCTCGACCCATCTGTCAGCACGTACCGATTACAGGTACTTGCGCCAGTCGTCCTCGTCCTCATCATCCTCGGTAGCAGCTTGGATCTGCTCGGTGGCGCGAGCTGCCGCAGCGCGAGCGGCAACCTGGGCATAGGACTCCTCGTTGCGCTCGGGGAAGTTTGCCAGCACGTGCTCGAACTTGGCAAAATCCTCATCCCAGCGCGTAGAAGGCACGGCAAAGAAGACTTGCTTGACCTTAAAGTCGCCCGACGCGAGCTCCTTGCGGAAGAGCTCGGCCACGGCCTCTGCGTCAAAGCCGTTGTTGTCGCAGCCCCAAGCGCCCAGCACGAGCTTCTCGCGACCTAGCTCGTCGCAGATGGCAAGCACAAAGCGAATGCGGTCGCGCAGGGCATCCAGCAGAGCATCGTCGCTCACGCGATACTCCTGGCGGGCGCGCTTAACGTTGGGCGCGGCGGCCACGATCACGTCGGCGTATGCATGCACGTGGTTGCGGTCGAAGCGCACCGCAGGCACCACCAGCGCACGGTTTCGGTAAAGCTCGCAGTTGATGTTGCGGCGACGGTTCTCGCCGTACCATTTGCGCTGCTTATCGAGAACGTTGTACAGATACGAATCGGCGCACAGCGTGGCCTCCTGGCCCAGATAACCCTGAATATAGCCACCGCCCGGATTGGTGAACGAGGCAAAGGCGAGCACGGCCATGTCGCAGAACTGCGCATAGCCACGACCGTTGTCCAAGATGGCCTGCGTGGTGGAGGCATCGAGCACGGTGACCTCGGGCAGAACCGGAGCGGGCTCCTCAGCAGGCGCGGACTCAGCTTCGGCGATTTCCTCGGCAGGCTCCTCGACGGGCTCGAGCGCTGCCTCGACCTCGGCAGCCTCCGCGCCCTCGACGTCCTCGGCAACCTGTTCTTCGGTGGCCACAGCACTCTGAACCTTGGCCTTCATCGCCGAGACAAAGCCGGCAGGCATACCGTCAAACTCGCGAACACCGGCAAGCGAACGCTCGATATCCTTGGCGCACGCTTCGGACACAGTTGCCACGTGACGCTCGGCGGCCTTGGCACGGGCCTCGCGCTTGGGATTGGGCTGATCCGCTCGGTTGGACCTGCGGTTACGGTTCCTGTTGTCGACGTCTGCCATAAGTGGTCACCTTTCTCGGTCTCTGCCGCTATCGGCTTTTCCCATCCATGATACCCCGCCGCGTACAAAAAAGACGGCCCCGAAGGACCGCCTTTCGCATCGATTTGCACGCACGGCAAGCACCGCCGCAATTCGCCACTAGTCGCGACGGCCGAGGATGTTCAGAATGCGCAGGAACACGTTGATAATATCCACGAACAGGTTAGAGGCCATAAGCACGGCGTTGGGCAGCGTAGGCGGCACCGTCGTGGCAACATAGGTGTCGTAGCCAATAAAGCCGGCGAACACCACGATCACGATCAGGTCGGTGATGGTCTGTGAGACGCCCATGAACATCAGCACGATCTCAACCAGAATAGTAGCGAGCAGAATGCCAAAACCGATGCCATATACGCGCTGGAAAAACTTGGGGAACGTCACGCCCAAGGCGCCAAAGACAAAGGTGATGGCGGCCGTGGCGATAAAGGCAGTGTTGATGGTGGGCAGGTCGTAGTTGGCAAGGCCAAACGACGCGGTCAGGCCAAAGGTGCTCGCAAAGATTACGTAGCCCACAAGGGACAGGCCCACGGACTGCTTGCTGGCGGCGGCCGACATCATGACCATGCCGACGATGGTCAAAATAAATGAGCCAAAGACCAGCGGCAAAGCGGCGCCGCTCATCATCATGCGCGCAAACGACATGGTGCTCGTAAAGTAAGCACCGACGCCCATGGCGCAAAAGCCCAAAAAGATCAGGGCAGACATGACAAGGTTGTACGCGCGCGGCGACATCTCCTTGGCGCGGCTTGCGCCGCTCTCGACGGGGCCGTTCTGATAGCCCTGGATATCGTTCATAGGTTCGTCCTTTCAAAAAGTGCCGTGAAAGACGGCGCAGCAGGTGACAAGATTCCTGTCATTGTACCCGAATGCCGTACGTCCTTACCCACGGCGCTCGCCCTCGAGCGTACGGTCGAATGCCCACACCCACCAACGCATCAGATGGGCCTGCGAACCATCTGGTCGTTCGCGCGTCTGGTCCTCCAGATACAACTCGGTCGCGTGCCCGCCAAAACGCACCTTATAGGTTGCCGTACGGATGCCGTGAACCGTCAGGCCAAACCCAGTGGTCGAGACAATCTCGTCAATCGTAAAGCAACGACCGTCGACCCAGCAGACGGTGACCGGCACGACCTGTCCGCCCGCGAGGATGCGAGCCACGACGTCCACATACTGCTTGTGCACGCGCCGAGTTTTGCCATCTGTCTGTCGATATTCCATGCCTCCTATTATCGAACGCATGTTTGCATGTTGTAAAGCGAACAGACTGTGGTTTTGGAGTGTCGTAGTAATCGCACGTGTCCGCATGGCGTGTTAGCAAAAAGAACACCCGCGGTCAACAGGGCTAATATTCAATTTTAGTGCCAAAAAGTTCACTTCTCCCATCAGAACTCGGTAAAGAGACCCGCAGGAGGTGATACGATTTATCATGTTTTTGTAACGTGTCTGCAAACTTCGAGAAAGCCCATATATGGACGTAACGTTCTCAACCTTCCTCGGCCAAATTGTGTCGAACCCAGTCCTTGCCGTCACCGTGATCCTCGCGTTGGGCGCCATCTTCGTCAATGGATGGACCGACGCGCCCAACGCCATCGCGACCTGCGTCACTACGCGTTGCATGCCCGCCCGCGCCGCCATTCTCATGAGCGCCGCATTCAACTTCCTCGGCGTGCTCATCATGACGCACTTTAACGCGAGCGTCGCCAACACCATCTCACATATCGTCGACTTTGGCGGAAACAGCACCATGGCGCTCGCCTGCCTATGCGCGGCGCTGTTCTCCATCGTCGTCTACGGCGCCACAGCGTCGCGTTTTGGCATCCCCACCTCGCAAAGCCACAGCCTTATCGCCGGCCTGACCGGTGCCGCCATCGCCCTCGGCGGTGCGAGCAGCGTCAACGTCCACGAGTGGATGAAGGTCATCTACGGTCTGGCGCTCTCCATCGGCCTGGGCTTTGTCATGGGCTGGGTCCTGTGCAAGCTCGTCTCGATTCTTTTCGCCGCCGCCAACAGGCGACGTGCCAATGTCTTCTTTAAATACGCTCAGATCGCGAGCGCTGCGGCCATGAGCTTTATGCACGGCGCGCAGGATGGACAGAAGTTCATCGGCGTGCTCTTTTTAGGCGTGGCCTTTGCCAGCGGCCAGACGAGCGTCGGCGATGCAGGCATCCCCATCTGGATTATGCTGCTGTGCTCGGCCACTATGGGTATCGGCACCAGCGTGGGCGGCGAGCGCATCATCAAGTCCGTCGGCCAGAGCATGGTCAAGCTCGAAAAGTACCAGGGCTTCTCCGCCGACCTCGCAGGCGCCGCAAACCTGCTGCTTGCCACCCTTACCGGCATCCCCGTGTCCTCCACCCACATCAAGACCTGCGCCATCATGGGCGTCGGTGCCGTCAAGCGCCTTTCGGCCATCAACTTCGGCGTCGTCAAAGACATGATGTTCACCTGGTTCTTCACCTTCCCCGCCTGCGGACTCATCAGCTTTGTCATGGCCAAGCTGTTCATGATGTTCCTCTAGTCAAACCGAACGTCCATCCGGACTGCATTACCTCGCCCACCCGTCTTCGCCTCGAAAGGACCCACCCATGGCAAAGAAACCCGATTCGTTCTACTTCGACAACTACGTCGCCTGCGCCGACCTTGCCGTCCAGGCCGCCGAGCTGCTCACCAAGATTTTCGAGAACTTCGATCCCGCAAAGATTCACGATATGCTCAACAAGATGCACGCGATCGAGCATGCGGCCGACAAGAAGCACCATGAGCTTGAGGACGCCTTGCTCACCGCCTTTATCACCCCGCTCGAGCGCGAGGATCTGGATCTGATGAGCTGCTCACTCGACACCGTGCTCGACCGCATCGAGGGCGTCGTGCAGCGCGTCTACTTCACCAACATCCAGAGCATCCATCCCGACGCCATCGTCATCGCCCACAAGGTGACTGACGCCTGCCGCGCCATGAAAGACCTGATGGTCGAGCTGCCCAACTACCGCAAGTCCAAGACCCTGCGCGAACTCGTCATCCAGATCAGGACCATCGAGTCCGAAGCCGACGAGCTCTATATCAACGCCATGCGCAACCTGCACGTTAACGGCAAGGAC
>ENA-UONX01002411-UONX01002411.1-human-gut-metagenome-genome-assembly--contig:-P74old-NODE-2411-length-13373-cov-72.148521_pt1 | contig 13373 bp, 10 predicted proteins | sample MGYA00242466_ERZ724013 | MGnify/ENA metagenome assembly ERZ724013 | reverse complement strand
TGCCGGAGCAGCTGCCGCAGCTGGGGCAGCAGTTGCAGGTGCAGTCTTCCAGCTGCTCGTCGGTGATCATACCGGCCTTGTAAGCACCCACGGCCTCGAACATCTTGGAAAGGCTGACTTCCTCGCCGCCGTAGCTGCCAGCCAGCATGGGGCCGCCGGAGCAGACCACCGCGGGCACATCCATGCGGACCGCGGCCATGACCATGCCGGGCACGATCTTATCGCAGTTGGGCACCAGCACCAGACCGTCCAGCTGATGGGCCATCAGCATGGTCTCCACGCTGTCGCAGATCAGCTCGCGGGAGGCCAGGGAGTATTTCATGCCCACATGGCCCATGGCGATGCCATCGCAGACACCGATGGCAGGGATCAGGATGGGGGTGCCGCCCGCCATCTCCACACCGGCCTTGACGGCATCGGCGATCTTATCCAGATTCATGTGGCCGGGCACGATCTCGCTGTAAGCGCTGACCACGCCGATCAGCGGGCGCTCCAGCTCCTCGGGGGTGTAACCCAGTGCGTAGAATAAGCTTCGGTTGGGGGCCCGCTCCGAACCCTTGGTCACATTATCGCTTCTCATGGTTTATTCCTCTTTTCCTTATAACAAAAGACCCCCTCCCAAAGGAGGGAGCCTTTCTTAGTTTTAAAAGCAGCTTTTGGCTGAACTCCTTCCGTCATCGCTTGCGCGATGCCACCTCCCTCACGGAGGGAGGCTTCACGCTGCGGTCAGACAAAAGGCTCCTTCTTTGAGGGGGCTGTCGCCGCAGGCGACTGGGGGAGTTAATTACTTCTTCAGCCAGCTCATCATGCTGCGCAGCTCTGCGCCCACCTTCTCGATGGGGTGTTCGGCCTGCATCCGGCGCTCAGCCAGGAAGTGAACCTTGCGGCCGCCCTTGGGGCTCATCTCGGTCAGGAACTCGGAAGCAAAGGTGCCGTCCTGGATCTCGGTCAGGACCTTCTTCATCTCCTTGCGGGTCTCCTCGGTGATCAGGCGCTTGCCGGTGCGGTAGTCGCCGTACTCTGCGGTGTTGGAGATGGAGTAACGCATCTTGGAGAAGCCGCCCTCGTTGATCAGGTCAACGATCAGCTTCATCTCGTGGCAGGTCTCAAAGTATGCCATCTCGGGCTCGTAGCCAGCCTCCACCAGCGTATCGAAACCGGCGTGGATCAGCTCGGAAACGCCGCCGCACAGCACGGCCTGCTCGCCGAACAGGTCGGTCTCGGTCTCCTCCTTGAAGGTGGTCTGCAGGATGCCTGCACGGCCAGCGCCGATACCGGAAGCGTAAGCCAGAGCGATGTCCTTTGCCTTGCCGGTGTAATCCTGCTCCACACAGATCAGAGAGGGGCAGCCCTCGCCCTCGGTGTACAGGCGGCGGACGATGTGGCCGGGGCCCTTGGGAGCGATCATGATCACGTCAACATTCTTGGGAGCGGTGATGGTCTTGAAGTGGATGTTGAAGCCGTGTGCAAAGGCCAGAGCCTTGCCCTCGGTCATGTAAGGTGCGACCTGCGTGTTGTAGATATCGGCGCACAGCTCATCGGGCACCAGCATCATCACAACATCGCCAGCCTTGGCAGCCTCTTCGACCTCCATGACCTTGAAGTTGTCGTGGGTGGCAGCGAACTCGGAGGCCTTTGCCCAGTGGGCAGAGCCCTTGCGCAGACCGACAACAACGTTCACGCCGCTCTCGGCCAGGTTCTCGGAATGGGCGTGGCCCTGGCTGCCGAAGCCGATGACAGCAACGGTCTTGCCGTCCAGCACGCCGAGGTTGCAGTCGGAATCGTAGTATTTCTTGATCGCCATGGTAGTAGTCTCCTTTTACTCTTTCCTGTTTTATTTTTATATTTTGATTTTTATGGAAAACTGAGAGATTATGCCTTACTGCGGGCAATGGGTCCCGGGCAGGGGCAGCTGGGCTGCCCGCACCTCCTGCGGGGGCTTCTGCATGTGCTGGTGCATCCCGCCGCGCTCCAGGGCGGTCACGCCGGTGCGGCACTGCTCAAGGATCTTGTAATCTGCCAGGATCTTGAGGAACGCGTCCACCTTTTCGGGGCGGCCGGTCAGCTCCAGCACCATGCTGTCGGGCGAAAAATCAATGATCTTTGCCTTGTAGATGCTGGCGATCTCCCGCAGCTCACTGCGGTTGTGGACATCGGCAGCCACCTTGAGCAGCAGCAGCTCCCGCTCCAGCGAATTCTCGTGATCCAGAACGAACACCTGCCGGGTCACTTCCAGCCGCTCGGTCTGGAGGATGAGCTGGCTCAGCGCCTTTTCATCGCTGGTGATGGTCACGGTGATGCGGCTGACCGCCGGGTCGTTGGTGGCGGACACCGTCAGGCTGTCGATGTTGAAGCCGCGGCGGCAGAACAGGTTGGACACCCGGGCCAGAACACCGCTCTGGTTGTCCACCAGCAGACTGATGACTCTGCGTTTGGATTCCATGGGTCAGTCCTCCTTATTCCATGATGATATCATTGATGTCGCCGCCGCCGGGGATCATGGGCAGGACCTTTTCGTCCTTGTCGATGATGCACTCGATCCAGGTGGGGCCCTTCTGCTTGAGGGCATCGGCAAATGCGGCCTGGAACTCGGGGAGGTTGGTGCAGCGGTAGCCCTTCAGGCCAAAGCCGTCCGCCAGCTTGACAAAGTCGGTGCGGCGGTGAGGGTCGGTCTGGGAGTAGCGCTTTTCGTAGAAAGTGGTCTGCCACTGGCGCACCATGCCCAGCACAGAGTTGTTGAAGATGACCGTGATGATGGGCAGCTCATAGCTGACAGCGGTGCAGGCCTCGTTGAGGTTCATGTGGAAGGAACCGTCGCCCGTGAACATGACCACCCGCTGCTCCCGGCCCAGCGCCATCTGCGCGCCGATGGCCGCGCCATAGCCAAAGCCCATGGTGCCCAGGCCGCCGCTGGTGATAAAGCCGCGGCTCTTGGTGTGGCGGATGTACTGGGCCGCCCACATCTGGTGCTGGCCCACGTCGGTGACATACACGGCCTCGGGGCCGCACTGGTTGCACACTTCGCCGATGACCTGATGGGGCATCAGGCGGGTGGGGTCGGACACCGGGTGGTAATCCTGTGCCTGCCACTCGTGGATCATCTTCATCCAGTCGGGGTGCTTTGCCTCTTTGATCTGCGGCAGCATGGCCTGCAGCACATAGGCGGCATCGCCCACGATGGACAGGTCCACTTCCACATTCTTGCCCAGTTCGCTGGGGTCGATGTCGATCTGGATGATGGTGGCATTCTTGGCAAAGGTCTTGGGGTTCAGCGCCACACGGTCCGAGAAGCGGGTACCCACCGCGATCAGCACGTCACAGTCGGCCACAGCCCGGTTGGAGGTGTAACAGCCGTGCATGCCCAGCATGCCGATGTTCATGGGGTCGCCGTAAGGCACCACACCGGCCGCCATCAGGGTGTAGGTGGCCGGGATCTCGGCCTTGTGCAGCAGATCCCGCAGCGGCTGGCAGGAGGCCGCGCTGCGCACGCCGCCGCCAAAGTACACCAGCGGGCGCTGTGCCGCGTTGATCAGGTCGGCTGCCCAGCGCACCTGCTCCGCATCAAAGGTGGTCACCGTGCGGATGGGCTCCGGCTGCTTGGCTTCAAACTCGCACACGGCAGCGGTCACATCCTTGGGGATGTCCACCAGCACCGGGCCCTTGCGGCCGCTCTGTGCAATGCGGAAAGCTGCGCGCATGGTGTCGGCCAGATCCTCGACCCGGCGCACCGTGAAGTTGTGCTTGGTGATGGGCATCGTGATGCCCTCAATGTAGGCTTCCTGAAAGCAGTCCTTGCCGATGCCGGGGGTGGCCACGTTGCCGGTGAAAGCCACCATGGGCACCGAGTCCATGTAGGCCGTGGCAATGCCCGTGACCAGATTGGTGGCACCCGGGCCGCTGGTGGCCAGCACCACGCCGGTGCGGCCGGTAGCACGGGCATAGCCGTCTGCCGCATGGGCCGCGCCCTGCTCGTGGGCGGTAAGCACATGGGTGATGCGGTCGGAATTCTTATACAGCTCATCATAAAGGTTCAGCACTGCGCCGCCGGGATAGCCAAAAAGGGTATCCACGCCCTGTTCGCAGAGGACCTCGACAAAAATCTGGGAACCATTCAACTGCATGGTGCGTTACTCCTGTTTCTTTCCTGATCCTTCTATCATTGACACGCTTCTGCCGCAGGAGACCGGGTATAAAAAAAGCCCTTGTCCCCTGTTCTCCAAGAGACAAAGACCTTGTGATCATCAAGCTCTCTGCGGTACCACTCTCGTTGGCGTGCTGTGCACACCCTCTCACGGGCTTCCAACAAAGCCCTGCACGGTAACGGCTGCAACCGGCGCTGCTTACAAGGGTTTTGCACCCGTTGGGCAGGCTGCTCCGGGATGATTTTCCGCACGAAACGCTGACTGCCTTGCACCAGACGGCAGCTCTCTGAACAGTGGGGATCGTGTGGTACTTTTTCCCATCCGCGCATTTGTTGATGTAAATTATACTATAAATCGGCCTTTTGTCAATCGACGATTTGTCTCCTGAACCGCCTCAAACATGAAGGGATTTGAACACTGACATTTCAGTTCTTGCGCGGGGCACAAAAGTGCTGTATACTTCTTCTATGCGCGTGTGCGCGTATTTTTATGATGCAACTGAGGGACAGGAATATGAGATTGAACGAATGGAATGCCCGTCTGCACGGGCTCGTGGTCTTTCGCAGTCTGCTGGACGATGCCGTTGTGGCAAAGCTCGTGGACCTGACGGACCGCATGGCCTCCGGCACGCCCGGCTGCAGTGCCGTGTGTGACGCCGTGGCGCAGTTTGAGGCTGCACTGTTTGAGCACACCACCAACTGGGGCGACTACCTCAGTGCTGCCGTGCTGGAAGCCGAGACCGTCTGCGTGCGCAGTGCCGCCGCAGGCGCACTGGCCCCGGCTCTGCAGACCGCGCTGGACCGCGAGCTTGCCTTTCTGCAGGCGCTGTGCGGCCTGACGCTGGACGAGCTGCTGGCTTCCGGCGGGGTCCCCGCCCAGAGCGCAGAGTACGCCTTCCTGCCCCGGTGGGAGACTTCCGCCATCGACCTGCCCGCCGCCTACGCCCAGCGCATGAGCGAGGTGGGCCGCAAGGGCTACGGCATGTTCGCCAAGCATCACGTCTTCACGGTGGAGAACGGTCAGCTGGTGCCGGTGAAGTACCCGGACCCCCAGCGTCTTTCTGAGCTGCCGGGCTACGAGAAGGAGCGGGAGAAGGTCATCGCCAACACCCGTGCCCTGCTGGCCGGGATGCCCGCCAACAATGTGCTGCTCTACGGCGACGCGGGCACCGGCAAGTCCAGTGCCGTGAAGGCCATTGCCAATGAGTTTGCGCCCGAGGGCCTGCGGCTGGTGGAAGTGAAAAAGAACCAGCTTTACCAGATCCCGGACCTGATGGACAAGCTGGCCGCAAATCCGCTGAAGTTCATCCTGTTCATCGACGACCTGAGCTTTACCGCCAACGACGACAACTTTGCCGCCCTCAAGGCCATTCTGGAGGGCAGCGTGGGCGGCCGTGCCCGCAACATCGCGGTGTACGCCACCTCCAACCGCCGCCACCTCATCAAGGAGACCCTGACCGACCGCACCGGCGACGACATCCACGAAGCCGACACCCGGCAGGAGCTGATGAGCCTTTCCGCCCGGTTCGGCCTGACTGTCACCTTCCAGCGGCCCGAGAAAGCCCGCTTTGCCGCCATTCTGGAAGAGCTGGCAAAACAGCACCACATCCAGATGCCCATGGAAGAGCTGCTGGTCAAGGCCGAGGCCTTCGCCATCCGCGCCGGCGGCCGCAGCCCCCGCGTGGCCAAACAGTTCATCGAACAGTGCGAGAGCGGCGTGCAGAAATAATGTTTGCTTTTTCGTTTTTATTGATGAGAAAAAGCGCTGTGCAGTGAAATGACTGCACAGCGCTTTTTGCTGTTTTGAAAGAAAACTGCCGCCGCAGGCGGCGGATGAGGTAGTCAGAAAATCAAACGCGCTCGGCCACCAGCTGGAAGCCCTCTTTGGTGAGTTCCTGCCGGATCTGCTCGATCTGGGCATGGTCGCGGGTCTCCAGCGCCAGCTTGAGGAAGCAGCTGGAGATGGGCATGTTGGGGTCAGAGCCGTCGTGCAGAACAGAGACCACATTGCTGCCGCAGCGGGAAACGATGGCGGCCACCCGCTCCAGCTGGCCGGGCTTATCCTCCAGCGCGATGGTCAGGTTGGCCTTGCGGCCGCTCATCACCAGACCACGGGTGATGACGCGGTTGAGGATGTTCACATCGATGTTTCCGCCGGAGATCAGGCAGACCACCTTTTTGCCCTCGATGGGCAGCTTGTGGAACAGCGCCGCTGCCACAGGCACCGCACCGGCACCCTCGGCCACCAGCTTCTGGTTCTCCATCAGGGAGAGGATGGCGGCGGCGGTCTCGTCCTCACTGACGGTCACGATGTCGTCCACATATTCCTCGCAGAGCTGATAGGTCAGCTCGCCGGGGGTCTTGACCTGAATGCCGTCCGCGAAGGTGGCCACATTTTTCAGGGTCTGATACTTGTGTTCATGCAGGCTGCGGTACATGCTGGGGGCACCCTCGGCCTGCACACCGTAGACCTTGACCTCGGGGCGCAGGCTCTTGATGGCAAAGGCCACGCCGGAGATCAGGCCGCCGCCGCCCACGGGCACGATGACGGCATCCAGATCGGGCAGCTGATCAAGGATCTCCAGACCGATGGTGCCCTGACCTGCGATGACCTGTTCATCATCGTAGGGGTGGATGAAGGTCATGCCGGTCTCGGCCTGCAGCTCCACGGCCTTGTCGTGGGCATCATCATAGGTGCCGGGCACCAGACAGACCTCTGCGCCAAGGCTCTTGGTGTTTTCCACCTTCATAATGGGGGCACCGTCCGGCATACAGACGATGCTCCTGATGCCCCTGCGGGTGGCGGCCAGAGCCACGCCCTGTGCGTGGTTGCCGGCAGAGCAGGCGATCACGCCCTTTTCGCTCTCCTCCCTGGAGAGCTGGCTGATCTTATAATAGGCTCCCCGCACCTTGAAGCTGCCGGTCACCTGCAGGTTCTCGGTCTTGAGGTAGAGGTGGCAGTCCTTGGAGAGCTTGGGCGCTTCGATCAGGTCGGTCTTGCGGGCAACGTCCTTGAGCACAAAGGCGGCGTGGTAGATCTTATCCAGAGTCAGCATGACGATACTTCCTATCTTCTATCCTTAATTTTTGCATGTGAATATGCATCCCAGTATAAATTAGCAAAAGTATTTTGTCAAATGAACGTATTTCAACATTTTGTTTGCTGGGGTGACCGCCAATGGCTACGCCCGGGCAGGCGGCAGCCCTGCGGCCCGATGCGCGCTCCACCTGTTCCCATGCCGTGAGAGCGGTTTCCCCTGACCCAAAACGCCCCTCTCCGACATCTGTGAGACCGGAGAGGGGCGTTCTCGTTTTTAACCTTTCATCGGCACAAATCCGACCAGATCCTTCACGACCTCGCCGCCGATGATGAGCCCGGCCACCGAGGGCACAAAGGCGTTGGAGCCGGGGACCGAGCGCCGGATGGTGCACTTGCGCTGGGTGCCCGGGGGGCAGATGCAGTGGTCCTTGCAGCTGATGGAATCATCCTCGATGGGGGTCATGGCAGGCTCTTTGGAGTAGACGACCTTCAGGTGCTTGATCCGCCGCTTGCGGCACTCGGTGCGCATCACCTTGGCCAACGGGCAGACGGAGGTCTTGTAGATATCCGTCACCTCAAAGCGGGTGGGGTCCATCTTGTTGCCTGCACCCATGGCGCAGATGATGGGGGTACCGGCCTCCTTGGCCTTGACCACCAGCGCGATCTTGCCGGTGACGGTGTCGATGGCATCCACCACATAGTCGTACTGGGTGAAATCGAACTGATCCTGCGTTTCCGGGGTGAAGAAGATCTTGTAGGTGGTGACCTTGATGTTGGGGTCGATCTCGTGGATACGCTGTTCGGCCACATCCACCTTGTACTGGCCCACGGTCTTGCGGGTGGCCACGATCTGGCGGTTCAGGTTGGTCAGGCAGACCTTGTCATCATCAATGAGGTCCAGCGCACCCACACCGCTGCGTGCCAGCGCTTCCACCGTGTAGCCGCCCACGCCGCCAATGCCAAACACTGCCACACGGGAATTGTGCAGCTTTTCCATTGCTTCCTTGCCCAGCAGCAGCTGGGTGCGGGAATATTGATCCTGCATAGATACTTGCTCCTCCATTTTACACTGTGCCGTTTGTTTTACCGGTTCGGCACAGCTGCTTTCGTTTTGCTTTATCACTTTCCTGCGAAGCACCTGAGTGGTTTATTCGACCGCAACGATGGTGCCGCCCCCCAGCACAACATCTCCCTGATACAGCACCACGGCCTGACCGGGCGTGGGGGCACGCTGGGGCTGGTCAAATTCCAGCCGGAACTGCCCCTCTCCCGCCGGGTAGACGGTGGCCGCCTGCTCGGTCTGGTGGTAGCGGGTGCGGGCCGTGACCCGCAAGGGCGCGGTCAGCTCCGGGATGGCGATCCAGTTCACCTCGTCGGCATAGACGATGCGGTCAAACAGGTTCTCCTCCGGGCCCACCGTGACGGTGTTGGCCTGCATATCCTTGGCGCAGACATACACCGGCGCACCCATGGCAAGGCCAAGGCCCTTGCGCTGGCCGATGGTATACCGCACCGCACCGTTGTGGGTGCCCACCTTTTTGCCGTTCTTGTCCAGAAAATCACCTGCCGGGTAATGCTTGCCGGTGAAGTCCTCCATGAAGCGGGCGTAATCGCCGTCCGGCACAAAGCAGATATCCTGGCTGTCGTGCTTGCGGGCGTTGATGAAATGCTGCTTTTCCGCGATCTCACGCACTTCAGCCTTATGCAGCCCCCCCAGCGGCAGGCGCACATGGGCCAGCTGCTCCTGGGTCAGGTTATAGAGCACATAGCTCTGATCCTTACCCTCGTCCAGCCCCTTTTTCAGCAGCCAGCGGCCGGTGGCCTCGTCCTGCTCCACCCGGGCGTAATGGCCCGTGACCACATACTCCATGCCATGGCTCTCAGCCCAGCGGAGCAGGTGGTCAAACTTCATATACCGGTTGCAGTCGATGCAGGGGTTGGGCGTGCCGCCCATTTCGTACACCCGGATGAACTTTTCGATGATCTTCTCCCGGAAGTCGGCGGTGAAATCCAGCACCTCATAGGGGATATCCATCGCAAAGGCCACCTCGGCGGCATCCTCGATATCCTTTTCGGAGCAGCAGGTGTGGAAACCGGACTGTCCCAGCGTCTCGTTGCGGGTGAGCCGCATGGTGATGCCGGTGCAGTCGTACCCCGCCTGCTGCATCAGCCATGCCGCCACCGAGCTGTCCACACCGCCGCTCATGGCGATGAGTGCCCCGGGGCGCTTCGTGTTCTGTGCTTCTGTCATATCGTTCCTCATTCAATAACACACTAAAACAGTAGTATAATACTACCGCAGCTTCTTTCTCTTGTCAAGACGCAGAAAATTGAGCCGCCGCTGCCAGCAGCGCGTCTTTTTCATTGGGTGTCTGCCCAGTGATGACAGCCTCCAGCAGGGCGTTCAGCACCTGCCGCAGACCGGGGCCGGGTCTGACCCCCGCCGCCATCAGGTCACGGCCATTCACGGCCAGCTGGCTCACCCGGCAGCAGGCATTTTCTGCTGTCAGCTGCTCTGCCTCGGCCCGCAGGGCAGCAAAGGCCTCGGCCTGTTCCGGATGCCGGGCACTGCAAAGGGCGGTCAGGCGTTGGATCGTCGGCAGCTCATAGCGGCCTAAAAGACGTTTGGCCATAAGTGTCTGGTCGGAGCCGGGCGTACCGGGAGCCTCCTCTTCGGACAAGGGTGTCCCGCAGGGCGTTTGGACGGGAGTGTCGGGAGTTTCTCCGAGGACCGTCCGCTGGGGTGGGACCCTGTTGCCGCAGGCAATAGGGCGGGCGATGGAATGGCCCGTCTCGTGTCCAAGGAGAAAGCTACCGACACTCCCCCCCACCAAGGCCGTCACTTCATCCGTGAGCGCGTTGGAGCATTTCAGTTTGCGCAGTGCCTTGCGGGCACCGGCTTCTCCCAGCGGGCAGAGAAGGGCCGCCAGCCGGGCGGGCACGTTCTCCGCTGTTGGTTCGATCCGGTCGATGGTACGGCAGAGTTCCGCAAACCGTTCCGGCTGTTTTTCCGGTTCCAGCTCCGGCAGGATAACGGCCAGAACGGCGGGTTCCAGATAGCTTCCGGGCCGGGGTGCCGCCAACAGCTTGAGCAGTTCTTCCTGGATGCGCTCCGCCGAAACGCAGTCCAGATGCGGCCCCAGTGCCCGGGCAGCAGCACCGGTAGCTGGGTCGATGGCAAAGCCGAACCGGGCCGCGAACCGGTAGAGCCGCAGGATGCGCAGCGCGTCCTCCTCAAAGCGGCGTTCCGGCTCCCCCACCGCCCGCACGAGATGGGCGGCAAGGTCGTCCCGCCCGCCAAAGGGGTCGATGAGCCCTTCCTCGGCGCTGTATGCCATGGCGTTGATGGTGAAATCCCGCCGGGCAAGATCCTCCCGCACATCCGGCACAAAGCAAACGGCATCCGGGTGGCGGCCATCGGAATAGGCCCCCTCGGTGCGGAAGGTCGTTGTCTCATAGAGCCTGCCGCCCTGCTTCACCGTCACGGTGCCGTGCTGCAGGCCGGTGGGGATGCACTTCTCCTCCCCGAACAGCGCCATCACCTGCTCCGGGCGGGCGCTGGTGCAAAGGTCCCAATCGTGGGGGTCCAGCCCCAGCAGGCTGTCCCGGACACAGCCGCCCACAGCGTAGGCCGCATGGCCCGCCCCATGGAGCGCATCCAGCAGCAGGGCTGCACCCGGGTCAAGTTTGATCGTTGTCATGTTGCTTCCTCGTCATATTGCAGGATGATCTGTTTGCCGTCAAAGCCGCACTCCGCCGCCGGGAATACCGCCTGCGCATTGGGCAGGGCGGCTTCCGGTTCAAGGATCATGGGCGAATAATGCATCAGCCAGAACCGGCGCACGTCAGCCTTTTTTGCAATGGCCGCACCCTGCGCAAAAGTGCTGTGCCCCCACTGCTTTGCCTGCGCCTCCTGCTCGTTGTCGGGGTAGGTGGCATCGCAGAGGAAAAGGTCGGCGTTCTGCGCGGCCTGTTCCAGTGCCGGGCAGGGGGCGGTATCACCCGAGAACACGAACCGCAGACCCCGGCGTGCCGGGCCCAGCACATCCGCGGGAGCGACCACAGCCCCGCTTTCCAGCGGGATGCTCTGGCCCCGCTGGAGCAGTTTCCATGCAGGCACCGGAACGTTCAGCGCCCGGGCCTTTGCAGGGTCAAAGCGGCCCGCCCGGGGCAGGTCGAGCCGGTAGCCCCGGCTGGGCACCCGGTGCCGGGTGCGGAAAGGCGTAAGCTGCGCCCCCGCAGGCCAGCCGGAGGAAAGGGTGGTCAGGTCGATGGGGTCTGTGTCCAGCTGCACAGCCCTGACCGGATACGGCAGCGGCCCGGTCAGGGTGCGCAGGGCGGGCCAGATTTCCCCCAGCCCCTCGGGGCCGTAAAGGGTCAGCGGGCGCTCCCGGCCCTGACAGCCCAGCGTCTGCAGCAGGCCCGGCAGGCCGAAGATATGGTCGCCGTGATAGTGGGTCAGGCAGATGGCATCCAGCTTCATCAGGTTGACCCCGGCGCGGCGGGCCGCCGCCTGCGTGCCCTCGCCGCAGTCAAACAGCAGGGCATGGCCCCCGCATTCGGCCAGCGCGGCGGTCAGGGCACGGTCCGGCAGGGGCATGGTGGCCGCCGTACCCAGCAGTGTAATGGTCAGCATAACAGTTCCTCCGTGATTTGTCGGTAACAGTGTACCACATTTTGCGCCCGCACACAATCGGCACAGCCCGGCATAGGATGGCGCAGAGCTCTGATACAAAGGGAGGTTTGACCATGCAGCGCAAAAAAGTCCCCGCCGGGCACCACCGCTTCGGGCTGGCCCGGCTTGTTTTGGTCCTGGCACTGCTGTTTCTCGTTGTGGCGCTCACCGCCGGGCTGGCGGGCTGCCTGTTCCAGCCCGTACTGGCCGCCCGGGGCACGCTGCTGTTTCTGCCGGGGGCGTAGTTTTTTTTTTTTGAAGATCAAAATCCCCCTCTTGACTTCAGGACAGTGACGTGATAAAACCCCGCCAAACCAGCGAGAGGACATCCTGCCCGCCCCCGAGAGCAGCCACGCCATCCTCTGCAAACAGAAAACCGCCGACATAGAGATACGTCGGCGGTTTTTTTATGGGCGCGGGTGGATTACGCAAGCCGCGCTGCTAAAAACAGCCCACTGGGCTGTTTTTGCGCTGTCTTCCACGACAGCGCCGCAGCTGTTCGAATCCACCCTTGCGGTGCTTTGTAGAAATTCAAATAAAACAGAAACTCCAGCGTCATCACAACGCTGGAGTTCTTGGTGGAGCGAAGCAACCAAAATCCGAACCATTGCCCTCCGAGGCATCTTTGGCGGCGATTTCATCGAAAGTGATGGTTTTTGTGCCGTCTTTGTAGTTGAATGTAATCAAAACTTTTTCATCATAGAGATAAACGGCATTCACGAATGTATTGATAAGCGTTTCCCGGTGGCTTTTCACGTTCGGGTCGAGCTTGCGGAACCGGGTCAGCCAGAACCGAACCTGATTTTCACTCAACCGAGGCCGAGCGATTTTTTCTTCGGCAATCCGAATCTCAAGTTCTTTCTGCTGGGCTTCCAGCTTTTCCAAACGCGATTTGGTGGAGTTGGTCAGCACACCTGCTTGAATGGCGTTCAGCATATTTTCAATGCCGTTCTCTACCTCGCGCATCTGCTTTTCCAGCAAAGGGAGAGTGGTGTTTTCCTGATCCTGCAACTCCATCACTTCCGCAACGATGGCATCAATCACGGCATCGTCCTGAATCAGCTTCATGGTTTCAGCTATGACCAAATCTTCCAGCCACTCTTTACGGACGGTCTTTTTCTTGCAGGTCTTGAAACGCTTCGCGGTGGCGCACTTATAATAATGATGAACGACCTTGTTTCTACCCGTACCGCACTCGCCGAACATCATCGCGCCGCACATTCCGCAGAACAGCTTGGTGGTGAGCAAGTAATCGTCCTCGGCCTTGTGACGGGCAGGAGCGCGGCTGTTCTTCTTGATTTTTTGCTGCACTTCTTCAAACAAGTCCTTGTCCACGATGGCCGGGATGCTGTCGGGCATCACAATGTCCTTGAAGTGGTTTTCTCCGATGTACCGTTTGTTCGTCAGCAGCGTCTGAACACTGTTGTAGGTGAACTTCTGGTTGCGGTTGGTGGTCACACCACTGTCGTTCAGCCAGTTCATCAATTCTTTCATGGTCGCGCCATCGTTGTACCGCT
>ENA-UONX01002401-UONX01002401.1-human-gut-metagenome-genome-assembly--contig:-P74old-NODE-2401-length-13415-cov-5.143413_pt1 | contig 13415 bp, 16 predicted proteins | sample MGYA00242466_ERZ724013 | MGnify/ENA metagenome assembly ERZ724013 | reverse complement strand
TGAAGAAGAAACCACATCCGCTGGTGGATGTGGCGTCTCCCTTGCGGCCTTTTCGCGCCCTGCGTCAGCCTGTCCAAGTGACAGGGTGTCGCGGGGCACTTTTGCTGCTTAGGCCATGTGTTGGTTTGTGTAAGCCACAAGAGTTGCACTTTTTAGAAAACAATGCTCTCTTGCATAAGTGACGACAGGAAAGGAGAAAGTGATGGATCAAATAACGCAAAAGGGGCGGCAAAAGAGGGAAATCCCCATAGCGGGAGTGCTCCTTGCAGTTCTTTTTACCATAGATGTGTTTGTTGTTAGTTTCTATCAGATTGTCCAGACTTGCGGCGGAATCGTCTTTGGCTTTTATAAGCTCATTGCCATACTTCTTGCTTTTTCACACTTCTTTTTTGGACTGCTGGTGATCCCGGTCTTGCTGGTTATGTTTATTGTGCAGGCGGTCAGACGCAGGAGGAACCGGAGATATATCAGAAATTGTGTGCTCTCCATCCTGTGGTGTCTGATCGTATTCCTGGCTGGGAGTTTCATTGGCTGCCTGTCTCCCGCAATCGAGCGGGTCATAGTGGATCTCAAAATACAAGGCTATCAATCGACCGTCGATAGAATCCACAGCGGGGAGCAGATGGCCCGATATACGGATATGACAGGTGGCGTCAATGGCGGCGAAGATGTAGCTTTCTTTCAATATTCAACTGGTGAAAGCAAAGAGGACGACGGCCAATTTTATATGACGCACATTTATATCATTTACTCTGAGGATACCTCCTGCGATGTAGAAGCGATCAAGGAGCACGCAAAAGGGTCCCCGCTTTACGATCTCAGCGAGATGGAGATGCTGGAGATTAAAGAAAATTGGTATCAGTTGACCGCGACCTATCGGCTTGATCCATAGGCGCGTCAACAATGCATGGGCATTTGTTATGAAGTGGAATGAAGCAGAAAACAATGGGCAAGAGACGGATGTGGAGAAGAGGATCATGTCAGAGTTCGATCAGCCATCCCCAAAGCGGAAGCTCACAGTATATATGAAGCGGGCATTGGCCCTGCTTGTCTCTGTCTGCCTTTATATCGGGCTGTTTCAGGTATGCTTTTCCGTTTTGCTTGGCAGCAGGATCGACGCCGACGCCATCATGCGCGGCTTTGCACTGGCCGTCATCGGGTACTTCTGGATCGCCGGGAGCCTGTTTCAGCGCTGGCTGGGCTTGGAGCGGTGGCAGCTGTGGGTTGCCATGAATCTCGTGGGCCTTCCCCTCAGTTTTCTGGTCTATTGCCGTCTGGAGCCGTGGCAGGAGGAGCTGGATCTCATCATCCTGGCCTTTGCGGTGGTATCCTATCTGATCCTGGCCTGGGGGATCACGGGGATCGGATACCTTTGCGTCCGGTTTGTCCAATTCGTGATTTCCTGTTTTTCAAAACGTCAATAAAGCGGAGTTTTGGAAGGTGATAAAATGAAGAAATTTCCTGATTATAAAACCGCTAAATGGGATAAGCGGAGGGATATGATCCTCCAAGGAATGCACTATGATTATGAAGAACTTGAATCCATGAACAGCGATTATTTGAATGGGAAAATCAATGAAGTAAAGTACCATTCCCTGCTTTCATTATGTTTCTCAAGGATTGCCAGAAATGAATTCATACAAGGCAAGCATCGGGAATGCTATGTATGCGTGTCAAAACAAATTGACGAATTTGCGCTTGCTGTTCAGCTGTTACAAGAAGGAAGAGATGCACCGGCAGCTACAAAAAGGAATATTGAAAGCCGCCTTAAATCCGTATATTATGGCTGTGCAGCACTTTTTGTTTCCAACTATGATGTGATTCCTAAAGTGACCAGCCCGGACTCAAATCTTGTTCAAATGCTTTCCCATAAAACAGTTGAGCAAGCAGCTGATGATCCGATTGATGAAATGATAAACGCAATCAGCCTGCAAGATTCCGAACAATTTGAAAACGCATTGATAAAAAGGATCAAAGAAATCAGGCGATTTGATGTAGACCATTTTCTTTGCATGGATATTTTGTCAATGGGACTGATCAGAGAAGCGAAAAAGAATGGACTGCATTTTCATTCTGATTACATAGAGGTCGATTGTAAGGATGGTTGATACCTCTTGCGATTCAGTGGTTTTCCGCTGATCGCAACACAGAACAGGACGAAAAAGGAGAGAAACCGATGAGCGACACCTATCATTTTCAAGTAAATTTGGGCGGGATGCTGGACGTGCTGTCCAACCACCTGTACAAAAGCCCGGATGTGTTTCTCCGGGAACTGCTGCAAAACGGCGTGGACGCCATCACCCTGCGGCAGAAGTCGCAGCCGGATTGGAACAGAGGGAAAATTACCATCACGGTGGAGCCAGGCCGCCGCCTGATCTTCCGGGACAACGGCGCGGGGCTCAGCGAGGAGGGCATCCACCGTTTTCTGGCGGTGATCGGCCAGTCTTCCAAGACGGAGCTGGTCAACGGCAGGATTCCTGAGGACTACATCGGTCGGTTCGGCATCGGCCTGCTCTCCTGCTTCATGGTGTCGGATTCCATCGTGGTCCACACCCGGCCGGCCCAGGGCGGCGGGGCCCATGTGTGGACGGGCCTGCCGGACGGCACCTATACCCTGGAGCCGCTGGAGGAGTGTCCGGTGGGCACGGCGGTGATCCTGACCGCCAAGCCCGGCATGGAGCACTACTTCCAGCCCCGGAAGGTGACTGAACTGGTGCGCTACTACGGGCTGGCCCTGCCTGTCCCCGTCTATCTGTCCGGCGATCCGGAGCGGCTCAACAGCATCCCCGCCGACTTTTCCGGCGTCAGCCGCAGCCAGCTGCTCTCCTTTGGCGAGTGGCTCTTTGAGGAGGAATTTCTGGAGGCCATCCCCATCCAGACGCCCCACATCAGCGGTGTGGCCTATGTGCTCCCCTACCGCACCGCCCCCTCCGCCAAGGGCGGACACCGCATCTATCTGAAGCAGATGCTCCTGACCGAGCGGGGGGATACCCTGCTGCCGCCCTGGGCCTTCTTTTTACAGTGCTTCCTCAACACCCGGGGCCTGCGGCCCACCGCCTCCCGGGAGGATTTTTACGAGGACAGGGCGCTGTCCGAGGCCCGGGAGGAGTTTGCCGCCGCGATGCGCCGCCATCTGGCCCGGCTGGCGGAGGAGGACCCGGACCGGCTGAAAGGCATCGTGTCCGTCCACGCGGAGGCCATCAAAGCCATGGCGGTCTGGGACGAGGAACTGTTCCGGCTGTTCATCGACTACCTCAGCTTTGAGACCAGCGAGGGGATCATGACCGGCGCCGCCCTGAAGCGGGCGGGCGAGGCTGTCTGGGTCCACAGCGTCCCTAAGTTCAAGCAGCTCAAACCCATCTTCATGGCCCAGGGGCGGCTGCTCATCTGCACCGGCTATGCCAGCGACCAGGAGCTGATCCTGGCCATGGCGGAGCGTTTCGGCCTGCCCTTCCAGCCCCTCCACGAGGAGGAGATGTTCGACACCCTGGAGGACGTCACCGCCGCCGAACGTCAGCGGGGGGAGCGGCTGCTCCGGGCTGCGGATGAGGCCCTGCTCCCATTCGAGTGTCAGGCCAGGCTCCGCCGCTTCCTGCCCGCCGACCTGCCGGTGCTGTACGCCATGAGCGACGAGGTGCAGTTCCTGCGCCAGCTCCAGTCCGCCCAGGAGAGCAGCAGCGGAATCTTCTCCGATGCCCTGGCCTCCATGCTCTCCGGCGTGGAGGAGCGGCCCCTGGCCACTCTCTATCTCAATCTGAACAGCCCCATTGTCCGCCGCCTGTGTACAACACGGGATGCCGGGCTTTTGGAAAGCATGGTGCAGGTGCTGTATGTGCAGGCCCTGCTGGCGGGGGGGCACCCCCTCCGGGGCGGCGAGCTCAAGACTATAAATCAGGCCCTGCTGGACTTACTGGAGCATGCGGCGGGAATTTGATAGCCGGAAAAGGAAGATACATAGTGTGATAAAATTAGTTGCGATAAATCGGAATTTTGTTAAGGAGGGAGAACGATGAACTTAGACAGTATCAGGTCTATTCTTCCCAGTTTCCAGATGGGAAATTTCAATATGTTTAACAAAATTACCTTATTGAAGTGGGAAACAAAATTGGATGAGTGCGATTGGGGAAATATTACCAATCTTATATTAGAGATGATTTCGGATGAAAACTATAAAATCATCATGGAATTTTTGGATGTAAAAAGTTGGTGTTTTGATGGAGATGGACAAATTAAGGGATTTTATATTCAAGATATGAGTGAAAATGGATATGAAAACGATGTAAGGTATAGGGTAGGTGATTATGAAGACGATGCGATTAAATTCTATTGTTCAAATGTTGTCATTCAGAAATTTGAAAAAATTCTGTCATAGTATTTTTGTTTATCAGGACTTAGCGTGAGCAAAAACAAATCAGGATAGCAATTCCAGTTTGTCGAGTAAGCTCACTACCGATCAAGAAAAGGAACCCCGGCTTGGAGCCGCCAAACCAGAGAATGGAGAAAATCTGATGGAGCGAAAGGCGCGATTGTTGTATGTGCTGGACCTGTTGGAGCATACGGCGGGAATTTGATAGCCGGAAAACGAAGATACATAGCTCGTGTGATGGAGTTGGCTGCGATAAATCCCGATTTGCAGAGGAGAAGTTGACCATGAACCATGATGTAAACTTAAATTTTCATTATAGCGCGCCTAAAGAAATGTGGGAAAAGATAGACAAAATATATGAATCAATGCCTTATTGGGCAGGGAGCAAGAATGGACCTCAATGGACAGGGACAGATATAGATCTATGGGCTTCTGTTGAGCCAAGCGGAATACAGATTGCTGGAATAATGCCTGATGATATTTGGGAGGAATGGTATTGCTTATTAAAAGAAAGATTAACCGAAGCTTTAGGGTATGAAATTGGTGAGCCAGAAGAAGGGTATGATTTTAAGTATTTTCAAAAAACTCGTATGTAAAATAACAATTCCAGTTTGCCGAGAAGTTAAGCAGAGCAAGGACTCGGAATACCCTTTGGAGCGTAAAATAATTATGGAAAATAAATTTGAAATAGTTAAACATATAGGTAAACTGTCTGATATAAATAACGGATATACAAAAGAGCTTAATTTTATATCTTGGAATCATAGAGAACCTGTTTATGATATTAGGACTTGGAATCAAGAACACACGAAGTACGGAAAAGGTGTTACCCTGACATTACATGAAATGGCGTTATTACAAGACTTAATGAAAGAGGGAGAATGATGGTGAACAGATGAGGATGAAGGAAGGCTTCTATTATTATAGAAGAAAACTCTACTATGGTACTTATGACGAGGACCAGACTGCCGGGAGCGGGTATGTCCGGCCTGAAGATCTGACGCCGGAGCTGGCAGAGCATTTCAGCGGGAAAGACAGGGCTGTCTGCCGGTTCTGGGAAAACCACAGCCTGCTTGAACCGGAATATGCGGATTTACAGGCGATACTTTCCAAAATGAGCCTGTTTATGGATCTGAACACCGAGCAGGAGGTCGATTTTTCCCCTGCTGAAAAAAGACTCCGGATGAAGCTCCCAAGGGAATTCAAGCTGATCTATACCGCGCTCCATGACCAGGCAGAATATTTTTCAAGCGCGGAGCGCTTTTTGACCCTGGACGAGCTCTACATAGAGGAAGGACAGCTTGTTTTCTTTCAAAAGAAACGGACCCCCATTGCCGGTTACAACATCGCCAGCGGCCGTTTGGCGCAGTGCTATAAAAAAGAATGGAGCATCGAAAAAGGCGACGTCAGCTTTTATCAATTTTGCGTTGGGCGGATGATCACCATTGCGCTGGAGGCTAAGCCGGCAGTAAAAAAGGGGCGATGCAAGGGCGAGTTCGTGACAGCGCTTAACATCGCAAAGGAACTGGAAGCCTTTTGCAACGACAAGTACCATCTCTTGTCAGAGTTTGAGGTGTACGGCATCGCGGTGATGTATTCAGAGGACAAGCTGATCGCATGGATTCGGAGCAACGGCTTTTATGGGGATGTCCTTGCGGGCGCGCTGGACAAGAGGCATCTGGAAGAATTCAGGGAACACCTGGGGAACATCGTGTGGCGCTGAAAAAGGTTCTCCTTTGCCAGATCCGCCAAACCATAGAAGGGAGAAAATGAGATGTACCGAAAGACAACGAAAAAGCGGCTGCTTTTGTTTGCTGCTCCGGCGTGGGCGGTGGGACTGGCCTGCCTGCTGTCCGGCTGCATTGCGCTGCCGGGACAGGAGCCGTTTGGAGAGAAGACCTACCCCGTCGAACAGGCCCAGGCAGTCTATGAGAAGCTCTCCGCTGATATGGAACAGCAGGAATTTATGGATCAGAGCGGATACATCATCCAGATTCGGCCGTTTATCCTCAGCGAAGATGTGAGCGATTTCGATTATGATGTCTATAAGACAGAGGAATACATGGTGTTTGCGGCAGAAGCATCTGGTGAAGACTATCTCTGGCACAAGGGCCGCCTTTACCATAGCTACTATGACAACGACCACATTACTTACCGGGATATGGCGTGGGAGGATCTGGGGTTTGAAGCATACGCGGCAGATCGATGGAGCATCGTCCAACAGCTGTTGGAACGGGATGATCCAGAACTGACCTACCAATATATCCCCATGTCCTCGCAGCCTTATTTGCTGAGAGCTGCATACCCTGACATAGAGCTGTCGGATGGACGGGAGATCCGGTTCGCCGAATTATACTTCTATATGGACGAGGACGGAAGCTACGACGGCTTCGGCCTGAGCTGGCAGGAGGACCGCAGGCATAATGTGTCCATCTCCTATTTCTCTTATGAGGACTCTACCAGCTTGCAGGCCGAGCGCAGCATCTGGTCCTTTGGCTATGACGCCGGTCTGACAGACGAGGGCGTGCCCGCCCTCTCTGACCAGAGCGAGGACCGGGAGCGGTGCCAGGCGGTCATCTCCGGTATGGACTTTGACGCCCTGGCCGAGCGGAGCGAATACCGGGAGGACCTGTGTGTCCCGCCTATGACCCCGTAATTCGGGGGGCGGAGCGCCGGGCCGCCAGAACTGCATTTCTATCCCCGGTCTGAGGGGGAGCGTCTGCTGTTTCAGGTGGAAATGACAAACTGGAATTTGGAAGGAGTGCAAAGATATGAAAATCACAAAAGAATTTGAAAAAGAAATTGCACCGTTTTTCTGGGTCGAGCATGAAGAAAGCGCTTCTGTCTGCCTAAATGTGGGAGAGTATCTGCAAGAGATTTTTGATACTCGTGAAGATGAAGGCTTTGAAGGAAGCGGTTATGATTGGGGAAGTTTAGCACAAGTGTTTTTGGACGAACAGTGCTCGGATTTGCAAGAAAAAATAGGTTTTGACCCAGAGAGCAGCATGTTCTGTGTCTATTCAAAAGATAAAGATGTGCTGGCGGATTTTATGCTTCGTTTCAAAAAGGCCTGTGAGGATAAGCCTTTTATTTTAGACTTATTTAGTCGAGCTGAATTAGACTAAAAATCGATGCGACAGCGTCCAGCTTATCGAGCAGATCCCCTCATCACTCCGACAGACGGTAGGGGTCCGGCCAACGGCAATTCCATGTGCTCAGACTGGGAGCGGTCAAACAACAGAGAAATGAGGGATCAGGGTGGTCAAAACAGCCTATCAAAAACTATGCTTCTATCCCTTGGTGCGAGTTACGGTGTTCGGGCTCCTGCTGAGCGCCCTTTTGTACCAGTTCCATGGCCTCCTGAGCGGTGGGGACGAGCTGGTGGCGCGTGTTTTGGGGTGGATCTGCCTGGGATTCGGCGCTCTGCACGGGACTTTGCTTGTGGTGGGCGTGATCCGCTATGTGATCCAGGTCCAGCGGGCAAGCCGCCGTCTGCGCGCCCTCCCCAGCTTGGTGAGGGATCGGCTGGACCAGGATCTGCAAACCGGGGACCGGATCAATGACCTGTATTTTACCAGCGATTTCCTCCTGGTCTATCAGCTCCAGTTCCGGCGCAAGCAGGGCTTTGCCTGTATCCCCTACCCGGAGATCGGGGGCGTCAGCATCGGCCAAAATGGCAGGGCAAAAAATCAGCTGGACATTTTGAGCCCGGAGGGAACCATTTTACATACTGTGACCTATTCTCTGGAGGTGAGTCAGGCCCAGGCGGAGGAGATCGAGCGGAAGATCCTGTCTTTAAAGTCCAGGATGCAGGCAGTCAAAGATACCTCTGAGGAGCAGTCCCAGCGGGACCGTGCCGTCAAGCAGGCGCTGAAAAAGACCATGAGCGGCCTTCCCGCCTTCTTTTGCAGCCTCGCCGCAGTCCTGGGCTTCCTGGCCTCCATCGTTATGGCGGAGCATTTCCGGGAGAAGGCGGAGCTGCTGGAGGCGCTCCAATTCCCGGCGGACGCCTATGGCGCGCTTCTGTTCTGGCCCAATCTTCTGTTTTATGTGGTGATGTACGGCGGAATTCTGGTGATGCTCCTTTGCGGCGTCCTGCTGGCCCGGGATCTGTTCCACTCCAGGGAGGACGCATACGCTGAGCGGGCGTCCAAGATCAGGATTTTGCTTTTTATCGGAGGCGCGCTCCTGTTCATCCTCTTGATAGGCGGCGTGTACACAGCCGATGTGCAGACCTGGGAGAACATGACACGGGGCTTCCATCTGTTGTTCTAAGATCTGTTGTTTCCGGCTGCCTTTGGCAGACCAGAGCGCTGCGTCAAGGGACAGGCCGGAACAGAAAACAAAAGATTTAAAATATAAATGATAGAATGATATGAAAAAACGAACGATTTTTATTTGTTCCGTCCTTCTGGTCTTTCTGCTTCTATTGGGCGGCTGCCGGGACAGCGGGCAGGAGCCCCTGGGCGAATGGGACCGGGAGGCCGATACCCTGACCGTGGACGGCGTGCGCTACCGAAAGGATGAGGCGCTGGTATCCATTGGGGATGGGCTTCACCGATGGAGATATGAACAGTCTGTCACAGAGCAGATCGCCAGCGCTGGGGAGCGCGGCGGTCAGGAGACCTATCTGGTCTTTGCCGACGGGACGGAGCGGCGGCTTCTCTATGGGCGGGGGGACGGCTTTTCCTTCGGCCCGCTGTCCTATGAGGTCTGGTTCCGGGAGGATCTGCTGGACGAGCTGTCCGGCCCCCTGACGGAGGAAAAGGTCTCCTGCGGGGCCCTCACAGACGCGCAGCTCACCCAGCTTCTGGCTCTGTATGAGAGTACCGAGCAGGAAGACTCCCTCTCCTATGAGGACGCCCAGGCAGAGGCCCGGGCGCTGGAACTGGAAAGCCACCGGCTGTGGCGCTGGCTGGAGCTGCCCCACCGGGAGATCCCGGGGCTGAGCGCTCATATCGGCTTCTATTTCAGCGCCCGGACGGGAGCTCCTTATCTAAGGTGCCTGGATGGGGCGCTCCGGCCCTGTCCCACAGAACTGACAGATGCCCTGGCCCTCTTGCCGTCCCTGCCGCAGATCCTTTCTGTGACGGAGGATGATCCCCGGCTCAAGCCTTTGCTGGACGCGCTGTACCCCATGTCCCGGACGGAGGGGCTTTCCTGGGATGAATTCCTGCACACTTTTTCAGCAGACCAGTCCCCGGAAGCGCTGGAGTTTCGCATTGATCTCTACCGCCCGGAGGAGGACAGCTGGCCTGTCCAGGTTTTGCGCGGCTGCTACCACCCCCAGACGGGGACCCCCTATCTGCTGTTTCAGGACGGACAGCTGCGCCCGGTCCCGCAAAACGCCGCGGACAGTCTGGGGCTTTCAAAATAACTTTTCCAATAGGAGATGAATGTGATGAGGAAAACGAACCCGCAGATAAGGAAGGTCGGGGCAGCGGGACCAGACCAAAAGACCGCCTTTGTCAACGAGGCGGCAAGCAAGGCCGACCTCCAGCGGATGATCGACCGGTTTCGGGCCGGTGACTGGCCGTTTTTACTGCTTGAAACAGAGCAATGCAGGATCAGCATCAACACCTTGGATGCACCGGAAGGAAATTGCGCGGTCACGATCATTTTGAAGCTCCATGGGCAGTGGAAGGCACTGACAAAGGCATTCCCCACAGAGCTTGGCGTGTCCATGCTTCTCGACTGTTATGAACAGGGGTGCCTGCACAGGGATTTTAACGGGTGGTATGATGCCACCAATAATTTTCAAAACAGCGTACAGGATGTGCGGAACAGCGTGGAAGAAGCCCCGTCCGCCCTTCGTCCCGGCAGCCAAATCAATCGGGAAACGGCGGAGATGAAGAAAACAAATCCGCTCTATGTTCTGGCCTGGTATGTCCCGCCCATTCTGCTGATCTCGGCTCTGTTTATGTTCCTTGTCCGAGTGGATGCGAGTGAACGGTTTTTGGATTTCCTGACCCTGCTGCTTGTGCTTTTGATCGTGGCCATCCCCATCTGTGTGCCCATCCTGATGAAAAAAAGAATGGAAAAACGGGCGGCGGTCTTGGAGAAGGACTTCCCCAACATCAACTACAAATTTACATCCCACAACTGTGTGCTCTATCTGGATACCGAGGGCGGTCATGTCGGTGTGGTGTGGAAGAACAACCCCTCCCGTCTGCAAATGGCCGATCCGGCCCAGATCACCGACATCCGCACCAACAACGGCCAGCAGCTACGGGGCACCTCCCTGGTGAGCTGCCAGTTCCGGCTGGACGGCAAAAAGGTGAAGATCTATACCCTGCGCATCTCAGGTGGACAGCTCTCCATGAAGCACCCCCGGGTGATGGAGGCCATCGCCAAGGCGGATCAGCTTGGCGAAACTCTGCGGGCCGTGCAGACGCAGAGAGGTGTGTGAGGGATGCTGTATGACCTTTTGGAGCTTTTGCTTGGGCCTCTTTTGACAAAGCAGGAACAGAAAATGCCAAAATGCAGGGCCTGTAAGCATCGGATGGAGCAGATGGGGCCGCCCCGGCTGTTCCTGCTGCCGGTTTACAGCGACGGGCGGTACTCCGCCAGCGCGGACTACTTTATGGAAAACTGCGTTCCCATCCAACGGGAGGAGGAGATCCCCACCGCCCGCCGGGCCTGCCGCATTTGGAGGCTCCGGTGCCCTATGTGCGGCGCACAGTACATGTTTGTCCAGGACTTCCTGCGGGTACGGCAGGACGAGACCTTGGAGGGCACATATCTCTATGAGTATCAGGAGCTTGCCGGGCTGCTGTTCCAACGGCCCGGAGACCGCACGGCGCAGACGCCCCGCCGCATGGAGAACGCAGTATGCGACACTGGCGCCTTCGCGGAGGAGTGAGGACCCCGGGGAGATGCCCGGCGGCAAATACAGAAAGAGAGGACTATTATCATGACATCTACTTATCAAGCTTGGCTGAACAAGGACAGGGAATGGATCAGCGCCTATTGCAGCCGCACCCGAAAAAGCAGCCTCACAAAGGTCGTTCCCCTGACCCTGCTGCTCACCGCCCTTGTGCTCGGCGGCATGGGGCTTCTGAATGGCGGCGGTGTATCGGGGCTGGTGACTGGTGTCATTGGAGGGCTGGTGTTCGGCCTGGTCATCTGCGGCATTTATCTGGCCATTCTGATGCCCAGTCTCAGCCCCGCCCGATACACCCAGAAGCTGGAGCAGAGCGTCCGGGAGCTTTCCATGGACGAAACGGAGCGGGAACTGCTGGGCACGGAGATGCTGGCGGCGCTGGAGGATGACAAGGGAGTGGTCTCCTACCAGATGACGGGACCCAACTCCAAGGGCACCCCGGCCCGGGTGATCCTGACGCCCCACTATATCCTGCAGGAGGGTAGCACGCCCTATGCCGTGCTGATCCGGCTGAGCGACATCGCGGAGATCCGGACGGGCTCCGAGCGGAAGATCGCCACCACACACGGCGGCAGCAGTAAGACCCACCACTATTTTACCCTCTATTCCATCGGCTTTTACCGGAAGGACCGCTTTGAGCGGGGACTGGATGGGAACGACCTCCCGGACTGCGCCATGGGCTTCTTCCAGGAGGAGCTGCGGAATGATGTGGTGAAGCGGATGCGGGACGGCGGCCTTCGGGTCACGTCCGCGGAATAAACGAAGGGGAACCGTATGGGAAAGGCGAAGTTTTGCGGCGAGGAGCTGGAGGCGGCGATCAAGCGGCTCCCCCAGGGAAAGCCCCAGATGGACGCTTATTGGAACGCCGTCCGGCAGGCGGACGAGGCCGGAGATCCCTACTGGCGGATGATGTTCCGGTGCAGGTACTGTTATGAGGCCACCTTCCGGGACGATCCGCCCAAGGCCATCCCGGTGGCGGCGGAGTTCTGCGCCCTCTTTGAAGAAAACTCAGAGGCATTTATTGAGCGTTCCCCGGACGGAGCGTCTGAAATGCACCTGATGATCATGCAGATGGGCATTGACCCCATTGTATTCCTGCCCCAGATCCCCATGAAGCAGTGGGAGACGATGATGGCCGAATTTTATCACTGGGTCAAGTATTATCACATCGGCCTGCGCACCTACTGGTGGCAGATGGCCCGGTTCTGGCGGTATGTGGACCGGAAAAAGGCGTATGAGTATTTCCAAAAGTTCTGGAAGACCGGCCGGGATGGGCTCTCCGACTGCCGGACCTGCGAGCGCAGCTACGCCGTGCAGATGGAGTTACTGATGGGCAACCGAGCGGCGGCGGACGAGTATGCCAAGCCCATGGAACAGGGGCGTATGCGCTTCTGCCCGGATACGCCCCATCTTTACTGGCTGGCCTACCTGGAGGATGCGTTGGACCGCGGGGATCTGAGGGAGGCGGAGAAGCGGGCCAACGCCCTCTACCGCAAGGGAAACCGGGACAAGAGCGACCTGAGCTACATCGGGGCGGTTCTGCGTTGCTGGGCTTATACTGACCCAGAGCGGGCTTTGGAGGTGTTTGCCAAACGGCTGGAGTGGAGTATCGGGTTGTGGGACCAGAAAAAGGTCTATGACTTCGATAAGGGCGCCTGCGTTCTCTTCCAGCGGCTGTCCAAGCACCAGCAGACGGTACATCTGGAGCTGCCCCAGGCCTTTCCCCTGTGGCGGGAGGATGGAGCGTACAGCACCAAGGAGCTGGCCAACTGGTTCCGTGAGCAGGCAGAGACCATCAGCAGGCGCTTCGACGAACGCAACGGAAGTCACTGCTTTGGACACGATCTCGCGGTGGCTTTGGCAAAGCGATAAGGTTTTGTGGTCATGGATGGTATGAGGTGAAAAAGATGCAGCAGGAAGTGTTTGACGGCGAGAAGCTGAGCCGGATCATAGAAAAGCTCCCCAAGGGGAAGCCCCGGATCGACGCCTATGAGGAGGCCATCCGGCTGGCGGATCAAACTCAGGACGCCTATTGGCGGCTGGGCTTTCGGTTCCACTATGCCAGCGAGGTGTATTTTCAGGACGATCCGCCCAAGTGCATCGGCGCGGCGGTGCCGATTTACAATGCAAGTGCAACAGTGAAGAAAAAGAGTGACTCAAAGAGGA
>ENA-UONX01002392-UONX01002392.1-human-gut-metagenome-genome-assembly--contig:-P74old-NODE-2392-length-13508-cov-25.125846_pt1 | contig 13508 bp, 7 predicted proteins | sample MGYA00242466_ERZ724013 | MGnify/ENA metagenome assembly ERZ724013 | reverse complement strand
GCGAACACGGCGGCGGCATCTTCAGTTTTTCCGCCGGAACAGGCGTGGTACAGCACTTCGATGGGCAAGCCGCCGCTGGTGAGCAGCAAGCCGTCTGTTGCGCGGACCGCGCGGTCAATGCGCGCGCGGAGGACGGCGTACTCGCTGCCCCAGCGGGCTTGCAGCTGCGCATCCGTCTGGTACGCCTGACAGCACGCGCTGTCCGTGCAGATATCGCAGTCCGGGTGGCGGACGCACCCGTTTCCGCCGAACGCGCGGCTCTGCGCGACGGCACGCGTACGGGCGGCTACTGCTTGGCATTTGAGCGCTTCCGGCGCGTAATTCGCGGGCATCTCTGCCGCCAATGCGCCGAAAACGTAGTCTTCCAGCGGCAGCAGACGGATTTCCTCCGCATCGGCGAAGTAGACCCGAAGTGTTAAGCCGCTGTCAAACGTGGAATCGGTCGGCGCGGCACAGGAAGAAAGCATCAGGATACACACAAGAAACGACAACAGCTGTTTTTGTTTCATGGGCACACAACCTTTTCGCAGAAATTTCGGGAAATGTTCGGATTGCACAAATCGCCGCACGGTGGAAACAGTTTTCGCTCCGACGGCGCAAAACCAGTTTATGCGCGGAAAATTTCGTGCATGAGCAGGAATTTATGTCGGTAATGGCGAAATACTTACCGCATCGTCTACGGTCAAAATGAACGCACTTTCCGAAAATCACAAAAAATGCAGGAGAAAATGCTGAATATGACTTGACGAAAATGCATAAAAGTGATTCAATAGTAAGTGAAAAGAGTGAAGAAAGCAAACGCGGCTCTCCGTGATTGCAGGCGGAGGAACGCAACGCAAGCAAAGGCAGGTGTAACTATGCGCTACAACGGCCCGACCGCCGCGGTGCGGGACCAGTTCCATCAGGGAACGAACCGCAGAGCCTATGAGATGCTCGGCGCGCACCCGGTGACGCAGGACGGACAGGAAATGTGGCATTTCGCTGTCTGGGCGCCGAACGCGCGGGCGGTTTCTCTCATTGGCGAATTCAACCAGTGGGACAGGGAAAAAACGCCCATGCAGAAGGTCTACGACGGTACATGGGAAGTGCGGCTGCCCGCGGAAACCTTCGACGTGAAGAGTGACCCGAAACGCTATGATTATCCCGACGCTGCAAAGAAACTGACAACCTACAAATATTGCATTCAGGCGCAAGACGGGACGTGGCAGGACAAGGCTGACCCCTATGGGTTCGCCATGCAGATGCGCCCCGACACTGCCAGCCGTATTTACGACCTGAGCGGCTACCGCTGGGGCGACGCGGACTGGATGGAGGCGCGCAAGTCCTACGACCCGTACCACAGTCCAGTGAACATCTACGAGATGCACCTTGGCTCGTGGCGGCGGCACAAGGATGGCACGTTCCTGACGTACACGGAGATTGCCGAACAGCTCGTGCCGTACCTCAAAGAAATGGGCTACACGCATGTGGAGTTCATGCCGGTGATGGAGCATCCGCTGGATATGTCGTGGGGCTATCAGGTGTCCGGCTACTATGCGGCGACGGCGCGCTTCGGCGAACCGAAGGAGCTGATGGCGCTCATTGACGCGCTGCATCAGGCGGGCATCGGCGTACTGCTGGACTGGGTTCCCGCGCATTTCCCGCGTGACGCAATGGGACTGCGCCGCTTCGACGGTACGCCCTGCTATGAGCATCCCGATCCCCGGCGCGGCGATATGCCGCAGTGGGGGACGCACATGTTCGACTACGCGCGCGGCGAGGTCAACTCATTCATGCTCTCCAACGCCTGCTTCTGGCTGGAGTGGTATCACGCCGATGGGCTGCGCGTGGATGCGGTCACGTCCATGCTGATGTACGACTTCTGCCGTGAGCCGGGGCAATGGCTGCCCAACAAGTACGGCGGACACGAGAATCTCGATGCCATTGCTTTCCTGCGGCGGATGAACGAAACCGTCTACCGCGATTTCCACGGTGTGATGATGGTGGCGGAGGAATCCAGCGCCTATCCGATGGTGACGCGCCCGATTTATCTGGGCGGGCTGGGCTTCGGGTTCAAGTGGAACATGGGCTGGATGAATGATATGCTGGCGTATATCAAGCTCGACCCGGTCTACCGCAAGTATCACCACGACAAGCTGACGTTCTCACTGATGTACGCCTTCTCGGAGAACTACATCCTGCCGTTCAGCCACGACGAGGTGGTGCATGGCAAGCACTCGATGCTGGACAAGCAGCCGGGTGACCTGTGGAAGAAATTCGCGGGACTTCGTGCACTGTACGGCTACACGATGGCGCATCCGGGCAAGAAGCTGCTGTTCATGGGCGGCGAGTTTGGGCACTTCATCGAGTGGAAGTATGACGACCAGCTGGACTGGTTTCTGCTGCTGTACGAGAATCATCCGCAGGTGCAGCAGTGCTGCAAGCGCCTGAACGAAATCTACCGCACGACGCCCGCACTCTACCAGATTGATGACAGCTGGGACGGCTTCCAGTGGATTCAGGCGAACGACAGCGATAACTCCATCGTTGCGTTCCTGCGCACGGATAAGCGGGGCAACTCGCTCCTGTGCGTGACGAACTTCACGCCTGTGTTCCATCCGCAGTACCGCATCGGGCTGCCGCAGATGGGTACGCTGACGGAGTGCTTCAACACCGACCGCAAGGAATACGGCGGCTCGAATCAGTACAACAACTGGGCGATTCGCACGGAAGAAGAGCAGCTGCAGGATTTCCAATACAGCTGCGATATCTGCGTGCCGCCGCTCGCGACGGTGTACTTCACCTACCAGCGCGACCCGCTGCCGGAGAAGGCGAAGAAAGTGCGCGTCGTGCCGGAAATCGCGGATGTGCCGCTAAAGAAAGCATCCCAAACGGCAAAGAAACCGCAGCCCCTGCCGGAAAAGTCCGCCGGCAAAGCCAATTCCATTTCCATCGGCTGAATCGGCGCTCGCCGCAATCAGGGGAGGAGCGAAAGCGCTGTTTCACATACATCACCGTGCCACCTGATGCACCGAGGGCGGCGCGAATCCTGCACGGTCGGTGCGCTTCGCAAGAAACAAGGATGAAGGAGCGTGTTCTCATCATGAAAAAGAAGACCTGTGTTGCCATGCTGCTGGCAGGCGGACAGGGCAGCCGCCTGGGTGTCCTGACTAAGAAGGTGGCAAAGCCGGCTGTTCCCTACGGCGGCAAGTACCGCATCATTGACTTCCCGCTGTCCAACTGCACCAACAGCGGCATTGACACCGTGGGTGTGCTGACGCAGTATATGCCGCTGGAACTGAATTCCTATATCGGCTCCGGCGCACCGTGGGATTTGGACTTGTCCACCGGCGGCGTGTTCGTCCTGCCGCCCTATCAGACGGGTAAGACGGGCGACTGGTATCGCGGCACGGCAAACGCCATCTATCAGAATATGGCGTTTATCGAGCAGTATGACCCGGATTACGTCCTGATTCTCTCTGGCGACCATATTTATAAGATGGACTACAACGCCATGCTGCAGTACCACATCCGCAAAGGCGCGGATGCGACGATTGCTGTGCGCCCTGTGCCGTGGGAAGAAGCGAGCCGCTTCGGCATCATGAATACGGACGCGGACGACAACATTGTTGAATTTGAAGAAAAGCCCAAGCAGCCCAAGTCCAACAAGGCGTCCATGGGCATTTACATCTTCTCGTGGGCGAAGCTCCGCGCGTACCTGACCGCGGACGAGGCAGACAAGACATCCGCCAACGACTTCGGCAAGAACATCATCCCCGCGATGCTGAACGACAAGCAGGTCATGGTGGCATACAACTTCGAGGGCTACTGGAAGGACGTCGGCACGATTGAGTCCCTGTGGGAAGCGAACATGGACTTGCTCAGCGTGCCCATGCCGATTGACCTGCATGACAAGAAGTGGCGCATCTATGCCAAGAATCCGGGCCTTGCGCCGCACTACATCGCCAAGGGCGCTGTCGTGAGCGATTCGCTGGTTACGGAAGGCTCGGAAGTCTACGGCTCTGTGCAGCACTCCGTGATTTTCGCAGGCGTGACTATTGAAGAGGGTGCAAGCGTCATTGACTCGGTTGTCATGCCCTATGCGGTCATCAAGCGCGGTGCGGTTGTCCGTCGGGCGATTGTGGCGGAGAACGCCGTGATTGGTGCGGGCTGCATGGTCGGCGAAGAGACAGGCAATATCGCCGTCGTCGGTCAGGGCGTCACCCTTCCCGCCGGTGTCAGCGTGACCGCGGGTCAGCAGGTGGACGAAAACACCAAATTCTGATAATCACAGCAGCGGAAAGGATGTAAGAAAATGAAAAACGTAATGGGTGTTATCTACACCGGCGAAAATGACGCCAATCTGCGCGAGCTGACCCTGACCCGCGCCATCGCAGCGCTGCCTGTGGGCGGTCGCTACCGCGTCATTGACTTCCTGCTGTCCTCGATGGTCAATGGCGGCATCAAGAACGTCGGCGTCATCATGCAGAAGAATTATCACTCCCTGATGGATCACATCGGCTCCGGCAAGGAGTGGGATCTGCACGGGAAGAATGACGGCCTCAAGGTGCTGCCGCCGTTCCTGACGCGCGAGAATGTTGGCGTGTACTCTGGTATGCTGGATGCGCTGCGCTCCAACACCAACTATCTCTCCCGCTCCAAGCAGGAATATCTGGTGCTGAGCAACTCCAACATCATCTACAACGCGAATATCGCGGAGTTTGTGGCGTATCATCAGAACAGCGGCGCGGACATCACCATCATGTACACCGCTGATCCGAACATGCAGCGCGATGAACTGGGCTGCTATCTGGCGGTGGACGAAAGCGGCACGGTGACGGACATGGAAGTTGATCCGACGCATCCGAACCTGCCGCTGACGAGCATGGAGGTCGTCGTGATGAAGCGTGAGCTGCTGCGCACGCTGGTGGACAAGGGCGTGGCGCACGGCTATCATGACTTCAACCGTGATGTGCTGCTCCGTCTGGTGACGGAAGGCACGGCGCGCGTGAATGCGTGGGCGTACACTGGCCTGTGCTGGCGCATGGACTCCGTGCAGAGCTACTTCAAGTTCAATATGGATATGCTGGATACCCAGATTCGTCATCGTCTGTTCACGGCGGAGCTGCCTGTGTACACCAAGGTTCGCGACGAGATGCCCGCCCGCTATGGCGACAATGTGACCGTCGTCAACTCGCTGGTGGCGGATGGCTGCATTATCGAAGGCACGGTGGAGAACTCTGTGCTGGCGCGCGGCGTGCGCATTGCCCCCGGTGCGCATGTGAAGAACTGCATCATCATGCAGGATGGTCAGGTGCACAACGACGCTTCCATCGAAAACTGCATTCTGGACAAGCAAACGGTCATCAAGCGCAGCGCGCGGCTCATCGGCCCGGCGGCATACCCGATTGTTATCGCGAAGAATGTTGTCATCTAACAAACGAATCGCCTGAATCACTGACGCGGTTCGGATTTGCAAACCGCGCCAGTATGTGCTATACTATTGGTGCGGTTTGTTATTTCCCGTAATTTTTTCCCTTGCCCCCGGCAGGAAATATTTCTGATGGAGGATAGAAACGATGAAGATTCTCTTTACGGCGAGCGAGTGCGTCCCGTTTATCAAGACCGGCGGTCTGGCGGATGTTGTCGGCGCGCTGGCGCCCGTTCTGGCGAAGCAGGGTCACGACGTGCGCGTGATGCTGCCCCTGTATGCGGCGGTGCCGAAGCAGTATGTTGACCAGATGACCCATGTGACTGATTTCGAGGTCGCGCTGGGCTGGCGTCGTCAGTACTGCGGCATTGAGCTGCTGGAAAAGGACGGCGTGAAGTTCTACTTTGTGGATAACAAGTTCTATTTTGGCCGTCCGTATATCTATGGCATGGGCGGCGACGAGTACGAACGCTTCGGTTTCTTCTGCCGCGCGGCGCTGAACGCCCTGCCGCTGCTGGACTTCCAGCCCGACGTGATTCACGCGCATGACTGGCAGTCCGGCATGGTGCCCGCACTGCTGAAAATTCAGTATGCGCACCTGCCGTTCTTCGCGAACATCAAGACCATGTTCACCATCCACAACCTGCAGTATCAGGGCGTGTTCGGCATCCGCGAAGTGCAGGACGTGCTGGGTCTGGGCGACAGCCTGTGGACGGACGACAAGCTGGAGTGCTACGGCTGCGCGAACTTCATGAAGGCTGCGCTGGTGTATTCCGACATCATCACCACCGTTAGCCCGTCCTATGCCGAGGAAATTCAGACGGCGTACTACGGCGAGCGGCTGGATGGTCTGCTCCGCGCGCGCAAGCACGAAGTGTTCGGCGTGCTCAATGGTATCGATATGGCGGACTACAATCCCGCGACGGACGCGCGCATTCCGGCGGAATATACCGCGGATGACCTGTCCGGCAAGGCAAAGTGCAAGGCGGAACTGCAGGAAAAGCTCGGTTTGACCGTTGACCCGAATATGCCGATTATCGGCATGGTGGGCCGCCTGAGCAGCCAGAAGGGGCTTGACCTTGTGGACTACATCATCGGCGACCTGATGAGCGAGAACGTGCAGCTGGTTGTGCTGGGCATGGGCGAAAGCCGCTATGTCAACCTGTTCTCGTGGGCAGAGGGCGAGTTCAAGGGCAAGGTCGCGGCGCGGTTTGCGATGGACCACGCACTGGCGCATCAAATCTACGCGGGCTGCGACATGTTCCTTATGCCCAGCCAGTTCGAGCCGTGCGGCTTGAGCCAGCTGATTGCCCTGCGCTACGGCACAGTGCCGATTGTCCGCGAGACGGGCGGTCTGCGCGACACGGTGCTGTCCTACAACGAGTACACCGGCGACGGCAATGGCTTCACGTTCTTCAACTACAACGCCAATGACATGCTCAATGTCATCAACCGTGCCATCGACTACTACGAGAACCACAAGGATGTGTGGCACACGCTCCAGCAGCGCGGCATGACTGGCGATTACAGCTGGACGAACTCCTCCAAGAAATATATGGAACTGTACGAAGGCTTGGTGAGCGGGCGTTTCGACCATGACTCCGCATCGAATCAGGAGAAAGCATCTTCTGACGACGACGCGGAGGCGAACCCAGTGGTCGTCCCGTATCCGTATGAGAAGGAAGAACCCGAAGCGCCCGTGAAGCCCAAGCGCGTCCGCCGCACGAAGGAGCAGATTGCGGCCGACAAGGCGGCGAAGGAAGCGGAGAAGGCAGCCAAGGAAGCCGCGAAAGCCGCCGAAGCGCCTGTAAAGCCTGCCCGCAAGCGCCGCACAAAGGCGGAGATTGAAGCGGAGAAGGCGGCAAAAGCTGCTGCGGCGGAAGTGACCGCGGAAGCTCCCGCGAAGCCCGCCCGCAAGCGCCGCACGAAGGCGGAAATTGAAGCTGACAAGGCGGCGAAGGAAGCGGCAAAGGCAGAAAAGCCCGCCCGCAAGCCGCGCGCGAAGAAAGCGGAAACGCAGGAATAATCCGCATCATCCGACAGGCGTTCTGACCTGAACCCAACAGGTCGGAGCGCCTGCCTTTTTGTGCGTGACGGAAATTTCCAGCGCGGTTTGTTACAATCTGCATGACACGCCGGGCACTTTCTGCTACAATGGAGGAGAAGTACCACCACAAGGAGGATTTTCCCGTGCAATTCCGATACCAGCGGGCGCTGTGCCTGCTTCTGATGCTTTTCCTGATTTTGTCGGCTGTACCCGGAACGTCCGGCTTACCCGCTGCGCTCGCCGAGGATACAGCGGATGTTGCCGTGCACTCCGCGCCGCTGGAGCGGAGCACTGCCGCACGCAACGGCATGGTGCGTGTGCGCCTGCTGTCCATTGGCAGCAATCCCGCGTCGCTCACAGTGACGGCAGTCGGCGCAATGGCGGTCAGCGGCGGGCAGACGATGGCGCTGTCTGGCGGCGAGCAGATCAGCATCAGCCACAGCAGCGCGACGGGCGAAATCCGCCTGACGCGGGGCGGCGAGACGGTCAGCATGGGGCGGGAGATGGCGCTCAGGCGGCGGCAGACGGACGGCGGATTCCGCATTGCACAGGCAAGAAGACCGCAGAATGTCTACCCCGGTGACCTGCACCTTGTGTCGAAGCTGGAAAGCGGGACGTACCGGCTGTACGTCGTGGCGAATGTGTACATCGAATCGTACCTCTATGGCGTCGTGCCGTATGAAATGGGGTCCTCCTCGGCATTGGAAGCCCTGAAAGCACAGGCGGTTGCGGCGCGGACGTACACCCTGCGCGCCATGAATGCGAACGCATCGAAGGTCTACGACGTTGTGGACACGACCGCTGACCAGGTGTACAACGGCAGTCCGACGGAGCGCGACCGGGCGGCGGAGGCGGTGGACGCAACGCGCGGCATCGTCGCCATGAACGACGGCAAGCTGACCGGGACGTACTACACCGCGTCCAACGGTGGGCAGACCGAATCCGCCCGCAACGCGTGGGGCTCATCCGGCGTGAATTACCTGACGGTTAAGGACGACCCGTTCGACCGCATGAACCCGTACAGCAGCACACGCAAGATGACGATTTACGCTGCATTTTCCCACGCGAGCCAGAATCAAAGCCTGACGCGCCTGTTGCAGGCGAAAGCGCCGAATGCGACGATTCTGCGCATCGAGGCCGTTACGCCGCACACGCCGAAGTATGCCGCACCCAGCCGCTTATATACGAAGCTGGATTTTGACGTGACGGCGCTTGTGGATGGCGAAACACGCCGACTGACGCTGACGTTCGACATTTTCAGCGAGCTGGAAAGCGCACTCAATCTGTCCATTAACAAGACGAAAAACGAACTCTGGTCGGTCAAGGCGGATGGGGAGACGTTCGTGCTGACCGTCAGGCGCTACGGACACGGCATCGGCATGAGCCAGCGCGGGGCACAGCAGATGGCGAATTTAGGATATACATACGACCAGATTCTCGGCTTCTACTACGAGAACTGCGTGCGGATGCAGTACACCTTCACGCACACGATTCTGCCGCCCGTGGGCGACGCGCCCGTGACGGCGACTGAAGCCCCCGCGACGATTTCGCCCGCCGCGCCTAATCAGGCCATGGTGACGCTGGTGAATGTGGAGGACGTGCTGAACGTGCGCCTGACCGCCTCGGACAACGGCACACTGCTGACGACGCTGCCCGCCGGAACAGCCGTGACTGTACTGGCGAAGGGCGATAATTGGACGCTCATCCGCTTTGGGCGGATTGTCGGCTACGTCCGCACGGAAAACCTGACGTTCACCGGCACGCCGCCGACGCAGAGCGACGAAAACCCGACACCCGTCACTCGCTGGGCGACCGTGACAGGCACGAATTCACTGAATCTGCGCGCGTCCGGCAGCTACGACGCGGCGGTGCAGTCCACCATCCCCGGCGGCGCGGTTCTGTGCGTGTTCGCGGTGGAGAACGGCTGGGCGAGCATACAGTATGGCGCGAAAACAGGCTACTGCGCGGCGGAGTATCTCACGTTCAGCGATACTTATCCGGGCAAAACGAGCCAGACCGGGCGTTCTGCGATGGTCAGGACGGCGACAGCGCTTCGGGCGACCCCGTCCACTGCTGCGGCGGTGCTGATGAACCTGCCGCAGGGTGTTCAAATTGCCGTGCAGAGCAGCGACGGCAGCTGGTGCCGCGTGACGGCAGGCGGCATTGACGGCTATGTGCTGGCAAGCAGCCTTGATTTCAGCGCCGTCGGCATCGAATTGACGCCTGTGCCGACGACAAGCGGCGAACAGACCGCGATTGTCAATTCCACCGCCTCGACGCTCAACCTCCGGCAGGGTGCGGGCACAGAATACCCCGTGCTGGCGGAAATCCCGAAGGGAACGAGCATTGTCGTCACAGCATACGGCGAAACGTGGTGTGCCGTTCGCTGGGGCAGCCTGACCGGGTACGTCATGACGCAGTACCTGCGCTTTGATTTGCCGACGGCGACGCCCACACCGAGTGGGACGCCCACACCGGGCGCAACGCCCGAACCGACGGCATCCCCCGAACCAAGCGAAGCGCCAACGCCTGTCCCAGCTGCCTCCGAACCGCCTGCGAAGGTGGAGGATGACGTGTCAGCTGGCAGCTACGTTGCGTGGGTGAGTGCGGACAATGCGCCGCTTCGTCAGGCGATGGCTGCGGATGCGGCAGTCCTGGCGACAATCCCGCGCGGAACGCAGGTGACAGTGCTTGCACAGAGCGGCAATTGGTGCTATGCCGCGGTCGGGCAGATGACGGGCTATTTCACGGCGGACGCACTCTCCTGCGAGCAGCCGGACGCGCCGCTGGGGCAGAAATACGTCAGCACAAAGTCGGATTCGCTGGCCATGCGGCAGTCGCCCAATGCGGGCGCATCGATTGTGCAATGGCTTCCGCGCGGCGCACTGGTGACATTCATTTCGCAGGAAAACGGCTGGAGTTACATCCGCTACGGCGGCAAAGAGGGCTACTGCGCGTCGCAGTATTTGAGCGACAGCGCGCCCGGTGCGGTCGTCATCAGCGATACGCCGATTCTGGACGTGACGCTGGAAAAAGTGACTGGGTGGACAGCGAGCATCCGCCAAGCAGAAACGCTCTACCAGTGGTGCAGCGCCGATGCGCCCGAAACGGCGAAAGTCGAAGCGGATTTGGTGCTGACCGTGCTGGAAAAGGGCGAAATCTGGTGCCATGTGCGGACAGAGGAAGGGGAGGAAGGCTATTGTCTGACAAGCCGATTGACGCTGATTGCGCCGGAAAACTGACCATCCTGCCCGGCGAACGGGTGGACGAATTGCAGCAGGCGGGGCTGCGCATCCTGCAAAAGGAGCAGGGTTTCCGCTTCGGCATGGATGCCGTGCTGCTGTCGAGCTTCGTGCGGGCGGAAAGCCGCGACCGCTGTGCTGATTTTGGCACGGGGACGGGTATCCTGCCGCTGCTGCTGGCGGGCATGGGGCGCGCGAAAAGCGTCGATGCGTTTGAAATTCAGCCGGATATGGCGGATATGGCGCGGCGGAGCGTGCAGCTCAACGGGCTGGAACATATCATCCGCATCCACGCTCTGCCGGTGGAGAGTGCCGACGAGGTGCTTGCGCCCGGAAGCATCGACGTAATTGTGTGCAATCCGCCGTATGGGCATCATGGCACGACACTGCCGAATCCGGCGCAAACGCTGTCCTTGGCGCGCCATCAGCAGAAAAGCGGGCTGACGGCGTGGTTCAAGATGGCGTATCATCTGCTGCGCGGCAAGGGGCGGATGGCGGTCATCTATCCGGCGGCGCGGATGCTGGAAGTGATGAAGGACATGGAGAAAGCCGGACTTGCGCCGAAGCGGTTCCAGCTGATTTATCCCTCGGCGCAGAAGGCGGCGAATCTGGTGATGATTGAGGCGCTCAAGGATGCGCGCCCGATGCTGCACCCTGAACCGCCGCTGATGATTTACGAGCCGGACGGCACACTGACCGCGCCGCTGCGGAAGATTTACGCCATGGAGCGTGCATCAGGGGTTCATGCGGGCGACGGCGAAATTCAGCACGCCCGCGAACGTCACCCACAGCAGGTACGGCACGAGCAGCCATCCGGCAAGGGGCTTCTGCCGCCCGAACTGCACCGCCATGATGAAAATCAGGCAGAGCAGCAGAATCAGCCAAAAGAAGGAAAGCCCAAGCGCCTTCAGGATAAAGAACAGCACGGGCCACATCAGGTTGACGGCTAACTGGGCGATATACAGCCCCAGCAGCAGAAAACGGTCGCGCCCCTGCGCGCGCAGGACGATCCACATGCAGTACGCCATCAGCGCATAGAGGATGCTCCAAACGATGGGGAAGAGCCAGCCCGGCGGCGCAAAGCTGGGTTTGCTCAGAGTGCGGAAGAAGTCCATGCCGTCGCGGGTGAGGTAGCCGACGAGCGCCCCTGCGCCAAGCGTGGCGGCTTCCAGCGCGATGAGTGAGCGCCAAGTGGTCTTTTTGCCTTGCTGCGTCAAAGTTATCGCCTCCTATGACACGGATAGCCTATGTCATCAGGCAGCGCGGCATACAGGAAAGAAGCGGAGGAAACACAGATTATGGGAAGCGTTTTGGTCATCGGCGGCGGCGCAGCGGGATTGGCGGCGGCGATTGCGGCGGCGGAATGCGGCGATACGGTCACGGTAGCGGAAAAAATGGATCGCGTTGGCAAAAAAATTCTCGCGACGGGCAACGGCCGCTGCAACCTGATGAACACGGGTGCGCCGCGCTATCCGGGAAATGCGGCGTTCGCGGCGGATGTGCTGTCTCACTGCGGCGCAGAAGAACAGAAAGCCTTCTGGGAGCATCTTGGACTGCGGCTTCGGCAGGAAGAGGCAGGGCGCGTGTACCCCGTCAGTTCGCAGGCTTCAAGTGTGCTGGATGCGCTCCGCCTGCAATTGACCGCCTTGCATGTGCGGGTGGTGACGGGCGTATCCATTACAGCGCTGCACCGCGAAAATGATGGCTGGACGGCGCTCTCGGCGGATGGGCAGCGCTTTCGGGCGAACCGCGTTATCATCAGCGGCGGCGGATGCGCCCAGCCCAAGCTCGGCAGCGATGGCAGCGCCCTGCGTCTGCTGACGAATCTCGGCTGCCCCGCGACGCCTTTCGCACCCGCGCTGACGCAGATTATCACAGATAGCACGTCAATCAAGGGGCTGAGCGGCATCCGCGTCAAGGCGCAGGTAGCGGTTATCGACCGGAAAAGCGTCCTGCATGAGGAGGAAGGCGAGCTGCTGTTCGCGGATTACGGCGTCAGCGGCGTGTGCGTGATGCAGTGCGCGCGGTATGCAAAGGACGGGCGGGTGCTTCGCGTGTCGCTGGTGAAGGGCATGGGTTTCGCGGATGCGGGCGATTTCCGCCGGGAACTGCACCACCGCCGGAAAAACTGGGCGCAGCGCCCGATGGCGGAGCTGCTGACGGGGCTGTGCGTGCCGCGACTGTCGGCGGCGCTGATGCGGCAGGCAGATTGGGGAGTGCGCGAAAGCAGCCTATGCGGGCAGATGACAGCGGACATGGCGGAGCGCTTGACGAAAACGGCGGATGCGTGGCAGCTGCCGATTCGCGGCGTGAAGGGCTTCGAGAGCGCACAGGTGGCGTCGGGCGGGGCGTCGGTCGCGGATTTTGACCCGGCGACATTGCAAAATCGCCGCCTGCCGGGACTGTACGCGGCGGGCGAGGTGCTGGATGTGGACGGCGACTGCGGCGGCTTCAACCTGATGTTCGCCTTTGGAAGCGGCATTCTGGCGGGTCTGGACGGGCGAAATGCCCCGTGGACACATGAAAATGCGCAGAAAAGCTGATTTTTCTCGAAAAAAAGTGATTTTCCCTCTTGACAAATCGCTGAATCGCGCTATAATATTATCTGCTGATGCAAACGCCACTCATAAAGTAGACGGATGCTTCGCAGATGTGCACCATTAGCTCAGTTGGTAGAGCACCTGACTCTTAATCAGGGTGTCTAGGGTTCGAGTCCCTAATGGTGTACGCTTATGACCCTGCTTGCAGGGCCTATGCACCATTAGCTCAGTTGGTAGAGCACCTGACTCTTAATCAGGGTGTCTAGGGT
>ENA-UONX01002380-UONX01002380.1-human-gut-metagenome-genome-assembly--contig:-P74old-NODE-2380-length-13570-cov-5.587051_pt1 | contig 13570 bp, 12 predicted proteins | sample MGYA00242466_ERZ724013 | MGnify/ENA metagenome assembly ERZ724013 | reverse complement strand
AGTAAAAATATAAAAGAGAAAAGAGAGAAAAAGAAAAGAAAAACAGGGGCAGCTTGCTTTGCTGCACCCTGTTTTTAGATAGGAAGTGGGAATCAATCGTCTCCCTGTAAAGCGTCATAACCCGTTTCACCAGTACGAACCTTTACCACTTCTTCTACATCATAAACAAAAATCTTGCCATCACCAATCTGACCAGTATAGAGTACTTTCTTGCAGACATTCAAAATGGTATCTACCGGTATGCTGGTAACCACAATTTCAATCTTTACCTTTGGCAGCAGCTTTGGTCCGTCAACTCGAATACCACGATAATACTGTGCGTTGCCCTTCTGTGCACCATAGCCCTGTACCTGTGTAACTGTCATGCCATTGACACCAATTTTGTTGAGGGCAGCTTGCAACACTGCCAGTTTTTCCTGTTTGCAGATGACGACAATCTTGGACATCTTTGCAGTTGCACCATTTGCAGGCTTTACAATCAGCTGTGGTTCTGGCAGGTCAACACCAGCAACAGAAGCATTCTCTGTGTCCATGGAAATGGTTGCAGCAGATGGCATAAAATCTGCATAAGCAGAAGGCAGGTTGTGTTCGGTTGCGTCCAAGCCAATTACTTCTTCTTCTGCAGAAGCACGCAAGCCAATGGTATGCTTGATAATCAGGAAGGTAATCGTAATCATGATTGCCGTCCAAGCACCGATTGCCAGCAGACCAAGCAGTTGTGAACCCAGCAGACTGAGACCGCCGCCATAGAACAGACCCGTGCATTCAGAAAGTGGTGCATCTGGTGTTGCCAGCAAACCAACTGCAATAATACCCCAGATACCATTTAAAGCGTGAACAGCAACGGCACCAACTGGGTCATCAACGTGCAGCACATGATCCAGCAGCCATACGCCAAAGCAAACCAGTAAACCAGAAACAAGACCAACAATAATGGCACCAAATGCATCCAATACGTCACAGCCGGCAGTGATACCAACCAGACCAGCAAGAGAAGCATTCAAACACATGGAAACATCGGGTTTACCATATTTAATCCATGTGAAAATCATGCAGGAAAATGTTGCAACTGCTGGAGCAATGGTAGTTGTAACGAAAATGGAACCGAGCTGAGAAAGAGAAGTAGCGGCTGCCCCGTTAAAGCCGTACCATCCAAACCAGAGAATAAAGCAGCCCAATGCACCAATTGTCAATGAGTGACCTGGAATCGCATTGACTTTGATCTTTCCATCCTCTCCCTTTGTGAATTTGCCAATCCGAGGGCCAAGGATTGCAGCACCTATCAGGGCACAGACACCGCCGACATAGTGAATCGCACCAGAACCGGCAAAGTCATGGAACGGTGTGCTCAGTGTGGACAACCAGCCGCCGCCCCATACCCAGTGTGCTTCTACTGGATAAATGATAGCAGAGATAACGGCAGAATAAATGCAATAGGAAATAAACTTAGTACGTTCTGCCATCGCACCGGAAACAATGGTGGCAGCTGTTGCACAGAAGACCAGATTGAATACAAATCCTGACCAGTTAAAATTTGCATAGTCAGAGAAAATATCAAATCCCGGTTTTCCCCGAGCAGCAGGCTGAAACCAATGAGAATGAAGACAACTGTACCAATACAGAAGTCCATCAGGTTTTTCATAATAATATTACCAGCATTTTTTGCTCTGGTGAAGCCTGTTTCCACCATTGCAAAGCCGCACTGCATAAAGAAGACCAGTGCTGCACCGATCAAGAACCAAACGCCAAATAATTCGTTGTCAATGAAATCTAATAATTTTGTTTCGTCCATTCTGACTCATCCTTCCATGCTGTAAATTTGTTTCGAAAAAGCGGCCCCTTCTTTTGCCGAAACACAAGATGATGATAAAACAAAAAAGGTGCTGGATAGGGAAATTATCCTATCCAGCACCTTTGCTGTTTCTGTTATTATTATAGCGAATTTTCATCCGTTTGTCAACGGAAAATCTGCTACAAATTTCAAATCAATTTGACTTTGTTTTTGTCTGTTTTTTTGAAAATCCATCAGATATTCACATGATGCACACAGAAGTTATTGCTTTTTACCAAAAGATTCAGTCAACATGACTGCTGTTTTTGCCAAATAGTCAATCTCTGCGTTTTCCAGTTCGCCAGCATCACAGGCAGCTGCAACACTTGGATCCAGTGGAATGCGTTCCAGTACCGGAACGGCATGGCTGTCCACATGGTCATCCTTTCCGAACAGCGGAATTTCCTTGCCGCAGTCTGGACAGCGGAGAAACCGCATATTTTCCACCATACCGAGCACAGGTACATTCATCATCTGTGCCATATTCATTGCCTTGTCCACAATCATGGAAACTAGTGACTGTGGCGTAGAGACAATCAGAATACCGTTAATTGGCAGCGACTGAAAGACTGTCAACGGTACATCACCGGTTCCCGGCGGCATATCTACAAACAAAAAGTCCACATCACCCCAGCGGACATCCTCCCAGAACTGCTTGACAACGCCGGAAATAACCGGACCTCTCCAGAGGACTGGATCGGTTGCATTTGGCAGGAGCAGATTCATAGACATGATTTTTAAGCCGCTTTCCGTGACATTCGGCAGAAGAGAATTTTCAACTGCTTCAGCTGGTTTGGAAATACCAAAGATTTTTGGAATGGATGGACCAGTAATGTCTGCGTCCAGAATGGCAGCATGATAACCGAGCCGCTGGGTCTGAATGGCGAGCAGGCTGGTGACGAGCGATTTTCCAACACCGCCCTTACCGCCGACCACCGCAATGACATTTTTTACACCGCTGGTATTTTCTTTTACTCTTTTTTCGTGTTCTGCATCCTGTGTGCTGCAATTGCCGTTGCTGCCGCAGGATTCACACTGATGATTGCACTGTTCTTCCATATTGCAATCCTCCTTTTATAATTGTTAATAGTTATAGCAATGGGGCGAATAGTCCCAGTACATAGCTGTTGCATTTTTGATACCATTTTCGGTTTTTACAGTCTTCCAGTGTAATGGGCTGTGATTGTTGCTGTGTTTTCAGGAAATCTGCCAGCATAGTTTGAATGATATCGCAGTGATAGATCAGCGAGGCACATTCAAAGTGCAGATACAGGCTGCGATAGTCCAGATTGATGGTTCCCAGAACAGCCAGTTCATCATCTACCAAAAAGCATTTTGCATGAATAAAACCGGGGGTATATTCAAAAATTTTTACGCCAGCCTCTAACAGCTCCTGATAGTAATTCCACGCAATCTGATAAACATACCATTTATCTGGAATATGTGGTGTAATAATTCGCACATCTACACCTTTTTCAGCTGCCAGCTTGAGGGCAGTGAGCAGGTCATGGTCAGGAATTAGGTAGGGCGTTTCAATATAGACATAGCGTTTGGCATTGGAAATCAAATCCAGATAAACCATAACACCTTTTAAGTCCCCGGCGGTGGGACTGTCACCGAATGGCTGAATAAAACCGCCGTTGGTTTGTTTGGGCAGTTTTGTCGGACGATATTGCGAGTAGGCTTCTTTTTTGTTGGGCTGATGCATATTCCAAAGCTGTAAAAACATCATAGTGTAGCTCCAGACAGCCGCCCCTTCTAACATGATAGCAGTGTCTTTCCAATGTCCGAAACGAACTTTTTCATTGATATATTCATCTGCAAGGTTCGTTCCGCCGTTAAAGGCAATGTTGCCATCAATTACAAGAATTTTCCGATGGTCACGGTTATTCTGTGCTGAGGAGAGAAGTGGGCGGAATGGATTGAAAACCTTACACTGAATATGATGCCTTTTTGCAATTTCAATAAAATCATCCGTTGAGAAAAATTTTGTTCCAATGCCATCGTACATCAGTCGGATTTCCACGCCGGCACAGGCACGATCAATCAGGATTTCCAGAAATTCGTTCCACATTTTTCCCGGTGCAATGATAAAATATTCAATGAAGATAAAGCGTTTTGCCTGCCGGAGACGATTTTTCATCTCTGCAAACTGGTCTTCTCCGAGTGGGAAATACGTAACATTGGTGTGTTCATAAACCGGAAAGCCTGTGCGTTGCAGGTAAGTGGAAAGGTTATAGAACTGTTGGCTGTCTGATAGCAGATGTTGTGCTGCATCGGGATCTTGTGGCAATAAAGAACGTGTTTTTTTCATCTGTTCTTCATAATTGCGGAAAAAGTTACGAGTATCTTTTCTGGTTTTCAGAAAAAGGTAGGTCAAACCGCCGAAAATCGGCAATACAGCAATCACCACCAGCCAGGAAATTTTATAGCTTGGATTTTTTCTGGAATTGGTAATATAAATGATCATTAAACCATTTAACAGAAGTAGTGCACCATATACCCATGCATAATTCTGATTTAAAAATAGAACAGACAGCACCAGAAATGCCAACTGTATGAGCATGAGTAAGATGTACAGCGTATTTTGACTGAACAGAAATTTCCATATCTTTTTCAAAACAACCCCCTCCTGTTACCCTATTGATTTGTTTGGAAATCGCTGCTGTTATTATAACACAATAAAATGAAAATTGCAAGCTAACAAAGACATCATAAAATCTTGAACAAAACATACAAAAATTCTTGACAGAAAAGGAAAAACGTGATAGGATGAAATCAGAAAAATCATAAGGAGGCGATTCCGTGAAAAAAATAAAAATTTTGAAGCAGGTGCTTTCGCTGTTGACCAGTTCTGTTCTGTTATTTGGAACCAGTGCAGCGGTGATTCCGGCAGTATCTGCTGCTGCGGAGCCGGATGCCTGGCATGATGACTGGCTGCATGTCAATGAAAACGCAGAAATTGTGGACAGAAACGGCAATCCGGTTTGGTTGACTGGCTGTAATTGGTTTGGCTACAACGTCGGCAGTCAGGTTTTTGACGGTGTATGGTCGCAGAATATGCATGAGATGCTGACACAAATTGCAGATCATGGTTTTAACCTGCTGCGGGTTCCGGTTTCGACAGAGCTGCTGCTGCAGTGGAAAAATGGGGATCCTGATCCGGCAACGCCAAAAGTCAACGAATGGACCAATCCAGAACTGACAGAAGAAGGGGTTGTTGGCGGAAAAGTAAAATATAGTTTTGATATCTGGAATCAGGCGGTGGCATGGTGTCGGGAACTGGGCATTAAGATTATGATTGACATTCATAGTGCCGAAACAGCCTCTGCTGGTCATCAGGTGAATCTTTGGTATACAGACAAATTCAGCACAGAGGATTGGTTTGAAGCATTGGAATGGTTGGCAGATTACTATAAGGATGATGATACCATTCTGGCGATTGATCTTAAAAATGAGCCACACGGCAAAGCAGATGTGCCAAGTTTGATGGCAAAATGGGATGATACCACAGATCCGAACAACTGGAAATATGCGGCAGAGTGTGCGGCAGCACATGTGCTGGGGAAAAATCCAAACCTGTTGGTCATGGTAGAAGGTGTTGAAGTTTATCCGAAGGAGGGATATGACTGGACAGCACCGGCGATTGACTGGACAACGAATACAGAATACTATTATGGTACATGGTGGGGCGGTAACTTTCGTGGTGCAAAGGAAAATCCAATTGACTTAGGGGAATATCAAAGCCAGCTGGTATATTCGCCGCATGATTACGGTCCATTGGTTTATCAGCAGAAGTGGTTTTATGATGGTTTCACACAGGAATCTCTGCTGAAGGACTGCTGGTATGATAATTGGTTTTATCTGCTGGATCAGAAGGTTGCACCGCTTCTCATGGGAGAATGGGGCGGTTTTATTGATGAACAGCACGACCCGGATGGCTCCAATACAAAGTGGATGCTGGCACTGCGGGATTTGATGATTGAAAATCATATTCATCATACCTTTTGGTGCTTTAATGAAAACTCCGGTGATACCGGCGGACTGGTCTATGATAATTTTGGAAAATGGGATACAGACAAATATGCATTGGTAGAGCCGGCACTCTGGCAAACGGAAGGTGGAAAGTTCATCAGTCTTGATCACCAGATTGCGTTAGGAGCAAATGGCATTTCCCTGAATGATTATTATGGGGATGTGACACCGACGGATCCCACTGAAAAAACGACAAAAGGAGATGTGAATGGAGACAACCGTGTAAATGTTGTGGATGCCATGCTGTTTCGGCGGTATTTGCTGGACGGTACAACGGCAATTGTAACAGGAAATGCAGACTGGAACCAGGATAATGCCGTCACACTGACCGATTTGATTTCCTTGAATCATTTCTTATTACGCAGATAAACATCATAAAACAAAAAGAAATCACCCTCATTTCTCCTGATACCGACATAGGACAATTTGATGCCGGCATATAAATAGAGGAGAAAATGGGGGTGTATTTATGTTATTATCCACACTGCTGCAAAACTTGATCTGTTTTTTCCTGCATGTTGAAACATCCGGTGCATTTCGGAAACCGCTCTCCCAAAAGGAAGAATTGCGATGCTTTCAAAAAATGAAGGATGGCGATAACAGTGCCAGAGAGAAGCTCATTCTGCATAATATGCGTCTGGTGGCACACATTATTAAAAAATATTATGCCAATCAGGTGGAGCAGGAGGATTTACTCTCCATTGGCACAGTGGGACTGATGAAAGCCGTTTCTACATTTGACTATGAAAAAGGGGCACGCTTTGCCACTTATGCAAGCCGCTGCATCGAAAATGAAATTCTAATGCACTTCCGCACTTGTCGGAAGCAGGGAGATGCAGTCTCTATGGGAGAACCCATTGATACCGATAAGGACGGCAATCAGCTGACTTTGCTGGATATTATGGACGATGGCAGTGATATTCAGGAACAGGTAGCTGCTCAAATGCAGACGCAGCAGTTATATCAGTTTCTGCAACAGGATCTTTCTCCAAGGGAAGTGGAAATTTTGGTATATCGGTATGGGCTTTATGGAAAGATTCCTATGACACAGCGAGAGGTTGCGAAAAAGATGGGCATCTCCCGTTCATATGTCTCACGGCTGGAGAAGCGTGCAATTGCCATTTTGCGAAAGCAGTATGATCAAACACCATTTTCTGGATTTTGATTTCGATGGACAGAACGCTGTACAAAGAACAGCAGCAATAAGCTGCCAAGCAGTGCACCAAGACTATCAATCCCAATATCGAGGATTCTTCCGGTTCTTCCCGGTACAAAAAGCTGATGAAATTCATCTGTAGCAGCATAAAAAATGCAAAAACTCCACGCACAGAACCAGCCAGCCGACAGAGAGCGGTGATGTTTGTTTGCAAAAGAAAGCATTGTGGCGGAGGAGAATAGTCCAAGGATAAAATAAAGCGTCAGATGTGCAATTTTACGAATGAGAAACGCCATGGAGGCGTGATTTTCACTATCTATTTCTGCTGCATCTGCTGGAATCCATGCGGTGCAGATTTTTGCAATTTTATGTAATACACTATCACTGACTGCAGTAGAGGCAGTTGCATCCTGGGCAGAGAAACAGAAAATAATACTGCACCAGATGAGCGTACAGCAGAGCCAGAAAACAGGGTTTTGATATAATTTTTTGGACTGCATTAAAAGTAACCTTCTTTCTTCAGATTGGAATGCTTCTATTATACACGTATTTTTCAAAAAAGTAAAGTAAAATAGGAAAATTTACCATGGTATTTCGATTTTTCAGGGATATCCATAACAGGCAGCCGGATGATTGGAAAGGACGAAAAAACGGTATCTTCTGCAATTCGTAAAAATATTTTCAGAATAGGTCTTGTCACAACCAGAAAAAAATGTTATAATAACAAGGAAGTATTGTCTTATATCAGGTTCTGTTATGAAATCGACAGATGCAGTTTTGTAACAGAGAATCGGATATTTCAGCATATCAGAAAGGAGTTTCTGTTTCGGTTTTCGGTCGACAGAAAAAGAAAGACACATTATGGAACAATTTCATGCAAATATCGGAAAAAAACGAGCGATGTCTGTCATTAGTTTGCTGTATTGTCTGCTGATGATTCTTCTGGCAGTTCTTAGTTTTTTTTATACAGTAGAAATTCCGCAGAAAGCGGCATGCTGCTTGGTCTTGATTTTGATTTCCGGCGGAGCACTGGCTGCAATGCTCTATTCCCGCCGACAAATTTTAACGAAAATATGCAGTGTTCTGCTGCTGCCGGTGCTATTGCCAACCGTATTGCTTTGTTTTGGAGAATGGGAATTGATTGTGCCGCTGGTTGTTACTGCATTGCTGGCATTTTTCCTATGCGGTTGTACGGAAACGGTAAAAACGATCTTTGGTACTATTTTTTTGTTGCTTTATGTGCTGGGTTCTTTGGCATACTTTCTCGGCATTTCCCTGTTTTCTACCTCTACGACCGCCAATTTGATGGAAAGCGGTGTGGCACCTTCCCGAAAATATCGGTATGAGGTGATCAATACAGAAGACAGTTCCAACGGCAGTACAGTCGTAATTGTAGAACCCAATGATTTTGATATCAGCCTTGGTGTGATGGAATTTCGTGCGGAAGGGTATGAGCGAACCGTTTCACTGCAACGTCCCATGCAATCGGAAACAACCATTCGATGGGAGACACAGACCCGGCAGCAAATTACAGAAGAACTGCTTTCGATTTCACAGGATGTTACCGTGCAGCTCTCCAGTAGCGATAAAAAGGCACTTGGCTATGATGAGAATGCCACAATTTATCTGCGGAATTTGACAGATCAGGATTTGGAGCGGCTTGGTGTGCCACAGAACAATGACGTCATGTATGTCGATGATAAGGTTTGCTTCCGTTCCTACATTGCAGTATTGGAAGATTATTTCTCACCATCTAAACACGCAATTTCAGCATTTAAGTAATTCTGAGAGGCAAAGAAAGCGGACATCTGCAATGGGTGTCCGCTTGCTGTATACACAATGAAACTCTGATTGCAAAGGAAAGGTGATTTTTCACATGGCAAAAGAAAAACTGGAAAAAACAAATGCCATTCGGATTTTAGAGCGGGAGAAAATTCCATATCAGCATCGCAGTTGGGAAAAGGCAACCAGGGAGAATACCGGAGTAGAGTTAGCAGCGGCATTGGGACAGCCGCCGGAGCAGGTTTTTAAAACATTGGTGACCGTTGGAAAATCCGGCGAACACTATGTATTTATGCTGCCGGTTGCAGAGACACTGCACCTGAAAAAAGCAGCGGCTGCTGTGGGAGAAAAGGCAATTTCGATGATTAAGGAGAAAGAATTACTGCCGCTGACAGGATATGTGCATGGAGGCTGTTCCCCAATTGGAATGAAAAAGCGATTTCCCACTGTAATAGATGGGAGTGCCTTGCAGTTTGAAACAATTTTATGCAGTGCCGGAAAAATCGGGCATCAGCTGGAACTGGCACCGTCTGCCATTCAGAAACTGACCGATTGTATCTTTGCAGACATCACACAGTAGGCAAGTTCATATACTATTTGCCGTGGAATGACAGGTTTTTTTGTGTGATAGATACCGGAATGGAAATGGGATTCGTTTCGCAAATTTTCGCAGCAGCCAGAAATAAAGCAATCCTGCTGGCAGCAGACAAATCCAGTCAAATTGCATTCCATGCAGCAGCCGTAGGCAGAACAGCGGAATTTGAAAAGCAAATGCTGCCGCAAATAATGGGAGTCCTAGCATTTTCCAGAAGGAAAATGGCATATTTGCTGTGCGGCAGGTTTTCCAGAGTCGTCCGCAGTTTCCAAAGATATTACTTGCATAATAGGAAAGTACAATTCCATAAAAGCCAATCTTCGGAATGCAGATCAATACAATTGCAATGCGGATGGTGTATTCTACAAGATAATTCATAGAGGAAAAAGACTGCTGTCCCATGCCCTTTAGCAGGGCTTCCAATACGATTTCCAGATAGATAAACGGAACAACGGGAGCCAGCAGACGGATCAGATAGCCGGCAAAGTCTCCGCCGTCTAGTAAATTGCCGACGAGATTGCCATATACCAACAGTCCAGCTGCAATAAAAATAGAAAGCTGTAAGGTACGCTGTACGGCAGCAGCAGTGAGGTGTTGTAATCGTTTTTGATTTCCGGCAGCGGTTGCACGGGCGGCTTCTGTGATGAGAATACCAGAAAGAGCACATAAAATTGTGGAAGGGAAGAATAGCACTGGAATGACAATGGCTTCAAATACACCGAACTGGCTCAATGCCGTTTCTGTGGAGTTACCAGCTTGTCGCAGTGTTACCGGAATCAGGGCATCATTGGTACTGCTCAAAGCAGCGGTTAAGCAACCACCGAAGAGTACCGGAACTGCCAATCGAATATATCGCCCGAGAGAAAGACTGACGGTTCCGGTATGAGAAATGCGGCTTTTGCAGCAGAACCAGAGTAAGAAGAAAAAGCCAATTACGGTGCTGCTGCCTGTGCTGATTGCCATTGCCATGCAGACAGACGCATTGGTGTGCAGTGTTTGTATTTGCAGCAGAAACATGAGTACCCCACAGCGTGTCAGGCATTCTACAATATCACAGATTGCCGCATAGGCAACACGGCAGACAGCGTTCAAATATCCCTTTAAGCAGGCACAGACTCCCCCAAGCGGTAAAATGAGTGCAAAAACACGCACGGGAGCAGCAAGATCTGCACTTTTTAGAAAACGTAGGCTCAATGGTTCTGCACAGCAGAATATCAATAACGAAATTGGTATTCCAAGTAGCAGACAAAATAACATCGCATAGGAAAGTACCCGATTGGGGTTGCCGTTTGGTTTACCGAGTTCTTCTGAGACAAAGCGGCTGGTGCAGAGAAAGCCGTTGCCGTTTGCCGCTGTGGCTGCCAATTGAAAAAAAGAGCCGGTTAGGGCAGTGATGCCGACAGTGGCTGCCCCAAGGTGTCTTGTGAGCCAGACATTCAGCAGTAAACTCACGCACTCCAAAAAGAATTGTACGGCGGTCAGCTGAATGGTATCTTTGAGAATGCTTTTGCGTTGCATGGATTGCCTCCTGTCATAATGGTCTAATGCATTCTATGCAAGGACAAGGAAATCCATGTGAAAAGCCGGAAAAAAATACAGGACATCTTTTTAAAAAGGATGCCCTGTTTTTTGTTATTCTGTTTCTGTATCAGTCGGTTCACGATCCTGTTCGTCAGAAAGTTCTGTTGCAGTAGGTGCCGCTGCGGCAGCGGTGTTTTTCTGCATGGCATGTGTAAGCAGGCAATCTTTCCAAAGTGGGAGTGAGCTGCCGCCAAGGTGAACACCGTCGGAGGTATAATCGGAATTGAGATAGCCGTTTGCATCTACCAGCGATGCATTTAGATTGATATAGAAAATTTGCTGGTTGTCCGCAAGCTGTTCCAGTAGTGCGTTTTTCTCGTTGATGTTGGCATTGCTGATCACATCTGTTTCAGCAGAAGCAGACACATTAATGATGCTTTGGAGATACACAATGGCATCTGGTTGCATTTGACAAATTTGTTCCACAACAGATTTGTAATATTCTGCAAAGGATTCTGATGTACCGGTGCCCAATTCATTGATACCGAACATGATATAGATTTTTCCATACTGCTTTGCATTCAACATGGCGGAAAGTGTATCATAGGAACCACTTTGCGGCGGAACTTCAATGGAATCCTCCATTACATCATAAATTGTTAAGCCGACATCTGCAAAAAAGTCTGTGCTTTCCGGCATGTCACCGAAGAGATACAAACCAACAGTACGGGAGTTTCCAATAAACAGGGCATCTTCAAAATAGCTTTCATCGGCGTTTTCCAATGCAACACAATTGTCAGAGGCGACCGTTGTTGTGGTTGTCAATATGCTGTGATCGGAACCGGAGATGGTTGTGCCATCTGCTTCAGTAGGTTTATCCTTGTCTGCTGCTGCGGTGGATGTTTCTGCTGCGGTAGTCGTCATCTGTGAAGTTGCTGTGGGTGCAGCCGATTCTTTCTCATCCTCTTTCAGCAACTCCCATGGAATCAGCAGAGAGGTCAGCAGTACACAGATGAGAAGGGGGCATTGTTTCAAAAAATCCATAAAGGACTCCTCTCTTTAGAACTGGTAATACAGAAATGGATTGCTGGTTTGCGTTGCCATACGATAAACGGATAGCAGGAAGATTGCAAGTAGTCCCAGAATCACCAGTTTGCTGTTTTTATGTTTTTCATACAGTTTTGCCGGAAATGGCAAGCATAGAATCACACAGGCGATTAGAATATACCAATAATCCTGAAGGGCGTGGATGACATCTTTTGTATTCACAAATCCAGCTGTATCTGCAAAGAATGGGAATAGTCTAGAGAAATAGGTGCCAATGTCATGCATATCCGGCAGAGCAAACACGACCCAAGTCAGCGGAATCAGGAATATGACATAGATATGCTTGAGTACCTTTGTTTTTGCCAGTAGCTTACCGAATCCAAGTCGTTCAATGGTCAGAAGGACAAAGAAAATCAGTCCCCATAATACGAAGTTCCAACTTGCACCATGCCAAAGGCCTGTAAATGCCCATACAATAAAGGTATTGCGGATGGTTTTCCCAAGGCTGCAACGGCTGCCGCCAAGCGGAAAGTATAGATATTTCTTGAACCACCTTCCCAGCGTTATGTGCCATCTACGCCAGAATTCTGCCATTGAACCGGATATGTAGGGATGGTTGAAGTTTTTTGGTACATACAACCCCAGCATTTCTCCCAAACCCATTGCCATTAAAGAATAGCCGGCAAAGTCAAAGTAGAGCTGGAAGCTGTAGGCAAATGCCCCCAGCCATGCATATGGACAGGAAAGCGTTTCATATCCGTAGCGGGACATTCCGGCCCAGAGGGTACCCATCGGATTTGCCAACAGCATTTTTGCCCCCATGCCAAGGATAAAGGTTTTTAATCCTGCTTCCAGGTTTAATACGGAGCAATGCCGTTTCAGCAAAGTTGGTTCTAACTCGCTGTATATGCCGATTGGACCGGAAGTAACCTGCGGAAACATGGCAATATAAGTACCGAGGTTAATGATATTCTTCACTGGTCGTTGATCCCCCCGGTAGACATCTACGAGATAGGCAACAATTTGAAATGTGTAGAAGCTGATACCAAGCGGCATTGCAATTGCAACTTTTGGAATCTGTGCGTGGAATATATTCAGCAGCACATTGAGATTTTCAATTAGGAAGTTGGTATATTTAAAGAACACCAACAGACCAAAGTTGTATATCAGTGCAAGAATGAGTAGTTTCTTTTTTTTGTCCTGTCGTTCCCCAATGAGCCTGCCGAAAGTGTAATTCACGGCAATGGAAAGCAGCAGCAAGAGCACATAAAAATGTTCGCCCCATGCATAGAAAACAAGGCTGCCGACCAGCAACACCAGATTTTTGTATCGCATCGGTGCGATATAATAGAGAATCAAAAAAACTGGTAAAAAATGAAATAAAAATTCGATACTACTGAATAACATAAATCCTCCCTATAATCCTATAATTCCTGATTTTCTATCTATATAGCAATATGACGAAAAACACGATTCTTATTATAGACGCTTTTTTGGTATCTGTCAAGTAGTTGGGAATGCAAATCTGGTGAAATGGAGAACACCACCATTTCTTTTTGTTTCAAAATACATATTTTCTGTCTTATCATACCATAAAATATAC
>ENA-UONX01002360-UONX01002360.1-human-gut-metagenome-genome-assembly--contig:-P74old-NODE-2360-length-13657-cov-7.096603_pt1 | contig 13657 bp, 12 predicted proteins | sample MGYA00242466_ERZ724013 | MGnify/ENA metagenome assembly ERZ724013 | reverse complement strand
GGGCTCAGATGGCATCGGCCAGGGCGGCGGCCCTGGCGCAGCCGTCGGTTCCCTGAATCGCTCCGGCCTCCAATACGCCGGGGATCAGGACCTCTCCCACCATAATGGAAATGGACAGGGCGATGGGCTTGTTCATAACATACCTCCTGAATGGGATTCTGATTGACTTCCTCTCAAAGTCACACTACAATCATACCATGTAAAGATTGTTCCACAAGTACGCACAAAAAAGTGCGATACGATAAAAGCAGAAAGCAACTGATTAAAAGGAGAGCGTATGATGAGTATTGCCTGTATTCAGGATGCCAATCTGGAAGAGACCGGATTCAATTACACCATGTCCCTGATTCAGGGGAAGTACAAGATGTTCATTCTCTATACCCTGATGGGATTCGGCGTGGTCCGATTCAATGAGATGAAACGGTATATCCGGGGCATCTCCTACAAGACCCTCAGCACCACGCTGAAGGAGCTGGAGGCCGACGGCCTGGTCCACCGGGAGGAATATCCCCAGATCCCGCCGAAGGTGGAGTACAGTCTGACAGAGCGGGGGCGCTCCCTGATCCCCATTCTGGACCAGATGTGCTCCTGGGGCGAGGAACACCGGCAGCCCTGAGAGCGGTATATGGGGAGAGAAGAGCAGGAATCCCCTTAGATCCACTATTATCAACTTTACGAAGCTGGCGGCTGCCCCAGTGAGACAGAAGGGAGCATGTCTTTTGAAGATCATCATTTCTCCGGCAAAAAAGATGCGGGAAGATCCGGACAGTCTGCCCTGGCGGGATCTTCCCTACTTCCTCCCCCGGACAGAGCGGCTTCTGGAGACGATGCGGCAGATGTCCCCGGCAGAGCTGAAGACCCTCTGGAAGTGCAATGACCGGATCGCCGCTCTGAATGTGGAGCGCCTGCGGGGGGTGGACCTGCGGCAGCGCCTGACGTCGGCGATCCTGGCCTATGAAGGGCTGCAGTATCAATACATGGCGCCCCAGGTGTTTACAGACCGGGAATTTGCGTACATCCAGGCCCACCTGCGGATCCTCTCCGGCTTTTATGGGGTTCTGCGGCCTTTTGACGGAGTGGTGCCCTACCGGCTGGAGATGCAGTCCAAACTGGCGGTGGGGCCCTTCCGGGATCTCTATGATTTCTGGGGCGGGGAGCTGGCGGAGGATTTGTGCCGGGGGACGGATTGTGTCTTAAATCTCGCCTCCAAAGAGTACAGCGTGTGTGTCTCACGCTTTTTGCGGCCGGGAGTCCGGTTCCTCACCTGTGTGTTTGGGGAAGAGCAGGACGGACGGGTCGTGGAGAAGGGGACGCTCTGCAAAATGGCCCGGGGAGAGATGGTCCGCTATCTGGCGGAGAACGGAGTTCAGGACCCGGAGAGAATCCGGAATTTTGACCGGCTGAGCTATCACTTTTCCCCGGAGCGGTCTGATAAGACAACCTGCGTGTTTCTCCGGGAAGAGAGGGGCCAAAAGGGGACCGCCGGGGAGTTTGAAGGCCGGGAGACTTAAAAACGGTCGGATCTTGACAGAACCAGAGAAATCTGGAAAAATACAAGTACTCGCTGGATAGTGGGTGATATACAAGAAGTACCTGGACAGGTTCTGGAAATACGCTTTGATTCCTCGCTTTGTATTTTCACGGATCGACCTGGGTCGGTCCGTGTTTTTGTTTCCAGACCGCTCCGCACAGGAAAGGAGATCATTTATGGAACAGAAAAACGAAAGCGTCATCATTAAATTCGATTTCCCCGGAGAGCAGACAGTGGGGGAGATCACCAAGGTCGTGGGGCTGGTGATGGCCAAATACATGGTGACCATCATCGATGTCCTGGATCTGGAGGCAAATCCCCGGTCTTCCAAGACAGGATCCGTAACCTCGGACATTCGGGACTCCATAGAAACCGATTGCCTGACCTTCCCCTTTAAAACAAAAGGGATCCTGCTTGCCGCCTCCCAATATGAGCGCCTGGAGCGGAACCGCTATAAGATCACCCCGGAAAACCGTGCCATCGAGGGGATCCTGGACGGCGGACACAATACCCTGGCGATCGGCCTGTACATTCTGCAAAGAGCGATGGAGGTCCGGGGGCTGGCGTTTCCACGAGGGCAGAAGACCTGGGATGAGTTCAAGGAGCTGTGGCGGCAGAACACGGACTGTGTCCATGCCTATCTCGAGGCCCTGAAAAAAGATCCGGATGACCGCACGCTGGATTTTTACGTCCCCATAGAGCTCCTTGTTCCCAGGGACCCGGATGACTTCGCCTGCGTGGAGGCGTTTCGGAGAGAGCTGCTGGAGATCTGCGCCGCCAGAAACAACAACGTCCAGCTGCCGGTCTCCGACAAGGCCAACCAGCTGGGCTACTTTGAGGACCTGAAGGAGCTTCTGGACGCCCGCAATCCGACTGTGAGCGACCGGGTCGCCTGGAAGACCAATGACGGCGGCGACATCAAGGCCCAGGACATCGTGGCCCTGGCCTGGATCCCGCTGAACCTGATCACTCCCGTGCGGGACAGCAACGGCAGGACCCTGGAGCCGGTGCTGGCGCAGAACATCTACCGCAACAAGGGCGGCTGCCTGAAGCAGTTTGAAAAGCTGATGAGCTCTCCGGAGGTCACGTCCGAGAGTGGTGAGGGCTACAAGCACCAGCTGAAAAACAGCGAGGTGAAATCCGCCTTTCAGATCGCCGCCGAGCTCCCGGAACTGTATGACTACATCTATGAGATGTTCCCGGCCCTCTATAACGCCGCCGGAGGCCTGTATGGCCGGATCACCGCCGTGAAGACCCTGAACGAAAAGCGGAAGGACCTCCGCACCCCCTTCGGCGGCAAGGTGATTGAGACCGTGAGCCCGGACGGCTACATCATGCCTCTGGTGTACGGACTCCAGGCCCTGATGGAAAACCGGATCGTCCGGGGGCAGCACGAGATCTGCTGGACCCAGCCGCCGATGGCCTTCCTGCACAACAATCTGGGGAAGATTGTCAAATCCTACGCCGGGATCTTCAGCATGTGTGATTACGACCCTCAGAAGATCGGGAAAAATCCTCAGAGCTATACCCAGGCCCTCTCCGGCTTTAAGTTGGCCATTGCGGGAATCCTTTGAGGCTGTACCGGGCCCGGATTCTGTGTCTGCGGCCATCCATGAAAACCCATTGAGAAAGCCCTTCGGAGCGATCCGGAGGGCTTTCTCTTTCCGAACGGCTGGAGGGCCTGACAGCGCCTCACAGGGCTTCGCCGCCATTTTTGCCGCCGTCCTCCTGGCAGATTTCGATCCGCAGATGGGACTTGGCCTTCACGGCCTCCCACTGGGCGGACACCGGCTGGTCGGTGATGATCAGATCCACCAGGTCCAGACTGCCGAACAATACATTGGCGCAGGGCCCGAATTTCGTGTGGTCCATCAGCAGGATCCGCTCCTGGGCGTGGGTCAGCATCGCCTCCCGGACCTTGGATTCCTCCAACTGGTTGTCGGACAGGCCCTGCTCCGGCGTGATCTTGGGGCAGCTGAGGAAGGCCTTGTCCGCATGGTAGCCTGCCAGGATATCCGTGGTGTGGTAGCCGGTGAAGGAGGACGTCCGGCGGCGGAAGGTGCCGCCCAGGCACACCAGATTGATGTTGGACAGCTGCTCGCCGCACAGGTCGCAGATCAGCAGAGAATTGGAGATTACGGTCACATTGTATTTGGAGTCCACCAGGAGCTTGGCCAGCTCCAGGCAGGTGGTGCTGGAGTCCAGCATCAGCACGTCGTTGTCCCGGATATACCGCATGGCGTGTCTGGCCATGCGGGCCTTGATATCCTGATAGTAGACCTTGCGCAGCTTCGTGGGATAGCTCTTGTCGTATTTTTCCATCAGATAGGCGCCACCGTGGGTCCGGGTCAGCCGGCCGCTGGCCTCCAGCTCCCGCAGGTCCCGCCGGATGGTCTCTTCGCTGCAGTGCAGCATTTCACTGAGGGCGGGGATCAAAACACTTCCGTTTTTTGCCAGCTCCTGCTGGATAATGGTCTGCCGGTCGATCTTCAGCATAGGTGTATCCGCCTCCGTTCTGTAAGGTACCGCCTTCAGTATAGATTACTTTTTTTGGAAGCGCAACTGATTTTTGAAGAGAATCCACAAAAAACAACAGATTTCTGTAGATTGTGTGAGAAAACGCAAGAATGAATCTGTATAGTTCCTCATAAATTATATAGTTTGACCAATTATATGTTGAGTTTTGTTTTTGTTTGTGATATTATTTTGATTAGTTCAAATGGGGAAGGAGGAAACCAGACCTGACCGGGTCCGCCGGCGAAATGGACAAGCCGGCCAAACACAAGAAGGGAGCATACTATGGGAAATAAAAAAGGCAGTTTTGTCGGACTATTACCACTGATTATTTTCGTCATTCTGTACATCGTTTCCACCATTCTGACCGGTAATGCCAGCACGATGCCGCTGAACACCGGTATTCTGATCGCCATTATCTGCGCTTTCGTCTTCTGCGTCCTGCGGAAGAAGGACGAGAACACCATGAGCTTTGATGACCTGGTCACCAGCTTCTGCAAGGGCGGCGGCGACGACACGCTGATCCTGATGTTCTTCATCTTCCTGGAGGCCGGCATCTTCTCCGGCGTGGCCAACGCCATGGGCGCTGTGTCCTCCGCCTCCAACCTGGGCCTGAAGCTGCTGCCTGCCAACATGGTCCTGCCGGGCATCTTCATCATCGGCTGCGTGCTGTCCTTTGCCATGGGCACCTCCATGGGCACGGTTTCCGCCCTGATGCCCATCGGCATCCAGATCGCCAATGTCACCGGCATGTCCATGCCCATGGTCTGCGGCGCTGTGGTGGGCGGCGCCATGTTCGGCGACAACCTGTCTTTCATCTCCGATACCACCATCGCCGCCACCCGCAGCCAGGGCGTGGCTATGAGGGACAAGTTCAAGGCCAACTTCCTGATGGTCCTGCCGGCGGCAGTCATCAACATCATCCTGCTGTTCTTCAACTCTTCCTCCACGGCGCTGGATGAGAGCGCCCTGACGTGGGACTTCATCCAGCTGATCCCTTACATTCTGGTTATCGTCCTGTCCCTGATCGGCATCAACGTAATTCTGGCCATGGCATCCGGTATCGCGGCGGGCCTGATCATCGGCGTTGCCCAGGGCAGCTTCAGCCTGGCGGAGTCCTTGACTGTGGTGGGCAACGGCATCATCAGCATGGAGGATACCGCTGTCATCGCCGTTATGGTAGGCGGCCTGGTGGCCCTGATGCACTATCTGGGCGGCATCCAGTGGCTGCTGAATACCCTGTCCAGAAGTGTGAAGAGCCGCAGCGGCGCTGAGCTGTCCATCGCCGCGCTGGTCACCCTGCTGGACCTGGCCACCACCAACAACACCATCTCCATCATCACTGCCGGCCCCATCGCCAAGGACATCTCCCAGAAATACGGCGTGTCCCCGGTCCGGGCGGCCAGCATCCTGGACCTGTTCTCCTGCGCCGGCAACGGCGTGTGCCCCTGGGCTGGTCAGATCCTGGCGGCCGCTGGCCTGGCTGGCGTGTCCACCCTGTCCATCGTACCGTTCTGCTGGTACAGCATCATGATGTTCGTCTTCGGCGTAATCTTCATCCTGATCGGCTGGCCTAAGGGCATCGTAAAAAACACCGAGCAGGCTCCGGCCGCGAAGTAATTCCGGCCCTGCCGCATCCATAATTTGAAATTGAGCGGGGATCCCCCCGCACGGGGTCAAAAAGGATAGGAGAATCGGCTCCTGTCCTTTTTGCCCTGAAATGAGAAGGGAGTCCTTAGATCCATGTCTGCATTCAGCGAATTTTTCCTTATGAAGCCGGACGACGTCAAGCGTTACGCTGTGGAGGTCCTCCACCGGTTCGACCCGGATGAGGAGACCACCTGCACGGAGATCGGCGACGGCAATATCAACTACGTTTTCCAGGTCCGCTCCCTTCGGGACGGACACTCCGTCATCGTCAAACAGGCGGACAAGCTGCTGCGGTCCTCCGGGCGGCCGCTGGACATCTACCGGAACAAAATCGAGGCCCAGACGTTGCAGCTGGAGTCCCAGCTGGCGCCGGACTACATTCCGGAGGTCTACCACTACGACGAGACCATGGCGGCTCTGTCCATGGAGGATATCTCCGCCTACAAAAACCTCCGCAAGGAGCTGCTGGCGGGGCGGGTCTACGGCCATCTGGCAGAGAACATCTCTACCTTCCTGGCCCAGTCCCTGCTGCCCACCACGGACCTGGTGCTGGACCGTCAGGAGAAAAAACGCCGGGTGCAGTTCTTCACCAATCCGGAGCTGTGCGACATCACGGAGGACCTGGTGCTGACGGAGCCCTATTGGAACTACAAGGACCGCAACATCATCACCGCCGGCAACGAGGACTTTGTCAAGACCTTCCTCTATGAGGACGAGGCCCTCCACGCTGAGGTGGGCAGGCTCCGCAACGCCTTTATGAACGACGCCCAGGCGCTGCTCCACGGCGATCTCCACTCCGGTTCCATCTTTGCCAACGAGCGGGGTGTGAAGATCATCGATCCGGAGTTCGCGTTCTACGGCCCCATGGGATATGACATTGGCAACGTCATCGGGAACCTGTTCTTCTCCTGGGCCAACCGGCATTTCGCCGCCCCGGGTGAGACGGCCACTGCCCAGGCGCTGGAGGATACCATCCGCAGCCTGTGCGACCTGACAGCCCGGAAGCTGGCCGCCAAGTACGACGAGCTGGTCACCTTCCCCCTGTACCGGACAGAGGGGTTCCGCCGCGGATATCTGGACGGTGTCATGGCTGACTCTTACGGCTACGCCGGCACGGAGATCATCCGCCGGGTGGTGGGGGACTCCAAGGTCATGGAGGTCACCTCTGTCACGGATCCGGCCATTCGGATCCCCATGGAGCGGGCCCTCATCAAGATGGGCATCTTCCTGATCAAGGAGCGGGAGAACGGCCTGGACGGCGACGCCGTCACCAAGGCCTTCCGCATGATTCTGGCATAAAGGAGGCAGCGACATCATGGAACGTATGGACCAAGATATGCCGTTTCTGCTGCAGTATGAGCACGTGGCGTGGTTTGAAGACGGCAAAGTCCGCATCCTGGACCGGCGGGTCTATCCAACGGAGGTCCGGTTTGTGGAGTGCACGGACTATCATGAGGTGGTGCAGGCCATCGCAGACATGGTGACCCAGAGCGCCGGCCCCTATACCGCCGTGGGCATGGGTATGGCGCTGGCCGCCTGGCAGGTGCGGGACAAGGGCGCTCAGGAGCAGGAGGAATTCCTGCGGCAGGCGGCCTATGACCTGGCCCACGCCCGTCCTACCACCGCCAACCGCTACGGCCAGATCACCTACCGCTGCGCCGACGTGGCAAAGGAGGCCCTGGCTGCGGGCCGGGATCCGGTGGAGGCCATTGTGGAGTCCACGGTGGAGTCCCTGAACCGCCGGTACAGCACCATGCAGGTGGTGGGAGACTATCTGGCAGATCTGATCCCCAACGGCGGCTCCATCCTGACCCAGTGCTTCGGCGAGACCATCATCGGCACGGTGATCCGTGCCGCCAAGCGGCAGAACAAGACCTTCCGGGCCTACTGCGCCGAGACACGGCCCTATCTGCAGGGCGCCCGGCTCACCTCCAGCTGCTTTGCCCAGATGGGCATCGAGACCACAGTGCTGACGGACAACATGATCGCCTACGCCATGGAGCGGGAGGGCATCGACCTCTTCACCTCGGCGGCGGACTCCATCGCCTGGGACGGACACATCGCCAACAAGATCGGCACCTTCCAGATCGCCATTCTGGCCAAGTACTTCGGCGTGCCCTACTACGTTACCGGCATCCCGGACCGGGAGAAGCGGACAAAGGACGACATCGTCATCGAGATGCGGGACCCTGCCCAGGTGCTCTCCTACCGGGGAATCCCAAACACCGTTCCCGGAGTAAAGGCCATCTATCCGTCCTTTGACGTGGTGCCGCCCCATCTGATCTCCGGCGTGGTGACCGACAAGGGCGTGTATGTGCCCTATCTGCTGGGGAAGTATTTTGACTCTGAAGTGAAACAGTTCTATTGATGACAAGGAGTGACTGTACTATGAAAGCCTATGTGCGTGCGCCCTATTCCGAGGACTGCCTCCAGGAACTGCGGCAGATGTTCGACGAGGTGGTCTATGAGCCCTGGACCACCACCGGTGAGCGGTATTACGAGGACGAGATGCTGGAAAACCTGCGGCGGGTGCAGCCGGACGCGCTGATCACCGAGCTGGACCGGGTGACGGAAAAGGTCCTCAGCGGCTATGACAAGCTGCGGGTCATCGGCGACTGCCGGGGCACCCCGGCGAACCTGGATGTGGAGGCCTGCACCCGCCACGGCGTGCCCATCCTCTGCACTCCCGGCCGCAACACCCAGGCAGTGGCCGAGATGGTGGTGGGACTGATCCTCACCGTCATGCGGAAGACCATCCCCGCCACCCAGTGGGTGAAGGACGGCAAGTGGGTCACCGGCACCACGCCCTACTACCTGTGGATGGGCAACGAGCTCCAGGGCAAGAAGGTTGGCTTTGTGGGCTTTGGCGCCATCAGCCATGCCGTGGCCAAGATCCTGGACGGCTTCGACTGCCAGATCTCCTTCTACGATCCCTTCCTGCCCGGCGACCAGGGCCACTACCACAAGGCGTCTCTGGAGGACGTGTTCTCCCAGAGCGACATCGTGACGCTGCACCTGCCGGTGACGGACTCCACCCGGGGCATGATCACGGAGCCGCTGCTGCGGTCCATGAAGCCCACGGCGCTGTTCGTCAACGCCGCCCGGTCCGCCATTGTGGACTACGACGCCCTGGAGCGGGTGCTGCGGGACAAGGCCATCGCCGGCGCCATCATCGACGTGCTGGACACGGAGCCCCCCGAGGAAAAGGACCTGGCCCTGCTGAAGTGCCCCAACGTGCTGCTGACACCCCACATCTGCGGCGCCACCTATGAGGTGACGGACCACCAGTCCCGGATCCTGAATGACCGGCTGCGCAAGTGGCTGGCGGGGGAGGACCTGGAGCACACGGTCTACAACCGGGACGTTCTGAAAGCGTGAGCCCATGCGCCATGTACTCTTGGTAGACCTGGGCACGGGCAACACCCGGGTGGCCCTGGCGGACTCCGCCGGTACCATCCTGGACATGCGCACCTATACAAATTCGTATTACCGGGACGACGCCTATGAGGACGCGCAGTACTTCCTGCCGGCGGAGTGGGAGGAGCGGATCCTCCGGGGATGCCGGGAGCTGTGTGAGGCCCATCCGGAGATCCGGGTGAGCGCCGTCTCGTCCGCCGGCGCCCGGCAGAGCTTTGTGCTGCTGGACCGGGAGGGGATGGCCTTTTACGGCCTGCCCAACATCGATAACCGGGGCCGGGCCTTCATGGACCAGGTCCCGGACCCGGAGGAGGTCTACCGCCTCTCCGGTAAGTGGTGCACGGAGGACTTCGGCGCCGCCAAGCTGCTGGGCCTGCGCCAGCGCCGCCCGGAGCTGTATGAGAAGATCCGTCAGGTCACCAGCATCAGCGAGTGGATCGGTCAGATCTTCACAGGCCGGACGGTGATGGAGCCCTCCCAGGCCTGTGAGTCCCAGCTTTACGACATCCGGGAAAAGGGCTGGTCCGACGCGCTCTGCCGGGCCTACGGCGTGGATCCTGCCATCCTGCCGCCCCTGGAGAACGCCGGGGCAGTGCTGGGACCGGTGCTTCCAAAATGGAGAGAGGCCCTGCATATGGCGGAGGATGCCGTTTTCATCGTGGGCGGGGCAGATACCCAGATCGCCCTGCGGCAGACGGAAATCCGGCCGGGGGACATCGCTGTGGTCTCCGGCACCACCTCGCCGGTGGTGACGCTGATGGAAGAGGCCTTCTATGATCCCCGGCAGCGGGTCTGGACGGACGCCAGCCTCCGGGCCGAGGGGTACCAGGTGGAGATGAATCCCGGCGTCACCGGGCTGAACTACCAGCGGGTCCGGGAGAACCTCTACGGCGACTGGACCTATGAGGAACTGGAGGCCGCCTATGAACAGAAGACGGATTTTGTCTGCACGGCGTCGTTTTCCTCGCTGCTGTTTTACCAGCGGCGCTCCCTGCGGAAGGGCGGATTTTTCCTGCCGTCTCCGCTGGGGGCCGGCGTGGACCGGGTGGATCTGATCTGGGCCGTACTGGCGGACATCGCCTGCTCCATTTACGAGCAGTTTCAGAACCTCTCCGATTTGACGAGAAACCAGGCCCCTGCTATCCTGGGATGCGGGGGAGGCTTCCAGTCCCAGGCCCTCTGCCAGATGCTGGCGGACCTCTCCGGCCGGGAGCTGGTGCTACGGCCGGGCTTTGAGCAGGCTACGGTCCAGGGGCTGATCCAGCTGTGCGGCGAGACCATGGGAGAGCCTTCTCTTCACGCGGATGGGACTGTCATCCGCTATACCCCCAGAGAAAATCAGCTGATCCGCCGGTATTACCCGGTGTGGCTGGAAAATCGGAACCATGCCAACGGCGTCTGCTGAAGGCATTCTTCATAAGCGAACAAGAACTGAAAATCAAAAACAGGAGGCATTTTATCATGCTGATGCAGGAAGAAAGAGAACTGGTTGTCGAGTACGGCAAAAAAATGAGCGCCGACCGCCTGAGCACCGGTACCAGCGGCAATATCAGCATCTACAACGCTGAGAAGGGCCTGATGGCCATCAGCCCCTCCGGCATGGACTACTTCTCCACCAAGCCGGAGGACGTGGTCATCACGGATCTGGACGCCAACATCGTGGACGGCAGCCGCAAGCCCTCCAGCGAGTGGGCCCTGCACACCACGTTCTATAAGCACAAGCCCCACGCCAGAGCCGTGGTCCACACCCACTCCATGTACTGCACCACCTTCGCCGTGCTGGGCCAGCCCATCCGGGCCGTCCACTATGTGATCGGCGACGCCGGTGTGGACACGATCCCCTGCGCGCCCTACCGCCTCTTCGGCACAGTGGAGTTGGCGGAGGCCGCCATGGAGGTCTGCGGGGAGAGCGACGCCGTCCTGCTGGGCAACCACGGTCTGGTGGTCTGCGGCAAGGATATCAAGAGCGCCTACAGCCTGGCCTGCAACATGGAGTATATCGCGGAGCTGCAGTATCGGGCCATGTGCATCGGCAAGCCCAATGTCCTGACAGATGAGCAGATGGCGCAGGTCATGGAGAAATTCAAGTCCTACGGCCAGCCCAACAGCGGCAAGAAGGGCTATTGAGAGGAACGAGACCATGAACGACTTTGACTTTTACAGCCCCACATACTTTGTGTTCGGCCGGGGCAGGGAAGCGGAGGCCGGGACCTATGTGAAGAAGTTCGGCGGCTCCCGGGTGCTGGTGCTCTATGGCGGGCAGTCCGCCAGGAAGTCCGGCCTGCTGGACCGGGTGCTTGCCTCACTCACCGGCGCCGGGCTCCACACGGCGGAGCTGGGCGGTGTCAAGCCCAATCCCCGCAGCGGACTGGTGTATGAGGGCATCGAGCTCTGCCGGAAGGAGGGCATCGACTTCCTGCTGGCCGTGGGCGGCGGCAGCGTCATCGATACCGCCAAGGCAATCGCCATCGGTGTGCCCTACGATGGCGACTTCTGGGACTTCTTCTCCGGCAAGGTGCCGGAAAAGGCCCTGCCGGTGGGCACGGTGCTGACCATTGCCGCCTCCGGCAGCGAGGGGTCGCCCGACTCCATCATCACCAATGAGAAGACTCTGGACAAGAACAGCGCCGAGGCGGACTGCCTGCGGCCCTGCTTCTCCATCCTGGATCCGTCCCTGACGGAGACTCTGCCGCCCTATCAGACGGCCTGCGGCATTACGGATATCATGGCCCATGCCTTCGAGCGGTATTTCACCAACACGGAGGACGTGGAGGTGACGGACCGCCTGCTGGAGGGTGTGCTGCTCACCATGCTCCACGAGGGGCCCCGGGTGATGGCGAACCCCCACGACTACGGCGCCCGGGCCAACATCATGTGGGCTGGCATGGTCTGCCACAATGACATGATGGGCGTGGGCCGCAAGCAGGACTGGAACAGCCACCACCTGGAGCATGTGCTCTCCGCCCTGTACGACTGCGCCCACGGCGCCGGCCTGGCGGTGATTATGCCCGCCTGGATGCGCTACTGCGCGGACCATCACGACGGCCTCCGCATGGCACAGATGGCGGTGCGGGTGTTCGGCTGCCAGATGGACTTCGCAGATCCCCGGCGGACGGCTCTGGAGGGCATCGCGGCCTTCCAGGCGTTTCTGAAGTCCATCGGGATGCCCCTGACGTTTGCCGAGATCGGCGCCGATCCGGCGGACATCCCCAAGATGGTGGAGATGAACCACGTGGGCGGCGGCGTCACCGGCGGCTATGTGGGCCTGACCAGCGACGCCATCCGGGAGATCTACGAGATCGCCGCCGGGCAGAAAAACTGAGACTACGAAGCAACAAGCGTATTGGAATCATTGGAAAGGCAGGAATCATTACCATGAGCGAACAAAAGAAGCTGGGCTTTGCCACCCGTCAGATCCACGCTGGCAAGATCGAGAACGCCGCCGGCGCCCTGTGTGCCCCTATTTATCAGACGTCCACTTTCGCCTTCTCTTCTGTGGAGCAGGGCGGCGCCCGCTTTGCCGGGCAGGAGGACGGGTACATCTACACCCGCCTGAGTAACCCCTCCTTGGCCACGGTGGAGCTGAAGCTGGCTTCTCTGGAAAACGGCGAGGCAGCCCTGGTCACGGCGTCCGGCATGGGCGCTATCGCTGCCGCCATCTGGACTTCTGTGGTGGCTGGCGACGAGGTGGTGGCCAGCGATACGCTGTACGGATGCACCTTCTCTCTGCTGAGCCACGGAGTTTCCAAGTTCGGCGTGAAGGCGAATTTTGTAGACATGACGGATATCGCCAATCTGAAGGCCGCCTTGACGGAGAAAACCAAGGTGGTCTATCTGGAGACTCCCTGCAACCCCACTATGAAGATTGTGGACATCGCGGCCGTTGCCAAGGCTGCCCATGACTACAACCCCAACATCCGGGTCATCGTGGACAACACCTTCTGCACGCCGTATCTGCAGCGCCCGCTGGAACTGGGAGCCGATGTGGTGGTCCACAGCGCCACCAAGTATCTCAATGGCCATGGCGATGTGATCGCAGGTGTAGTCGTGGGGAAAAAGGCGTTTATCGATGAGTGCCGGGGCTTTGGCCTGAAGGATATGACCGGCGCTGTCATGAGCCCCTTTGACGCCTTCCTGCTGGCCCGGGGCCTGAAGACCCTGGATATCCGGATGGAGCGCCACTGCGCCAACGCCCAGAAGGTGGCGGAGTTCTTCGACAGCCATCCCGCTGTGGCTAAGGTCTACTATCCCGGCCTGGATGACTTTGAGGGCCATGAGATTGCCGCCAAGCAGATGAAGCTGCCCGGCGGTATGATGGCCATCGAGCTGAAGGCCGGCCGTGAGGCCACTGCGGCTGCCCTGAACAAGCTGGAGCTGTGCACCATCGCCGTCTCCCTGGGTGACGCCGAGACCCTGGTGGAGCATCCCGCCACCATGACGCACTCCACTTACACCGCTGAAGAGCTGAAGATGGCCGGCATCTCCGAGGGCCTGGTGCGCATCAGCATCGGCCTGGAGGACCCGGAGGACATCATCGCGGACTTC
>ENA-UONX01002358-UONX01002358.1-human-gut-metagenome-genome-assembly--contig:-P74old-NODE-2358-length-13660-cov-9.779493_pt1 | contig 13660 bp, 11 predicted proteins | sample MGYA00242466_ERZ724013 | MGnify/ENA metagenome assembly ERZ724013 | reverse complement strand
GGAGACCTCATCCTTACCAAGGATGCGCTCTACCAACTGAGCTATAGCAGCACACTCACAGCTCGATTATTCTAACATAAGGCGCCGTGAATTGCAAGAGGTTTTGGCAAAAAAGTTTTGTTTTTTGCAAAAAAGGAGCCGCCGCAGTGCCGCGGCAGCTCCTTTGGATGGGTTTGCTCGGGATTCTTACTCAATGAGGCCGTTCAGCAGGGCCAGGCACTTGCGGCTGTGCAGCTTGCGGATGGCCTTTGCCTCGATCTGGCGGACACGCTCACGGGTGACACCAAAGTCGCGGCCAACCTCTTCCAGCGTGCGGGGACGGCCATCGTCCAGGCCGAAGCGCAGGCGGATGACTTTCTCCTCACGGGGGGTCAGGCTCTTGAGGGCCTGGTTGATCTGCTGGGCCACCATCGCACGGTCCGCTGCCTTGCCGGGAGCCTCGGCGTTCTCGTCAGCGACGAAATCGCCCAGGGAGGAATCCTCTTCCTCACCCACAGGGCTCTCCAGGCTGGCGGGCTCCTGGGCCATCCGCTGGATCTCGCGCACGCGCTCCACGCTCATGTCCATAGCCTTTGCCAGCTCTTCCGGGGTGGGCTCGTGGCCATTCTGGTAGACCAGCTGGTTGGTGGCCTGACGCATCCGGTTGATGGTCTCGACCATGTGCACCGGGATGCGGATGGTGCGGGCCTGGTCCGCAATGGCGCGGGTGATGGCCTGACGGATCCACCAGGTGGCGTAGGTGGAGAAGCGGAAACCGCGGTCGCAGTCAAACTTCTCGGCGGCCTTGATGAGGCCGATGTTGCCCTCCTGGATCAGGTCCAGGAACGCCAGGTTATGGCCGACATGCTTTTTGGCAATGGAGACCACCAGACGGAGGTTGGCCTCGCTCAGGCTGCGGCGGGCGTTCAAACCGTCGCGGCGGGTCTTGAGCAGCTCCTGACGCTTTTCCTCGGTCAGGGGGCCGTTCTCCACCGCCTCCATGGCCTCTTCTTCCGCGGCCTTTTCCTCAGCGTCCTCGCTGGATTTCTCGTTGCCCTCTTCGTCCAGGTCCTCGGTGTAGCTGCGGCTGTTCTCGTCCTCCTCAAAGGAGAAGCGGGCACTGTTCTTCTTGATGTATTCCGGCGCGCCGTACTTCTGGCGGTCGGCCTGCAGGATGTGGGCAGCCTCGGCACCGGCATGGATGCGGCGGCTCAGTTCCACTTCTTGTTCCGCGCTCAGCAGCGGGATCTGGCCGATCTGCTTGAGGTAGTTCTTCACAGGGTCGTCCAGCAGCTCATCCATGGCAGCTTTGAGGTCCGCCGGGTTCTCCTCCGCGCTCTCCTCCTCTTCCTCGCTGATGCCCATGTCATCGCTGTTGTTCTCGGCGTTTTCCACCTCGGCAATGATGCTGTCCACGTCCAGGCTGGTATCCGCCTCGACCTCGTTGTCCAGGATCTTGATGCCGCGCTCCTCCAGGAGGGTGTAGAGCGTTTCCACGTCCATTCTGCACTGTGCAGCCAAATCTTTGGCCTCCTGTGCCGACAGGGTGCCCTCACCTTTGGTCAACAGTTCCTTTAAAGTCATGCCCATTTCGCTCTCTCCTTTTCGCTTTGGGAAAACCCCGTCCGGGGTGTTGCTCTTAAAATCCGCGGACAAAACTGCATCAGATCACCAGCCCGCCGTTGACACCAAACACTTGTCCGGTGATGTATCCGGCGTCCTCTCCGGCAAGGTAGAGCAGCAGTTTTGCCACTTCGTCCGCGCTGCCCAGGCGGCCCACAGGGGTCTCCTCAGCCAGAGCGGCCTTATCTTCGGCGGTAAATGCCGCCATCATATCGGTGTCGATGACACCCGGGGCCACACAGTTGACGGTGATGCCGCTGGGGCCCTCTTCCTTGGCCAGCGCCTTGGTCAGGCCGATAAGGCCCGCCTTGGCGGCTGAGTAATGTACCTCGCAGCTGCCGCCCGTCTGGCCCCACATGCTGCTCACCGTCAGGATGCGGCCCGCCTTGCGGCGGATCATCCCGGGGAGCACCAGCTGGCACAGGTTGAACGCGCCGGTCAGGTTGACATCCAGCATGTGCTGCCACTCTTCCGGCGTGATGTCGGTAAAAAGCTTCTGCTGGGCAATGCCCGCGTTGCTCACCAGCACATCCACCCGGCCCAGCGCCTGCTCCACCGCATGGAACGCCAGCTCACAGCTGGCCCGGCTGGCCACATCGCACTGAACGATGGTGCAGCCCGGCAGGGCTTTTTCCAGCGCCGCAGCGGCCTCCGCATTTTTGTGGTAGAGCACCTCCACCCGGTAGCCTGCCTCATAAAAGGCTTTGGCGGTGGCCGCACCAATGCCCCGGTCTCCGCCGGAGATCAGCACCGTCCGCCCGTTTGTCCGGATCGCCGGCACAGGTGCTTCCGGGGCCGCCGCGGGCTCCTCCGGCGCTTTCACTTCCGCCGGGGCCAGCTCCGGCACAGGCTCTGCCCGCACAGGTTCCCGCTCCTGTTTGGGCATCTCCCGCGGCTTCCGGGCCGGGATGACGATGGTGGGTTCGTCGTCCGGGAAATCCGGGACTTCCGGCTCTTTCGCCTTTCCAGCCGGTTCCGGGGCCTCAGGGGCTTCCGGGGCAGGCTGCAGAGGCTTGCCGGGCAGTTTCACCGTCTCGGCGTTGTCCTCCGCCATGTCAAATGTCAGTTCAAATTCGTCGTCGTACAAGAGTCAAACCCTCCTGTCGCTTGTTTCTCTGTAAGGCATTTTCCAGCCTTGCAGGGGGTGGTGGTCGGCCCTGCGCCCAGCGGAGCTGCACTCTGCTTTCTTCTTCCGGTCATGTCCGGTCCTGCGGTGCGCCCGCCGGCTCCTGCGCGTGGTTTCGACAAGTTACCATTGAATAATATAGCACAATTTGCCGAAAAAAGAAAGTGGGAACCCGTGCTTTTTTCACGCAGTTCCCACTTTTTTCATCATTTGGACTTGTTTTGTCCCTGTACCGGCGGTTTCCACTTCGGCCTTGCAGCCCGCTGCTCCCGCAGACGGAGGAAAAACGCCTGCAAAAGAGCCTGCGCTTCCTCGGCCCGGAGGCCCCGCTCCACCACCGGGTGGTGGTTGAACGGCAGGGCAAACAGGTCTGTCACCGAGCCGCAGCAGCCCGCCTTGGTGTCGGCCGCGCCGTACACCACCCGTTTGACCCGGCTGTTGAGGATGGCCCCGCTGCACATGGGGCAGGGCTCCAGCGTGACGAACAGCTCACACTGCCACAGCCGCCAGCCGCCCAGCTTTTTGCAGGCCGCGTCAATGGCCAGCAGCTCCGCGTGGTGGAGGGCGTTTTTCTCGGTCTCCCGGGTGTTGTGGGCGGCGGCAATGATCTCGCCGTCCTTTGCGATGACGGCTCCCACCGGCACCTCGCCCAGCGCCGCGGCCTTTTCGGCTTCGGCCAGGGCTGCACCCATCAGTTCGTAATCGGTCATCCCAGTCCCCTCTCTGCCAGACATCCGGCCAGCACGATGCAGTTGTTGAGGCAGTGGAGCCCCATGCCGGGCCAGAGCCGCCCGGTGTGCTCCACGGCCCAGCCAAACACCAGCCCCATAGCAAAAGCGTAAATTTTCGCCTCCGCGCTGCCATGGGCAGCGGCAAACAGCACCGCCTGCCCCGCCAGCGCCACGCCGGGCCCCAGCGGGCGGAGCAGCCGCTGTACCCCGCCCCGGAAAATCAATTCCTCTCCCAGCGGCAGCACGGCACAGACCCGCAGAACCGTCCAGCCCATCTTCTCCGGCTCCTCCGGCAGAGTCATGCTTCCGCCGGGCAGCAGCAGACTGCCGGCCACGGCCACCGCAGCCCAGAGAGCCGCCGCCTGCCCGAACGCTTTCCAGAACGCCTGGCCTTTTTCGATCTTGTTCATGGCGCTGCCTCCTGTCGGCGGACATTGTACCACACCCGCCCCTTGGGTGCAAGCAGTTTTGCGCCTGCACGAAGAAATCTGCTTCAAAAGATTGACTTTCCGGTTGGTGTTCTGCTATAATTTTACCGACTTTTTACTTATTTCTGTTGTTTTACAACCGTTCCGGGCGGCTTCCGCCCATGGAGGTATTTTATGATCCGCATTCTCACCGATTCCGCGTCCGATATCCTGCCCGCAGAGGCCGCGCAGCTGGGCGTGACAGTCATCCCCCTCAACGTCACGCTGGAGGACGGCACCGTCTTCCGGGACGGCCTTGACAAGACCCCCTCTGAATATTATGCACAGCTGGCCGCCTGCAAGAAGCTGCCCACCACCAGCCAGCCCAGCCCGGAGCTGTTTGAGCGCTTCTTCGCCGAGGCAGCGGCCGCAGGCGATGAGGTCATTGGCATCTTTCTTTCCCATGAGCTTTCCGGCACTTGCCAGTGCGCTAAGCTTGCGGCAGACCTGGCCAACGTGGACAACGTGCTGTTTGTGGACAGCACCAATGTCTGCCTTGGCGAGGGCCTGCTGGTGCGGCTGGCCGTCCAGCTGCGGGACGCTGGCAAGACGGCCGTGCAGATCGCAGCCTTGCTGGAGCACGCCAAGGAGCACCTGCATCTGGTGGCCGCCATCGACGACCTGAAATATCTGCGCAAGGGCGGGCGTCTGCCCGCCGCTGCTGCCGTAGCAGGCGGGATGCTGGGCATCAAGCCCCTCATCACCATCAAAGAGGGCAAGGTGGCTCTGGCTGGCAAAGCCCGGGGCCTGCCCGGGGCCTACGTTACCCTCTTCAAAAAGATCGAAGAGCTGGGCGGCATCCACCCCACGCTGCCCGCGCTGGCAGGCTACACCGTCGCCCCCCGCGAGGTGGCCCCCATCCAGACCTACCTGCAGGATAATCTGCACCATCCCGAGGCCCTGACCCGCCAGATCGGCTGCGTCATTGGCACCCACGCCGGCCCCGGCGCGTTCGGCCTGGCGTTCTTTGATGAAGCACTGGTCATCGAATAAAAATAGGATCCATGAAAAAAGCGAGGAGCCTGGCTCCTCGCTTTTTTGCGTCTACACTTCTTGTTTTACAGCACCGCATCCGAAATGAGCTTGCCCAGCAGGAGCACCAGCACCACCAGCATCATGGGGCGGATGAACTTTGCCCCCTTGCGGAGGGCGAAGTGGGAGCCCAGCAGGTTGCCCGCGATGCCGCTGATGGCACAGGGGATGCCGATGGAAAAGACCACCAGCCCGCTCATGAGGTAAGTAAAGAGGCTGGCATAGTTGCTGGCCAGGTTGAGCACCTTGCCGTTGCCGTTGGCGGTGCGCAGGTCAAACTTCATCAGGCTGGAAAAGGCGATGATGGCAAAGGTGCCCGTGCCGGGCCCCACCAGACCATCATACAGGCCGATGCCAAGCCCGATGCCCAGCGCCAACGCCGCTTTTTTCAGGTTCATGGTACCGTCATCCCGGTTTTCGTCCGGGAGGTTGCGCTGCCACAGGATGATGACCGCCGCAATGGGCAGGATGATGAACATGGTGGTCTTCAACACCTCATCGCTGAGCAGCAGGACAATGTGCGCCCCCAGCGCGCTGCCCGCAAAGCTGCCGATGGCCGCCAGAATGCCCACCTTGACGTTCATGGCACCATTTTTGAAGAAGCTGGCCGTGGCAAAGGTGGTGCCGCAGGCAGCACTGAACTTATTGGTGGCATAGGTGTAGTGCGGCGGCAGCCCTGCAAACAGATAGGCCGGCAGGCTGATGAGCCCGCCGCCGCCCGCCGCGGAATCCACAAACCCTGCAAATCCGGTCATAAAGACAAGAAACACCATCATGACCGGGGAAATTGTAATACCCATTGTTATAATTCCTCTTTATTATCCTAAATTCCCCATCAGACTCCCCTGATCGAGGAGCTCCGCGACATCCCCGCTGTCAGCGGGTTGGAGCGGTGAGAGGTTTTCTTTTCAATTCCGATACAGCTTGCCCTCACAGGCCAGGATCTGGTCAAAGATCATCCGGGAGACCCTTGCACCATATCCCATGGCCGGGTGGCCGTCGTACTCGATGATATCATGGAAGTCTTTGTTCATCAGCACGATGACGTATTCGCCGTAGGGGGTATGGATGATGCCGCCGTCGTTGCGGCAGGCGTTCATGCTGCCGCTCTTGCTGGCCACCCAGATCAGCTCCGGCTCGCCGGTCTCCTCGCAGTCCAGGTAGAACTGGGGGAAATCGTGGGTGAGCATGGTGTTGTAGTGCTGCTGGCGGAAGATGGCCAGCATCTCGGCGCTGGCCTCGGCGCTGACAAGGGTGCCCTTGGCCACCTGCGCAAACAGGGAGGCGTAATCCCGGGGCGTGGTGGTGCCCAGCTTCTCATAGCGGTCAAAGTGGAGGGGGTTGTGGAGCACGGTGTGGGCAAAGCCCAGCTCTTTGATGCAGGCGTTGATGGTATCCAGCCCCAGATAATCAATGACCATGTTGGTGGCGATGTTATCCGAGCAAATGATCATCATGGTGGCCGTGTCTTTCACCTTGAGCTTTGCTCCCACGCCCAGAGCCCGCAGCATTCCGGAGCCGTCCACAAAGTGCTCCGGTTGATACTCGATCTCCTCGGTCAGGCTGGCCTTACCCCGGCTGGCCTGTAAATACAGCACCGCCAGGATATAGGCCTTGATGGTGGAGGCCGTTTCAAACTCCTCGTCGGCTCCCATCTCCACGGTGTGGCCCTGCAGGTCGTCCACAAAGACGCTCATTTTGCCCTGATAGGAGTACAGCTCGGCAGCGATTCGCTTTTCCAGCGTCATATTCTGATCCATTTTGGAATATCCTCTCTTATTTTTACAGATTGTCCTCAAAGAAGCGCTGTGCGTTCCGGTAGAAGACGCGCTCCACCTCGTCCTCGGTGAAGCCCTCGCGGCGGAGCGCCTCGGCCAGCAGGGGCAGCTTGGAGCAGTCGTCCATCTCCAGCTCGCCGCCGATGCCGTCAAAATCGCTGCCCAGACCAAGGATCTCAATGCCGCCCACTTTCTTAAAGTGCGCCGCGTGCTTTGCCATCAGGGCCACGGTGCTGCGGCAGAGAGACTCTTCCGGCTGGTTGTCCAGGAAGCCCGAGCAGTAGTTCAGGCCCACCAGGCCGCCCCGCTCTGCCATGGCCCGGATCATCTCATCGGTCAGGTTGCGGCAGTGGGGTGCCAGAGCGCGGCAGTTGGAATGGCTGGCTGCAAAGGGGCGGGTGCTGTGCTCGGCGATGTCCCAGAAGCCCTTATCCGAGAGGTGGCTCACATCTGCAATGATGTGCAGCCGCTCCATCTCGGCCAGGAACTCGAAGCCCTTTTCTTTCAGGCCGGTCTTCGTATTGGGTTGGCAGGGCCAGATGGTATCCGTGTCGGCCCCCGGCACCACATTGGGGCTGGCCAGCTCGTTTTCGTGGTTCCAGGTCAGGGTCATCATCCGGACGCCCAGCTCATGCATGAGCCGCAGCACGCCCAGGCTGCCCTTGCAGCAGCCGCCCTCTTCAATGGTCAGCATTCCGCTGATCTTGCCCGCCTCCGCATTCTTGCGGAGATCCTCCGGCTGATACACCGGCGCGATAAAATCGCTGTACTTTGCCATGATCCGCTTGAAGATGTCGATCTCCTCCAGCGCCGCCACCAGCGGGTCCTGCCCCGGGCGGGCCAGGTTGACAAAGGCTGCAAAGCACTGCAGCATGTAGTCCCCTTTTTGCAGCTTTTTCAGGTCGATCTGTAAATCGTTTTCCGCAAAGCTCTTGGGCTGGCCTGCCTCCTCGGCATACCGCAGCTCACTGAGCGTGTCGCAATGTAAATCAAAGACTTTCATAATCTCCGCCTTCCGTTCTCAAAAGATACTTCCCACCGCATTCAGGCACTTGACCAGATCTTCCCGGTAGAGCGGGTCCGCCGGGTCCAGACTGTTGAGCACCACGCCGCCGCTGGCCGCGGCTCCCGTGGAGTGGATATACCGCCCGCCGCCAAGGTAGAGCGCTACATGCCCCGGGAAGAAGAGGGCGTCGCCCGGCTTCTTTTCCTCAAAAGGCACCTCGTGCATGGGCCAGCCCTCCACGATGCTGGCATCCCGGTAAATGAGGACGCCGCACTGCATGTAGGCGCTGCTGACAAGGCCCGAGCAGTCAATGCCCCGGCCGGATTTGCCGCCCCAGCGGTACTCCGTGCCCATGTATTTCTTGGCCTGCTCACAGACGGCGGCACGGAACACCTCCTCGCTGCCGCCGTACCAGCGGTTCAGGGCTTCCTGCACCAGCTCTGCGGCGGGGATGCCTTTCTGCTTTGCCAGCGCCTCGTCAAAAGGCAGACCCTCTTCCTGCGAGAACACAGCGCTCATCTCATACCGCACCGGTTCCAGCGCCACATCCCGGACATAGCCAACGCGTCCATCCACCAGCCGCACCTTGGCCCAGCCCTTGTGGGCCTCGGCCTCCTCGGGCGCTTCCGCCACCCGGCGCAGCAGGCCGCCCCGCTCCAGCTCCATCATCCGGACGCCCTGCACCTTGGGCAGGTTGAGGACATCGGTGGCCCGTCCCGCCAGGACCATCGGCTCCGCGAGGTAGTCCCGCAGGGGAGCTTCCTCGATAAACTGCAGCTCCCGGGTAAAAACATAGCCGTGGTAGCCGTAAAAGCTGACCACCTCGGCCACATCCGGGGCCAGATGGACTCCGGCCGCCGTCACGCCGCCGGGGGCAGTGCGCACCTGACAGGCCTGCCCGTAAAGCCCCTCATCGCCAATGGTGGAGACCGGCCCCGTTTCGCCCTCCTTGATGGGCTGGGGCAGATCGTAAATGGTGCCTACCGGCACGGAAAACAATGCATATTTCATGTTTCGCTCCCCTCCAGCAGCTGCAGCAGCTCGTCCGGCCGCATGGACAGGATGGCACCATCCGCCGTCCCGGTCACGGTATCGGCCAGCGACTGCTTGGCCTGCTGCAATTCCACGATTTTTTCTTCAATGGTATCCTGCGCAATGAGTTTATACACCTGCACCGGGTTCTGCTGCCCGATGCGGTAAGCGCGGTCGGTGGCCTGATTCTGGGCCGCCACGTTCCACCACGGGTCGTAGTGGATGACGATGTCGGCCGCCGTCAGGTTGAGGCCGGTGCCGCCTGCCCGCAGCGAGATGAGGAAGACACTCACCTCGCCGCCGTTGAACCGGCGGACCAGCTCCGCCCGCACGGGCTTGGGCGTGGAGCCCTGTAACGTGAAGTGGCTGATGCCCTCTTCGTCCAGCCGTTTGGCCAGCAGCTCCAACATGGAGGTAAACTGGCTGAACAGCAGGATACGGTGTCCGCCCTCCACAGCGGAGGCCACCAGTTCGATGCAGGCGTCCAGCTTGGCGCTGCCGCCCTCCCAGCCGTCCACGATGAGGCGGGGGTCACAGCAGATCTCCCGCAGCCGCATGAGAACGGCGAACACCGCCATTTTGTCCTCCGGCTTTGCCGCCTGCAGCTTGTCCCGGGCGTCCACCACCGCTGCCAGATAGAGCTTGCGCTGCTCCTCCTCCAGCTCAATGCGGTGGATGTTCTCGGTCTTGGGGGGCAGCTCTTTCAGCACGTCGGCTTTCATCCGGCGGAGGAGGAACGGCCCGGTCAGCTGGTTCAGCCGGCGGGCGGCAGCCTTGTCGTCCTCCTGCACGATGGGCTTTTCAAACCGGGTGCAGAAGCTCTTATAAGGCGGCAGATAGCCCGGCATCAGGAACGAGAAGATGCTCCACAGCTCTCCCAGCCGGTTTTCCACCGGAGTGCCCGTCAGTGCAAACCGCACCCGGCTGTTGATCTGGCAGACAGCCTTGTATTTCTGGGTGGTGTGGTTCTTGATGGCCTGGGCCTCATCCAGGATGCAGGCGTAAAACGCCTGCCCGGCGTACAACTCTTCATCCCGCCGGAGCAGGTCGTAACTGGTCACCACCACATCGGCGCTGCCCCACTGTTTTGCCAGCGCGGCCCGGTGGGCGGCGTCGCCGTCCACGACCAGGCAGTGTAATTCCGGCGTGAACTTCTGGCATTCCTCGGCCCAGTTGAGCACCAGCGACGCCGGGCAGACGATGAGGCTGGGCAGAACGCCCTCGTCTTTCGGTTTGCCGGGCCGTTCCTGCCCGTTTTCTTTCATGGCCAGCAGGTAGCTCAGCACCTGCACCGTCTTGCCCAGGCCCATATCGTCTGCCAGGATGCCGCCCATGCCGTAGCCATCCAGCGTCCGCAGCCAGCGGTAGCCGTCCCGCTGGTATTTTCGCAATACTTTTTGTAAGGATGCAGGCGGAGTATACTCACTGTCTTTCACCGCATGGAAGCTCCGGCTGATCCGCCGGAACGCGTCGTCCCGGTTGAAGCGGATGCCGTTCTGGCCCGAGAGGGCCCAGTCCAGGCTGGGAGCCCGGTACAACGGCAGCTGGGTGTGGCCCTGCCCGAGCTTCGCGCCCGAGAGTTCCAGCGTCTCGTTCAGCTCGTCCAACCCCTCCAGCGAGTCGTCCAGCCGGAGCAGCCGCCCGTCTTTCAGGCGGTGATACCGCTTTTTCTGGTGGAGAGATTTGAGCAAGGCCCGCAGCTCCCCCACCGGGAACTCCCCGGTGTCCACTTCCAGGTCCAGCACGCTCCCATGCACCGACACACCCACCGCAATCTTGGGCGGGGCGGCCTGCAGATTGCGGAATGCATCGCTCAGGTAGACCTCCCCCTCTGTCAGCAGGGCAGGCACGCCCTCTTCCAGAAAGGTGTAGACCATTTCTTCGTCGTCAGTGCTGTACTGGGCGGCATTGCCGTCCTCGCCGGGCTGCAAGTAGGTTCCCAGCAGCCGCGCGGCCCGCTTTTCGGCCCTGGCATCCCGCAGCAGGCCACCCGGGGCCGGGGCAAAGGGTGTCACTTTTTCCTCCCCGTACAAAAACTCGGCGTGGGCCGAGACGGCTCCCATCCGGGGCGCGTCCAGATAAAACTGCACCACCGGTTCCAACGGAATTTGATTCAGCAGCAACCGCTCCGGATCCTCGATGGTCACGTTCCGGCCCAACTCCGGCAGGACAAAACTGCAAAAATCCGCTGCATCCTGTGTCGTGAAAAACAGGCTGCTGCCGCATAGCGTCTTGAGGGCCGGTAAAACGCGCCCGCTCTGGACACGGTCCAGCTTCCAGAGCATTTCGTCGCTGAACAGGTAATCCTGGTCCAGCCCTGCCACAAACCCCAGCGAGGGCGTTACACTGACCTGCACGCCGCCCCGGCGCTTTTCCACCTGCATGGTCAGGGCGGGCAGACCCGTTTTTAAGGCATAACCGCCCACCTGCCCCGTCGGCTCATAGAGATGGACCAGCTCGTCCAGCCCCTCGCCGCTCAGGGCCATGCCGCCTGCCACCGGGCTCCTGGCCGCTGTGGCGTAGCCGCGCAGCTTCTGGAGGTTTTGCTCCAGACTTTCCCGCACGCTCTGCTGGCGGCGCAGCACGGCCAATAGCTGCTGTGCCTCCGGGGCAAAGGCCTCTTTCCGGTGCAGAAAGGTCAGCGCTTTGCCGTAGCTCACCACCCGGCCCTGTTCCACAGCGTTCAGCAAGTCCGGGATGCTCTTGACGAGGTACTGCCGCCCGCCATCCGAAATACGGAGCCGCAGCCAGGGCTGCTCCCCGGAGAGCAGGGTCAGTTCCGGTTCCAGCTCGGCAAACTCCCGGCGCTGCCCCTCTTCGGGTGCAGGGAGCGGCAGCTCAGCCAGTGTATTTTCCTGATAGGTCCGCAGCAGCTGACGGGCGGCGGCATCCGTTTCCGGCTCATCGCCCCGCCATTTCTTTCCAAAAAGCATTTCCAGGCTGGAAGCATAGCTGTCTTTCCGGGCAGCACTCTCCTGCGCAAACTCTGTTCCCCGCACCACGCCCGGGATATTGTTCAGCTGGGTTTTCTGCGCAGGCTCCACTGCGGCAGGCTGCGTTTTGCCCTCTTCATCCAGCATCAAAAGGGCACCGATGTGCTTACAGCAGGGGCCCTCGCCGTTTTCGTTATACGGGCAGGTACAGCTGGCACTCACAAAGCTGCCGTTTTCCCGCAGCCAGGCCTGCGTATGGTAGCGGTTTCGTCCACCGCCGCGCACATCGGCCGTCAGATGCCGCACGCCGTTTTCGCTGGTCTCACAGTCCAGGTCTTCCACCCGGTCCAGATACGCCTTGGCCCGCGCAAAGATGGTACTGCCCAGCAGATAGCGGATCTCTTCCATGTCCATGCCCGTTTCCTCCCTCTGCAATGCTCTATTGGTTAAGCATACCTCACCCACCGGCCAGATGCAAGGGATTTGAGCGAAAAAATACGCCGCCTCCATTGAAGAAGCAGCGTATCGGGTAAAGTTTTGAACCAATTTTTGTTGGAGTGTGGAAAAGTCGGTGCATTAGATGTAATCGCTGTATGGAGCGAACTGTTTTTCCGCATACGAAACAGCACTCTCGATGCTGGATTTCTTTTTCAATATATCTTTAATTGCCGCCAGTTGAGTTGAAGCCTTTTCGTTTTCTGTGCAAATATATCCGCCCGCTATACTTTCTACCAGGCCAAGTGTAAGACTGTTTTTATTTTCAAAATTTATTGTAATGCTATTTTTGCCTTTTGCTGAAATGATTCCCTTTTCGTTACGCAGATATCTAACCGCAGTTCCCACATTCAGAATCGCATCAATGTTGTCTATCGCTTGTTCCAATTTTGCTTGTTGTTCCTGTGCTCGTTGCAAATTAGCCAACAGTTCCTGCGCTTTCTCTTTTTTCTCCTGCATCAACTGTCGTTCTTTTGTTTTAGGCCGTACATAGGTAATGCCTTTGAACAGATTATAAGTCGAACTGCAATAGATGATGTCGAACGCCAAAATGTGTTTTTCTGTATCTGGATGGAATGTGGCTGGGTCTACGCCCCAACCGTTTTCAAAGCGACTTGAATCAGTAGCCATCAATGCGGCGTCCGCTTTCATCGCTTTTACCAGCTCATCGCACATCCGGTAATATGTTTTCAGTTTTACATGGTCGCCCATACCAAAGTCATCATAAAACTCTATACAGTCTGCAAAGCGCCAGACATGGGATGCCTTATAAATATAGTTATGGTCTGGGTCATACAAAAACAGATAACCTGTCACCGAGTGAAAATCATCTTTGTACCGGAAAACGCCGTTTTCGTATTGATTATTCAGCTGATGGCTTTGTTCCAGAAATGCTTCGATTTTCTTTTGCCGGACTTGCAAATCTCCGCCGTCATCACTAAACAGTTCTTGAAACATCTTTCTGACCTTTTCCACTTCGCCCCATTTGTCTGCAAAGCGAATCAGGCCGCCAAATGGCTGCGTGTAGCTGTCAATAAAGTTTTCTGTTTTCTTCCGGATCTGCTTTAGCTTCCGAATAAATTCTGCATCCTCACTTTTTAAGGCGTCATCCATCATTGGACGAAAGATCTTTGCAATCTGCCACTTATAATATTCTTGATGCTCTGTATTATTTATCTCTTCAAATTTTTTAATATAATTCTCAAAAATCTGATGCAAATGATTTTCATTCATGGAATTTGACCTCCTGTTTCCAAAGTAAATATGATGTTTGGTTCAATTATAGCAGATTTTAGTATAAATCACAAATATGACAAAACGCCCTGAGATTTTTCTCAAAGCGTTTCCTTGCAAAAGCAAAACCCCCGAGGAAAATCCTCGAGGGCTTTTGTTTAAGTCGGCGATTACCTATTTTCACGCGCCGTTTCCAGCGAACTATCTTGGGCACGAGTGAGCTTA
>ENA-UONX01002343-UONX01002343.1-human-gut-metagenome-genome-assembly--contig:-P74old-NODE-2343-length-13749-cov-5.641084_pt1 | contig 13749 bp, 9 predicted proteins | sample MGYA00242466_ERZ724013 | MGnify/ENA metagenome assembly ERZ724013 | reverse complement strand
CTGCGCCCTCAGCCAGGATCTCGTATGCCATCTCACCGGTAGCATATCCCAGATCATAGTAACTGATGGATAAGGTAGCTACGCCACAACCGTTGCAGATACCCTCTTCACCTGCGATGACAGGAACTTTAGCGGGAGCTACTACGTTGTATACGGTCTCGGTTACAGATGCCAGCGTGTTGTCGGTAGGAATATACAGAACATCGCACTCTCCTGCCGCTGCAGTAGTTACAGACTGTACTTCATTGGTATCAGCGATTGCATACTCTTTATAAGCAATACCGTCCTTGTCCAGAGCAGCCTCAAACAGCTGGATCTGATACAGTGAGTTTGCTTCTGCAGAACAATATAACAGACCAACCTGCTTTACGTCCGGGAACAGTTCCTTTAACATAGCTTCCTGCTCTTCAATGGGAGCCAGATCGGAAGTACCGGAAATATTTCTGCCGGTAGCACCGGACCAGTCAGAGATCTCTAACGCGGTAGCATAGTCGGTTACGGAAGTACCTAAGATAGGGATCGAGGTCGTAGCCGCTGCTGCACTCTGTAAAGGAGACGTAGCATTTGCAAGGATCAGATCCACACCATCAGATACAAAACCATTACAGATGGTAGCTGCGGTGGTCTGCTCACCCTGTGCATTCTGCAGATCGAATTTTACATTATCACCAAGCTTATCTTTTAATGCATCCTGGAATCCCTGGGTAGCTGCATCCAGAGCCTCATGCTCTACCAGCTGGCAGATACCGATGTTATATACCTTGCCGTCTGTGGAAGTTGCTGCTTCAGTCTGTGCTGCGCTGCCTGTTGTGGTAGAAGCAGTTCCGTTATCGGTGCTGCCACAGCCTGTCAGAACAGTCGCTGCCATTACTGCGGTAAGTACTACAGATAATAATTTCTTTTTCATAATAAATGCCCTCTTTTCTGCAGATCTTTCGATCCGCTTACTGTAATGCATAGACGCTTTAACCCGTCAAAGCGTTGCACTGATAAATATCATAAACCATAAAAGGACATTCGTCAAACTGATTTCATCGATGCATTAGATAATATCAATCAATTTTTTAAATATCAGATTTTTTCACAACCTCACCGGGTCTCTTGAAGATATGTCCGGCAGGGATCACGCCTCTGACGCAAGAGGTAGGATACACATTGGAATTACGTCCGATGACAGTTCCCGGGTTCAGTACGCTGTTGCAGCCTACTTCCACATGGTCACCTAACATGGCTCCCATTTTCTTCAGTCCAGTCTCGATCTTTTCCTCGCCGTTCTTCACAACAACCAGTGTCTTATCGCTTTTTACATTGGAAGTAATAGAACCGGCTCCCATATGAGACTTAAAGCCCAGCACGCTGTCTCCCACATAATTATAATGTGGCACCTGTACTTTATTGAACAGGACCACGTTCTTCAGTTCGGTGGAATTGCCGACTACCGCACCCTTTCCCACAATGGCATTGCCACGGACAAATGCGCAGTGACGGATCTCCGCTTCCTCATCAATGATCAGCGGTCCGTTCAGGCAGGCAGTAGGAGCAACTTTTGCGTTTTTAGCCACCCAGATATCCTCACCTCTTTTTTCATAAATTTCCTCCGGCAGTCTCTTGCCCAGTTCCAAAATAAAATCGTGGATCCGGGGAAGTACCTCCCAGGGATACTCTGCCTCGGTGAACAGTTCTGCCGCAATGGTCTCTGTCAGATCATACAAATTTTCAATCGTAATATTTTCCATAATAGTTTCTCCTCTTCTTTATTCTTTATTTTTCGCATTGGATTGCTTTTGTTTCTTCTGGTAAAACTCTTCCGTAGCCTGGAACTGTCTCCAGAGCATTCCCTGATTGTTCAGTCCCCGCACGGCAACGGTTCTCCTGCCCACGAAATCCGTAAGCTTTCCCATGTAATCATCCGGTGTGATGACACCGTCTGCCACCATGGTAAGTCCTTTTTCCCAGCTGGCTGTCAATGCCGGATTCAAAAGCGGTCTTATGGAATCCGATACCACATCGTAGATCATCTCTCCCATCTGGGTAGGCGTCAGTACCTGGGTCTTTTTATTCAGTGCCAGATACTCGATGTTCACCAGTTTCTTCAGGATCTCCGCTCTCGTAGCGCTGGTGCCGATACCACTCCCCTTGATCTGTGCCCGCAGTTCCTCATCTTCTATGAATTGTCCCGCATTTTCCATGGTCAGGATGATGCTGCCTGAGGTATATCGCTTGGGTGGAGAAGTCTCGCCTTCTTTGATCTCGTAGGTATCTACGGATAAGGTATCTCCTTTTTTCAGATGTGTCAGCAGATTGGTAAGCTCTGCATCACATTTTTCATCGGCACTTTCGTTCTCGTTCTCTTTGTCCTCCTTCGGGGCCGTATTCTCCTTTTTGAAGGAGAAATCAGTCACCTTCAGATATCCTTCCTGTATCAACACCTTGAAGCTGGCAAAAAAGCTTTCTTCCTTTACTTGCAATGTAAGCGAGAACTTCTGATAGACTGCCGGCGGATAGAAAATACTTAAAAACCGACGTACAATGACCTCGTATACTTTTGCCGCAGTAGGGGCCAGCCCCGCCAGATTGTTCAGACCCTGTCCGGTAGGGATAATGGCATAGTGATCCGTGATCTGCTTATCGTTCACATACCGGGTCTTTGCTATATTTTTATAGGCGCCCTGCTCTAATACTTCTTTGGCGAAAGGTGCTGCCAGGGCATAATTACGAAGTCCTCCGATATTTTTATGGATTTCCTTTGCCACTGCCGTAGACAGAACTCTGGCATCCGTTCTGGGGTAAGTGGTCATCTTTTTTTCATATAATTCCTGAACGATCCTAAGCGTCTCGTCCGGACTGATCTTAAAGTATTTGGAACAGTCATTCTGCAGCTCCGCCAGATTATATAAAAGCGGCGCATTTTTGTTCTCTTTTTTCTTCTCGATGCCGATGACGGTCGCCGGTCCAGCAGGTTCCGCAGAAAGTTCCCCGATCAGTCGCTCGGCATCCTCTTTTTTCTTAAAACCGTTCTCCTTATACAATACAGGAGAATTATAGTATTTTGAACCCTCCACGGCTCTCCACTCTGCGGTAAAAGGCTTCTCCTGCAGCTTAAAATTGCCGATCACCCGGTAAAAAGGAGTCTTGGTAAACGACCGGATCTCCCGCTCTCTGTTCACGATCATGCCCAGAACGCAGGTCATGACACGCCCCACAGAGATCACCGCACGGTCCCTCTTCAGGTAATCCTTTACAGTCTTGCCGTATTTCAAAGTCAGTGCCCTGGAGAAGTTGATACCCATCAGGTAATCCTCCTTGGCACGCAGATAAGCGGCATTCCCCAGATTATCATACGCTGAGAGATCCTTGGCTTCCCTGATCCCACGTAAGATCTCCTCCTCCGTCTGGGAATCGATCCATACTCGCTTCCGCTCTTTGCCCTGCACGCCCGCCATCTGCTCCACGAGCCGATAGATATATTCTCCCTCCCGCCCGGAGTCGGTGCAGACATAGATGGTAGAGACATCCTCTCTGTTTAGCAGGGAACTCACGATGGTATATTGTTTCCTGGCATTTTCAATGACTTCGTATTTGAATTCCGCCGGGAGAAAAGGAAGTGTCTCGAAGCTCCATCTCTTAAATTTCTCATCGTACACCTCCGGATAGCTCATGGTCACCAGATGTCCCACACACCATGTAACAATGGCTTCTTCCGACTCCAGATATCCGTCTTTGGAACGCATATTATATTTTAAAGCGTTGGCAAATTCCCTTGCCACGCTGGGTTTCTCTGCAATAAATAAATTTTTACCCACGTATTACCGTCTTCCTGTCATAAATCACACACCCACGCTGCGAAACTGTAGCTTTCCGGACACTTTCTCCGCCAGTGCATTTTCATAACCATTCTCACAAAATATTATTATCTCATCCGTTTCCATCCGGATGCTTTTCAACGCTGTCTGCAGTGCGTCATAATCTTCCGAAGTATAACATACCGTACCGGAATAATCCACTGCGATCTTTTTTCCTGCAGTATCTTTGCATAAAAAATATGTTCTTCCCTGTGCCGCCTTCTGCAGTTCCACCGTATGGAAATCTTCCTGCAGTATCTCCTGACAGATTCTCCGGTATGCGGTTCTCACAAAGCTACTGTAATCCTCACGGATATATGTTTCATAAAAAGCTCTGCCGTTATCTCTTCTCCAGGCAGTCTGGTGAGGAAACAGAAAACGGAAATAAAACCGTATAAAAGAATTGCTGATCTCATAGGTTCCGGGCAGTACTTTTTCCACCAGCTCCAGTTCCATCAGATTCTTCAGATAGACACTGATCTTCGCCCGGGAGAATCCGGTACGGGCATACATAGCATTCAGCTTGCCGTTCTTCTCATCTGCTATGGTGGCAAGGATGGTATTGTAGACAGCAGTCTCCCGCAGTTCTTCCGACAGCCATTTGATCATCAGTTCCGGAAGAAAACTGTTTTTTTCTAAAAAAAGCGTCATCAGATTCTCCTCCACAGAAGCTGACAGTTCCAACAGTTTCCATAATCCCGGCATTCCGCCTAACACCGCATAGAGTTCTATGCTCTTCTGAAGCGTCCCACCTGGGAAAATCCGGCGCATTACTGAAAAAGGCAGCTCTTTGACCTTCAGAAAACCACTGACAGAAAATGCCAGGTTCCCTATTTTAGAGATCATACTGTTCTCCACCCATCCGGATGCATAGGTCGTAAGAATTACAAGAAGAGAAACCTCCCTGTGTTCTTTCAGATAACGGATCAATTCCTGTAAAAAAAAGGTATCCCCCTTTAGCAGATAATGAAAATTTTCTATGATCAGAACTTTTTTGCGATCACTTTTTTCTCCGGATACACACTGTAATACTTCTTCCCAGGAAGGGTACCGTGAAATCTCTTTCCCCTGTTCTCTAAGCTCCTGTCCCCACTGATAGCACATTTCCCTGGAAGAGCAGTTGGGAGCGGTATATCGTATGGTCTGTTTTTTTTCCGCAAAAGCGGTTAAGAGAGCCGTCTTACCAACGCCTCTCTGTCCATATACCACCAGTATCTGACTCCCCGGTCTCTTATAATGATTTTCCAAAAAAGCTGTTTCCTGTTCCCTTCCAGTTAACATGGCAGCCTCATTCTTTCTGCAACAACTGATCAGTATATCTTCTGTAATAGCTGTTCGATCTCCTCCTGGGACAGCGGTTTTCCGAACAGATATCCCTGAATGATATCGCAGCCGATGGCACGCAGATATTTATACTGCTGTTCTTCCTCCACTCCCTCGGCAATAGATTCAAATCCTAAGGATTTCACCATACTGACAATGGATTCCGTAATGATTCTGGTAGCGGAATCCGTAAGCAGCGTATCCGTAAAGGATTTATCGATCTTCAGCGTATTGATCGGAAGCTTCTTCAAGTAAGACAGGGAGGAAAATCCCGTTCCGAAATCATCTAAGGAAATGCGGATGCCATATTCTTTTAACAGCTGCATTTTCTCAGTCACTGCCTGGAAATCATCGATCAGTATGCTCTCTGTGATCTCCAGTTCGATTTCCTCCGGAGACACATCATATTTGCGGATAATATTCAACAGCAAATCTACGAAGTCTTCCTTCTGGTACTGCAGTGCGGAGATATTGACAGACAATACAAACGGAACGCCGTACCGGTTCCTCCATTCGGAAAATGTCCGGATGCTCTGCTCCAGTACCCAGTTGCCGATAGGGATAATCGTGCCGTTTTTCTCTGCAATCGGAATGAACTTCGCCGGGCTGATCATTTCCCCGTCGCCGTCCTTCCAGCGGATCAGCGCTTCCATTCCGCGCAGTTTCTGATTCCCCGCGTAGTACTGGGGCTGATAATACAGAATAAAGTTATGATCAAATACCGCTTCTTTTAATTTGCTGTCCAGTTCCACATTTTTCAGGAAATCATTCAGGATCGGCGTATCGAAATACTGGATCCGGTTCTTGCCCATGGACTTTCCTTTAAACATAACGATCTCGGCACAGTTGATCAGTTCCAGTGCGGATGTAGCAGCTTCCGGATATTCCGCAACGCCTACGCTTACAGTAATATTCAATACCTGTCCGCCCACCAGATAAAAAGGTTCTCTGGTACGCTTCACGATCTCCTTATGAATATGTTCCACGCTTCTGTCACCGCAGGAATCATAGATTGCCATGCAGTAGACATCACTGGTCAGATGGCAGACGATCACATCGTCACTGTTGAATTCCTTTAAGAAAGATCCGAACTGCTGTACCAGTTCGTCTCCTGCCACGATTCCCAGTCCGTCGTTGACCTTACGGAAATCGTCAATATCGATGACCAGCACACTGACCAGCCGGTTATCTTCTTTCGCGCGCCGTAGGTACTCCGTCAGGAGACGTACAAAATAGTTCCGGTTGTACAGTCCTGTAAGTCCGTCATAATACGCCATATAGAGAAGTTCTTCGTTCTGCGTCTTCAGTTTTGTGATATTCTGTACCACAATGATCTGATCCGCAGGTCTGCCGTCCTCATAGAATATCCTGCAGGAGAACTGCAGCCAGATCTTCTTCCCCTTCTGCATGCATTCCACAGAAGAAGTTTCCTGACCTCCCTTCTCCAAAAACAGCATATCCCTAAGAGGCAGCACATATGGCTCATCTACCATCTCTAAAAGCTTAGTAAAGTCCCGTCTGTCCCGAATCTGGAAATCGAAAAAATCATCCCATTTTCCAAGCGTCGTGACAGAATTTTTCTCAAAAGAATAGTAGATATAAGCATAATCCATGGTATCGCACAAAAGGCGGTACATTTTCTCCCTGTCGCTTAATTTCTGATTCATTGCGCGCATAAGATCCAGCTGATAGTGTAACTCGTTCATAACCCCACTCACCCTTTATTTTTTGGTGATGTAACCCTGTGCTTTCAAAAGTTCTGCGCAAAGCAAAGCTCCCCCAGCCGCTCCGCGTAATGTATTGTGTGAAAGTCCTACAAACTTAAAGTCATATACGGTATCTTCTCTCAGACGGCCTACACTGATACCCATACCATTCTCAAAATCCACATCCAAAGCTACCTGAGGTCTGTTGTCCTCCTCCAGATACTGGATGAACTGCTTCGGTGCGCTGGGAAGTCCCAGTCTCTGAGGTTCTCCGCTGAAAGAAGTTAACTTCTCGATCAGCTGTTCCTTAGTGGGCTTCTTACGGAATTTTACGAATACGGCTGCTGTATGTCCGTTCAGTACCGGAACACGGATACACTGGCATGTGATCACGGGAGAAGTTGCAGGAACGATTTTGTCGCCTTCGATCTTACCCCAGATACGTAAAGGCTCCTTCTCACTCTTTTCTTCCTCACCGCCGATGTAAGGAATGATATTGCCTACCATCTCGGGCCAGTCCTTAAAAGTCTTGCCGGCACCGGAGATAGCCTGATAAGTAGTGGCTACTACTTCATAGGGCTCGAATTCCTTCCATGCGGTCAGTACCGGTGCATAGCTCTGAATGGAGCAATTGGGCTTTACAGCGATAAATCCTCTGGTGGTTCCCAATCTCTTCTTCTGTGCTTCAATGATCTGGAAATGCTCGGGATTGATCTCGGGTACTACCATAGGAACATCGGGAGTCCATCTGTGGGCACTGTTATTAGATACTACAGGGGTCTCTGTCCTGGCATAAGCTTCTTCGATTGCCTTGATCTCGTCCTTGGACATATCTACGGCACTAAATACGAAATCTACCTGTGCGGCTACTTTTTCCACTTCGTTGACATTCATGACGATCAGCTTTTTCACAGCTTCAGGCATGGGAGTCGTCATCTTCCATCGATCACCCACTGCATCCTCATACGTCTTGCCTGCGGATCGGGGGCTGGCTGCGATAGTCGTTACTTCGAACCATGGATGGTTCTCTAACAGAGAGATAAATCTCTGTCCTACCATACCGGTTCCACCCAGGATACCTACACGTAATTTTTCACTCATTTTTCATTTCCTCCTCAGCTCTATGCATTTCCTTTTTATCTGAAAAGACATTCTTTCCTGATTTTACGAAAGTCTGTCTTCCAAAGACTGTTGATACTCTTCTATGGCATCATTTTTCAGGTATTCTTTATTTTTCTCAATGACCTGTTTCATCATTTTCTCACCCGGTGCACCGATGGTCAGACGCTTCTCCACACAGGTCTTCAGTGAGATGGCATCATAGATATCTTCGTCGAACTTATCACTGATGGAACGCAGTTCCTCTAAGCTTAAAGCATCAATAGAAGTATCCTTCTCAATACAGTACAATACCAGCCTGCCGATAATACCGTGGGCATCCCGGAAAGGCACACCCTTACCTACCAGATAATCTGCAGCATCGGTGGCATTGGTGAATCCGTTCATGGCACTCTTCGCCATGCGGTCCTTGCGGAACTTCATGGTCTGAATCATGCCGGTAAATAAGGTAATGCAGTCTGCCGCGGTATCCATGGCATCAAACGCCATCTCCTTGTCTTCCTGCATGTCTTTATTGTAAGCCAGGGGCAGTCCCTTCATGGTAGTAAGTAACGCCATCAGAGCACCATAGACTCTTCCGGTCTTGCCTCTTACCAACTCTGCGATATCAGGATTCTTCTTCTGGGGCATGATACTGCTTCCGGTGGAATAAGCATCATCCAGCTCTACGAACTGATATTCATTGGAATTCCAGATGATGATCTCTTCGCTGAAACGGCTTAAATGCATCATGATCGTAGAAAGTACGGAAAGGAATTCGATCAGGTAATCTCTGTCCGCCACAGAATCAATGCTATTTAACGTCGGACCTTCAAAGTGAAGAAGTCTCGCGGTATATTCACGATCCAAAGGATATGTGGTGCCTGCCAGTGCTCCGGCTCCCAAAGGGCAATAATTCATACGCTTATAGATATCTGACAGACGCTGTCTGTCTCTCTTGAACATTTCAAAATAGGCACCGTAATGATGCGCCAGGGTAATGGGCTGTGCCTTCTGTAAATGGGTGAAGCCCGGCATGTAGGTATCTAAATTGTTCTCCATGGTATCAAGAATGGCTTCCAAAAGCTTTTTCAGCAGTCCGTCGATCTCTGCCACTCTTGCCCTGGTATAGAGACGCATGTCCAGTGCCACCTGGTCGTTACGGCTTCTGCCGGTGTGAAGCTTTTTCCCGGCATCTCCGATCCGGTCGATCAGGGTAGCCTCCACGAAACTGTGAATGTCTTCCTGGGTCTCATCAATTGCCAGTGTTCCGTCATCCACATCCTCTAAGATCCCAGTCAGTCCTTCGACAATACTCTTCCTCTCCTCTTCAGTGAGGATCCCCTGCTTTGCCAACATGGTGGCATGTACGATACTGCCGGTGACATCTTCGTGAAACAGTCTTTTATCAAATGTTATGGACGCATTGAAATCAAATACCAGCTGATCGGTCTGTTTCGTAAAACGTCCTCCCCATAACTGTGCCATGGTCATTCTCCCATCTTTTTACGTTGGTAGTCTATCAGATAAAATTTCTCATAGACATTGATTGCATTTAATCATATCACAAACGACACTTTAATGCAATACAGTGAATTTCATCACTTTCCGCTACAGAAAACACTTTTTCCACTGGAATTCATACAATAACTATAAATATTCATGTTAAGGAAGTATGCCTTTTTATGGGAGCTCTTATCGAACTTAAAAATATAGGTTACTCCTATCACACACTGTCCGGGGAGACCGGTGCCATAAAAGATATCTCCTTCTCCGTGGAGGAAGGGGAATTTGTAGCACTTGTTGGACCCAGCGGCTGCGGTAAATCCACTCTGCTGTCCATTATCGCAGGGCTCCTCGCCCCTGAGACCGGAACCATTGTCGTAAATAATCCCGACGGTTCCCTTCATTATCCCCGTATCGGCTATATGCTGCAGCATGACCATCTCTTCGAATGGCGCACCATCTATCAGAATGTTACGTTGGGTCTGGAGATCCATCACGCCCTCACTCCGGAGCGCATCGCCCATGTGGAACAACTTTTGTCCGATTACGGGCTGGAAAAATTTAAGAACAAGCGCCCTTGCGAATTATCCGGCGGCATGAAACAGCGCGCTGCTCTGATCCGAACCCTTGCCCTGGATCCCCAGCTGCTGTTACTGGATGAACCCTTCAGCGCACTGGACTACCAGACGCGCCTTATGGTATCTTCGGATATCTGTCAGTTGATCCGCAAGGCTGGGAAGACCATGATCATCGTCACTCACGATCTGTCAGAGGCTATCAGCCTGGCGGATAAAGTTTACGTGCTGTCTGCCCGTCCCGCAACGATCAAAACGGTATTGCCCATTCAGCTCACCCTGCAGGACAGTTCTCCACTCGCCGCCAGAAACGCCCCGGAATTTCCATATTATTTCAAACAACTTTGGGAGGAATTAACCGATGAAACCTAAGAATGTGCAAAATGACCACCCGTTGACGATCCAGGAACAATATCTTCGCAAGCACAAAAATCATCATAGACAGGTTGCCTTTCTGCGTATCTTTCTCCTGGGAATCTTTCTGATTCTCTGGGAAATCAGTGCAGATGCATACTGGATCGACAGTTTCTTTTTCTCCAGCCCACGCAGAGTCGTCCTATGTCTGATACAGTTGTGGACCGAGCGCTCTCTTCCGATGCATATCGGCATTACTTTATTAGAAACCATATTAAGTTTCCTTTTAGTGTTTGTTGTCAGTCTCCTGCTCGCCACCCTATTGTGGTTCTCTGACAAACTGTCGGAGATTTTAGAGCCTTACCTGGTACTACTCAACAGTCTACCGAAATCTGCCCTGGCTCCCCTGTTCATCGTCTGGCTGGGCACCGGCATCAACACCATTATCATCGCCGGGATCTCTGTGGCAGTCTTCGGCTCCATTATCAGCTTTTACACTGCCTTTCACCAGGTGGATCCGGAAAAGGAGATTCTGATCCGCACTTTGGGTGGAAACCGCAGAGATATCTTTTTCAAAGTCGTCCTCCCGGGATCTGTTCCCACACTGCTCAGCACCACCAAGGTCAATATCGGTCTGTCTTTAGTCGGTGTCATCATCGGAGAATTTCTTGCAGCCAGACGAGGGCTGGGTTATCTCATCATCTACGGTTCCCAGGTGTTCCAGCTGGATATGGTGATCAGTTCTATCTTACTGTTATGTGTCATTGCCATGCTGCTCTATCTGCTGACCCAGTCTCTGGAACATTGCAGCAAAAAGCATCGCAACTGATTATAATGTTTTCTTCGGAGATCTGCAGGATGGCATCTTCGTCTTACAGTCTCCTACATAATCTACAGTTCTGCGAAACGAACTTTTAAAATAATAAATTTTACAGTTGCAAAAATTCCCAAGAACATATATAATAACCTAGTCCGCTGAAATAGCTCAGTTGGTAGAGCACTTCACTCGTAATGAAGGGGTCGTGGGTTCGAGTCCCATTTTCAGCTTATCTATAAAAAAGAGAAAGCCAAAAAGCTTTCTCTTTTTTTGTGTTTTTGATGAATGCAGATATAAAAGGTCAGATCAGAGACTGCAATGACCAGACATACTGTTCCAATACTTCCAATCCAATCACGCCCCAGGCAAATCCCAGTGCTCTGTCATTTGCTTTTTCTCGAAGCTCCTGTCCTAATAAGATCACGGATATGACCACACAGAACAATAAAAAGCTATAGGTACGATAAGAAGATCCGTAAAGGGTCTCCGAAAACCCCATGGCCATACGACTTCCCGCTCCCATGAAAAGGAGACAGAGGATGGTATATTTTCTCCATATCGTATCTACCGCCAGCCAGACACCGATAAATACGGACGCCGTCAGCAGAATCGACAGCAAGAACAGACCTGCATTTTTTCCTTCCGACAAAGGTCCGATCTCCGGCATCCCCAGTGCCAGTCCGGGAAGCGGCTGTAACAGATCTGCCCCTGTCTTTCAGTAACAGATGGAATCCCAGCGGAATCCCCGTAAAAAAGACGACCCGTTTCTTCCCTTTTCCGGCCACCAAAAACAAAAGTACGAAAAACACAGTCAATAAGGGAATGGATCTATAATACAAGTACGCCACTGTGGCAGTATAACCGTGGAACAGCTTTTGTCCCACTGTCCACTGTGCATAATCCGGAATCCAGGTTCCGTAGGTATTCATGCGGAAACAATGTCCCGGTGCAAAATACAGCGCCGCATATCCGAGTACTGATGCAATCTCTTCCAGACACAACAGGCCTCTTACCTTCCGAAGGCTATCGTTTTTCCAAGATACAATCAGTAAAATCGTCAGGAAAAAAATCAGGGAGATAGCGTATTGATCCTGATTCGTGGTATAAATGATTGAAAGGATCACAGCAAGATACATCCACCAGGGAATCTTTCCCTTGACAATCTTCTGTTTTATGGCGGTGAACACTACCAGCATCGTAAAAAACGGATACAGGTAGTTGGCGATGGTTGCAATATATCCGGCTGTTGACAGAATCTGAAACGGAAACAGTAAAAAGGCAACGCACACAAGCAGTGTGTTCTCCTCACTGTTTTTCTCCGTAAACAGATACCTGAGCATCCCCACGATTCCGACGATAACCGCAATGTCCAACAGTTTCCATAGCTTGGAAGGCAGGAAACAACTCACCCATGCCACTGCATCTGTCAGCACTCTTCCGCTGTCCTGCCATCTTTTTTCCACAAGTTCCCCAAAGGTCTGGTTCAAAAGTTTCAAATCATCCCCGCTGTAATGAAAGCTGAAATGGATTCCTGCCAGCAGCAGTACAAAAGCAACCCATACGATTCCTCTCCTGCGAAGATCATCTTGCTCCCTTGTCATAGATTACCCCCAAAGCTCTCGGTGCACCGTTCTGTTTGGAAAAGAATACCAGCAGTAAAAGTGTCAGTACGTACGGCAGGATCATCACCAGATCCTGATAACTGCTGGGCATCTGTAATACCTGTACCAGTCGGTAGCCGCCGGATCTGGCAAATCCGAATAACAGGCATGCTCCCAGGGTCGGAAGGATTCGCCAGTTACCGAAGATCAGCGCTGCGATGGCCAGATATCCGTAACCTACATAGATACTGGAAGAAAAGTTCGCGGAAATAGAATACGCAAAGCAGATACCGCCAAGTCCCGACAACGCACCGCAGATCATGATAGCTGCCAGGCGGATCTGTCCCACCTGTCTTCCGGCTGCATCCACCGCATGGGGATTGTCACCGCAGGCGCGCAGATGCATGCCGAAGCGGGTCTTGTACATTACAAACCATGCAATAAATGCTACGGCAACGATCACCAGTTCAAAAGGATACAGATTGGTAAATACAGCTCCCAGTACCGGAATCTTAGAGATTCCCGGGATGGTAATTCTGGAAGATACGGTCAGAACAAACTTGTCAGAGGTGGCACCGAATACAACTCTGTTGAGTAGTTTGGTCAAATATGCTGTCAATGCCATAGCCAGAATATTGACTACGACACCACTGATCACCTGATTGGCTTTAAACTTCAGGCACAGCAGCGCATGGATCAGGGCAAAAATACTTCCTCCTACTGCCGCCATGATCATGGCAATGTAGAAAGGTACCGGAGAATCTCCGGAGAAATTCCCTGCAATGGCAACTGCCACAAATGCTCCGATAAAGGCACCGAAACCCTGCAATCCTTCCACAGCTAACATAGTCACACCGGACTTCTCGCAATAAATACCGCCAATTGCCATAATAAATAAAGGTAATGCAAAGGATAACCCGTCAATGA
>ENA-UONX01002326-UONX01002326.1-human-gut-metagenome-genome-assembly--contig:-P74old-NODE-2326-length-13836-cov-10.210507_pt1 | contig 13836 bp, 9 predicted proteins | sample MGYA00242466_ERZ724013 | MGnify/ENA metagenome assembly ERZ724013 | reverse complement strand
TATCGGATGCTCCGCGTCGAATAGCAGGGAGGCTTTCAAAAAATCTATGAATCATCATGCTGTTGAAAAACCCTCCGTTACCGCGCAGTATGGTGTCAAGCCTGCTGCCTCTGCTGCAGCGAAAATGGCAGCCAAGCAAGAGGAGTTTGTCGCACCCGATGTTAAGGATGGCTCCATTGTTCTGCACAAAGCATTCGGAGAAGGTGCGGTCACCAAGATTGACAAAGCGCAGAAACACATCCGTGTCACCTTTGGTATTGGCGAAAAGACATTCATCTTCCCGGATGCTTTCAAGCAGGGATTCCTGAAAATGAAGGGAGAGTAATCCATGCCGGAAATATTCAGTAATACAACGCTGACGGTCAATCAGCTTCTAGAAAAGATCGACACAGGCGAACTCGGACTGCCGGAATTACAGCGCCCCTTCATCTGGAAAGATTCAAAGGTGCGTGACTTATTCGATTCCATGATGAGAGGCTACCCCATTGGCTACCTTATGCTGTGGGAGTGTCCGTCTCTTGATAAGAAAAAATCCATCGGTGTCGATGCCCACAGCTACGACTCACCCAAGGAAGTCATCATTGACGGTCAGCAGCGTTTGACTTCGCTCTATGCCGTTATGAAGGGCAAGAAGGTTATCAACTCAAAGTTCGATGAGAAGAGTATTGTTATCTCCTATTGCCCGCTGCAAAACAAATTTGAGGTTGGTTACCAAGCCACGAAGAACGACCCAGAATGGATTTATAATATTAGTGACCTGTTCACTTCCACGAACACCTTTAAGTTCATCGGTGATTTCATCAAGAAACTGGGTGACTATAGATCCACCAAAGGGTCCGAGCTTACAGATGAAGAACAGGGCTTAATTGCGGATCGCATCAACAGTGTGGTCAATCTGAAAAGCCATACGCTTCCTGTGTTCGACATAAAGTCCACCGCAGAGGAAGAGGATGTCTCTGAAATATTCGTCCGTGTAAACTCTGGTGGTGTTTCTCTGAAACAGAACGACTTCATCCTCACCTTGTTGTCCTTGTATTGGGATGATGGACGTCGTGAGATTGAGCAATTCAGCAAGGATTCCACCGCTCCGGCAAAAGGTAAAACGACCTCTTACAATCAGCTGACCACCGTGTCAGCGCAGGATGTCATCCGCGTTGTTATGGCATATGCATTTGACAGAGCCCGTTTGAAGTATGGCTATAAACTGCTCAGAGGTGCCGACTTTGATAAAAAGGGTGCCGTGGATGATAATCTTCGTGTTCAGCGTTTCAATACTCTCAAGGAGAAACTACCGGATGTCCTCGATGTACACAGCTGGCATGAGTTTATCAAAGCCATCATGAACGCAGGATATTTGTCCGGGGATTTGATTCTGTCTGGCAACGCAATATTCTACACCTATGCCTTGTATTTGATTGCGAAGCACCGCTTCAATGCATCGTATAATGAGAATATGCACCTTACCTCGCTGTGGTTCTTCTATGCTTCGCTCATTTCGCTGTACACGGGCTCCTTTGAGTCTACGGTGGAAAACCATCTGAATACCATCAAAAGCCTCAAAACTCTGGATGAGTACAAGGAGTTCATCCTGTCCAGAGTAAACGAGCGTTTGACGAATGACTACTTTGACATCACCCTGGTCGGTTCGGAGGGCCTGGCTGTTTCGGGACGAGGTAATAATGCATGGAATGCCTATGTGGCATCGCTGAACATTATGAACGCAAAAATTCTCTTCTCCAAGAGCAATCTGCTTGTGTCAAAGCTGTTCGAGCCCGGAACAGACGGTAACCGCAAGTCTCTGGAAAAGCACCACCTTTTCCCGAAGGCTTACTTGAAGTCCCAAGGATACTCTGATGCGAAGATTAACCAGATGGCAAACTACGCATTCATTGACTGGAAGGACAACATGGACATCCTGGATGATGCTCCGTCTGTGTATTATCCGATTGTCTGCGCCGGATTGTCTGACGAGCAGATCCGTGTTATGGAAGAGGAGAACGCTCTGCCTCACGGTTGGGAAAATATGGCCTACGAGGACTTCCTGATTGAGCGCAGGAAATTGATGGCGGCAAAAATCAAGGCAGCCTTTGAGATTCTGAAAAAGGCAGCGACTTGAGCGAGACCACATTATAAATTCCCACACCTTTTATCAATAGGGAATGCTGTAAATCAACGATTATCTCTGTAATTCAACGAATACCCCACTAAAACAACGATTGCCCTTGTAATTCAACGATTTACGCTCTTTCAACGATTACGAGGACCACGAAGCCCACGCAAAGGCAAAAACCCGACCATGAAAACAACCTGGCCGGGTTTTCTTTTGGGGCCGCTGGGTGCAAAAGTGCCGCAAACACGCCGTTTTTGCCAAAAAGTAAGAACCGTAACCCCGATACGCTTTGTATCAAAATTACGGTTCTTATTTGGCGGAGAAGGAGGGATTCGAACCCTCGATACCCTTGTGGGGTATACACGATTTCCAATCGTGCGCGCTCGACCAGGCTACGCGACTTCTCCACGTTCTGTTCGGGTTGCTTACATTTTAAGTTGTCAGCTTGCACATTATAATCAAGATTCGTCATAAAGTCAAGTACCATTTTGAAAGAAACGCATTTTTTGTGCGGATTTGTCTCAGCCCAGCAGACAGGCGAGCAGGTTTCGCACGGCTTGGGCGTGGCAGCGGTCCTGCTGCGCCATGGCGGCCAGCGTTTGGTGCAGCGGGGACGGCGCGGTGTTCGCCGCCGCGTCGAGCCGCTCCGCCAGCTTAAGCTCCTGCGTATAGACGCAGCGCAGATCCTGCGCGGCCGTGCCCAGACGCGGGCAGGCGGCGGGCGGGACGCAGCGCTCGCCCGTGCGCAGAAAATACTCCACCTGCAGCTCCTTCTGATGTGCCCGCTCCTGCGCCGCGATGCCGAGCAGCTGCTGTCGCCCGGTGCGGATGCGCTGCGAGAGCGCTGTGTAAAACGCAGCCCCGGCCGCCTTGGCGCGGATGCACTCGCCGAGCAGATCGGTCAGCGTGTCGGCTTCCGGCGGCGTGGTCACGGGCGCGTCCATGCTGCCCGCTACACGCTGCCAGACGCGCTGAAATGTGCGGTTGTCAAGAAAAACGGAATCCTGCATCGTCCATACCCCCACACCATGCTATGGCCCGGCTTGCAAAAACGTGCGAAGTGTGCCATAATCACGGCAGAGACTTTTCCGTCGGAGGCGACCATTATGGCTCGATTTTTCATAGCAGGTACGAATTTCCCGAATGGCCGGGCGATCATCCGCGGCCGCGACGCCGACCACATCCGCGTGCTGCGTCTGCGCGCGGGCGACGACATTGTCATCTGCGACGGCGCGGGGCGCGACTATAAGTGCCGCCTGGTACAGACGCTGGAGCACGAGGCCGAGGCCGAGGTCATCGAGGTCGTGCCGTGCAAGGCAGAGCCCACTGTGCGCTCGACGGTGTTTGCCGGCCTGCCGAAGGGGGAGCGCAGCGACTTTCTCGTGCAGAAGTGCACGGAGGCAGGTGCCGCCGAGATCGTGTTTTTCTCCTGCACGCGCTGCGTGGCCAAGGCAGTCAATATGGAAAAGAAGCTCGAGCGCTGGCAGCGCATCGCCGAGGAGGCGGCCAAGCAGTCCGGCCGCGGCATCATCCCGCAGGTGCGCTATGAGGCGGACTTCGTCGCTGTGCTCAACGACGCGCTGCACACCGATCTGCCGCTGTTCATGTACGAGACCGGCGAGCGCGAGACGATCCGCGACGCGATCGAGCACACGGCGTCCCCGATCGCATCGGCGGCCATCATCACGGGGCCGGAGGGCGGCTTTGCCGAGTTCGAGGCCGACATGGCCCGCAAGCTCGGTATGCACATCTGCTCCATGGGCGAGCGCATCCTGCGGTGCGAGACGGCTCCGGTCGTCGCGCTCACGGCGCTGATGTACGGCACCGGCAATTTGTAAACTTTTTTTGAAGTTGGGGCTTGACAAGCCCTGCGTGTGTATGTAATAATACTCGACGCAATCAAATAAATATCCGTCGAAACCTCAAGGATCGGCTCGGCTGAGACTGGAGGCGGAGGAACTCTGGAGAATCCCGTGCCAAGCGGGTGCCGAAGGTGCAAGGCGAAAGCCGAATCTCTCAGGCAAAAGGACAGAGCGAGTGCCCGATGTGTGCGGGCGTTCAAGCGCTGTTTGTTCTCTGGAGCTGCTGGTCAAAACGACCGGCAGCTTTTTGCTTTGCAAAAATTCAATGCAGAGGGAGAAACAACATGGATACCTTACTCAAAATCGTGCAGACCATCAACATGTACCTGTCAGACTATGTGCTGATCATCCTGCTGCTCGGCGCGGGTCTGTATTTCACCATCCGCACGCGGTTCGTGCAGGTGCGCTGCTTCGGCGAGGGCTGGCGGCGCTTCTTCGGCGAGTTCAGTCTCAACGGCGAGAAGCACAAATACGGCATGAGCTCGTTCCAGGCACTGGCGACGGCCGTCGCGGCGCAGGTCGGCACCGGCAACATCGTCGGCGCCTGCGGCGCGATCCTCATCGGCGGCCCCGGCGCGATCTTCTGGATGTGGATCATCGCGTTTTTCGGCATGGCGACGATCTATGCCGAGGCGGTGCTCGCGCAGGAGACGCGTGTGGTCGAGTCGGACGGCACGGTCCTCGGCGGCCCGGTGTACTACATCAAGCGCGCATTCCCGAACGGCTTCGGCAAGTTCCTGGCCGGTTTCTTCGCGGTCGCGATCATTCTGGCGCTCGGCTTCATGGGCTCCATGGTGCAGTCCAACTCCATTGGTGAGGCGTGCCAGAACGCATTCCATATCCCGAGCTGGGTCATGGGCCTGATCGTTTCCGCCATCGCGGCGTTCATCTTCATCGGCGGCGTGCAGCGCATCGCCTCCGTCACGGAGAAGATCGTGCCGGTCATGGCCTGCCTGTATCTGGTCGGCGGCCTGATCGTGCTCTTTGCCCGCATCCGCTACGTGCCGGAGACCTTCGGCATGATCTTCAAGTACGCCTTCGTGCCGCAGTCCATCATCGGCGGCGGCATCGGCTATGCGCTCAAGACGGCCATCAGCCAGGGCGCCAAGCGCGGCCTGTTCTCGAACGAGGCCGGTATGGGCTCCACGCCGCACGCGCATGCGCTGGCCAACGTCAAGAGCCCGCACGAGCAGGGCACGGTCGCAATGATCGGCGTGTTCATCGACACGTTCGTCGTCCTGACCATGACGGCGCTCGTCGTCATCTCCACGCTCTACGCCGGCAACGGCCCGCTGGCCCACGGCGCGGTCGACGGCATCTCCAAGACGAACATGGCGCAGCTCGCGTTCTCGAGCGTGTTCGGTGATACGCTCGGCAATGCGTTCGTGGCTATCTGCCTGCTGTTTTTCGCGTTCTCGACGATCGTCGGCTGGAACCTCTTCGGCCGCATCAATGTCAATTATCTCTTCGGCAAGAAGGCAAACCTTGCCTACTCCATCATCGCTATTATCTTCATCTTCCTCGGTTCCTGCCTGTCCAATGATCTGGTCTGGGAACTGACGGATATGTTCAACCAGCTCATGGTGCTGCCGAACATGATCGCACTCGTCGCGCTGTCCGGCATCGTGGCCGTGGCCGCACGCAAGCGCAGCGACGAGCACGAACTGCGCAAGTAACATCCCAACAGAAAAACCGCCCTGCACCGATCGGTGCAGGGCGGTTTTTGCATGTTCGCTTATTTGCAGCGGCGCAGCACCTCGAGCGTGTAGCGCCAGACGCGCTGCACGGAGGCAATGTGCATCCGCTCGCGGCAGGTGTGGATCTCCGTCAGGTCCGGGCCGAAGGACACGCAGTCGAGCCCCGGCAGCTTCCCGGCAAACAGTCCGCACTCGACGCCGGCGTGGATGGCTTCCACCTTCGGATCGCGGCCGTACTGTTCGCGGAAGACCGCGACCATGCGCTCGCGCAGAGGCGAGTCCTTGCGGTATTCCCACGCGGGGTAGTCGCCCGAGACGGCCACCGTGCCGCCGAGCTGCGCCATCAGGCAGCGCAGGCGCGCGACGAGCATCTCCTTTTGCGTGGACACGCTGCTGCGCACGCAGAACGACGCCTGCACGGTGTCCGCGTCCGTCGTCAGGATGCCGAGATTCAGCGACGTCTGCACGAGACCCGGAATGTCCCGGCTCATGGCCTGAATGCCGTTCGGCAGACAGCAGAGCATGCACACGGCGCGCTGCGTGGACGCCTCGTCCATCGGCGGCTGCTGCGCCTGGGCTGCGTCAACGCGCACGGACACATCCGGGTCGGCGGCCGCGTATTCGTGCCGGAGCGCGGCGTCCATGTCCGAGATCGCCGCCTGCGCGGCGGCTGCATCGGCCACGGCGATGACGGCCCGGCTCTCGCGCGGGATGGCGTTATCCTTCAGGCCGCCGGCGACGGAGACGAGCCGCTGCGGCGTGCGCGCGCCGACGGCGTACAGCACGCGGCCCATGAGGAGGTTCGCGTTGCCGCGGCCCTTGTCGATCTCTGCGCCCGAGTGGCCGCCGAGCAGACCGCCGACCGTCACGGTCAGCGCTGTGCCGGAAAACGGCGCGCGCGTGACCGGCAGCGTGCACACGGACACGTTGCCGCCGGCGCAGCTGACGGTGAGCACGCCCTCGTCCTCGGAGTCGAGATTGAGCATCGTGCGCCCCTTCAGCACGGAGGCGTCCAGTGCGGCCGCGCCGAGCATGCCGGTCTCCTCGTCGACGGTGATGACGACCTCGAGCGGGGGGTGGGGGATGTCGTCCGCAGCCAGGATCGCCAGCGCCATGGCCACGGCGATGGCGTCGTCCCCGCCGAGCGTTGTGCCGCGTGCGCCGATCGTATCGCCGTCCACGAAGAGGTCGAGCCCCTCGCGGGCCATGTCCTTCGTGCAGTCCGGCGCAGTCTCGCAGACCATGTCCATGTGCCCCTGCAGGATGACCGGGGCGGCGGATTCATACCCCGGCGTGCCGGGTGCGAAGATGATGATATTGTTGTGCGCGTCCTGAATGCAGCGCAGCTGATGTTCGGCTGCGAAGCGAACAAGGTAATCGCTGATGGCTTTTGTGTTGCCGGAGCCGTGTGGGATGGCGCACAGCTGCTCAAAACAGGAAAAGACAGCGCGCGGCTCCAGATGATCGAGAATCGGCATGACAAATCTCCTTTGCTGGTGAAATGGACCCGGCGGACACGCTGCTGTGCCCGCCGGGGATGGTTACGATTCGGCCGGGATCTGCACCCGGGACAGGGAGGCGCGGATGTTGCCGGTGAACAGCAGACTCAGGCGGCGGATCTGCGCCTCGAGATCCTCTTTCATCCCGTTTTCGAGCCATTCGTAGAAAATGTCCGTGATGCCGAAGCGGTAGAGGTCGCACACGAGCTTTTTGTCCGCCTCGCTCACGCGCAAGCCGTGGGCCTGTGCCTCCACATAGCTGCGCATCATTTCCCCGGAAATGCGGTCCACATGCTTTTCCAGCTCCAGACGGTGCGAGGAGGTGTAGATGTGGTACACGGCGCGCTTGTGCTCACGCGCGAAGCGGGAGGCGGTGATCATGCACTCTTCCCAACTGCCGGTCGTCTCAAATTCATCGAGCGCGCGCTCGGTCTCGCGGCGCAGGATGGTATCGAGCAGCTCATACAGGTCGGAGTAATGATAATAAAACGTCCGGCGTGTGATCTGGCATTCTTCCACGAGCTGCGTTACGGTGATCTTGTCAAACGGCTGCTCGGACAGCAGCTTCAGGAACGCATCCTGGATGGCGGCTTCAGTCAAATGTGCCAAGCGGGATCCCACCTTTCTGGTCGTGCGGCGCGGTCATTGCGCGGCCGGTTGTGTGTCCTGTGCGGGGAGATATTCGATGTGCGCATAGCTGTGCCGCCGGGCGACAGTATCGCACATGAATGTATAGACTTTTTGATGCAGGGCCCGGCGGGCGCTGCGCGGCGGCAGGGATGCGTCCGGGTAGACCGGCTCGCCGACAACGACGGTGATGCACGGCGGCAGAAACCGCAGCAGCTTCCGCTGCCGGTAGACGACCACCACGCCGACGGCGGGCACCTGCTCGCGCACCGGATAGGCAAACGCTGTGTCCGGGAACGGGCGGATACCATTATAATATGGCCAGATGTGCGCCTCCGGGTAGATCATGACGGCCTGGCGGCGCTCGAGCCGCCGGTGGATCGCGGCCAGAAACTGCCGCGTGCCGTCGATCGTGTCGGCCAGCGGGACGGCCCCGAGCATCTGCACGATGTTGCGCACACCCGGAATGGAGACTGTGTCCGCCGCGGTGACGATGTTTGCGCGGCGCGGGAACGCCAGCAGCGTCGGGATGAAGGCATCCGCCAGCGTGTTCGTGTGGTTACCGTAGAGAAAATAGCCGCCGGGCAGCTCGCGCAGCGCTTTGCGGTTTTCGATCCGCAGGCCGAAAACGAGCTTGCAGTACAAAAACAGAAACGGCGTCATGATCAGCCGGTAGACGACGAACGCGAGCGCCTGCCAGACCGGGCTGGGGTGCTCATAAGGAAAGTCGGCGCCGATCGGCTTCGGCCGGATGTGCCCGTTCGTCGGCGCGAAGTCGTCGTGCAGCGGGTCGTGATAATAGATGGTCTTGCGGCTCATGCCGGCTCACCGCGCAGGGCGACGGCGTCAAAGAGCATCTGCTCCATCTGGCGCATGCAGCTCTGCTGTTCAAACTGCGTGCCGCTCTCGAGATATTTCCGGCTGTAGTCCGCGCGCTCGGCCGGGTGCTCGACCCAGTAGTCGATCTTGGCGGCCATATCCTCGGGGTCCTTATTTTTAAATAGAGATTTCTCGTCGAGCGCGAATGACTTGGCCGCACTCTTCGGGGAGTTGGCGATGACCGGCACCAGCCCGCAGGCGATGGCCTCCAGACAGGCGATGGACTCGATCTCCACCTCGGCGGGGTGACAGTAGAGGTCGGCGCAGCGCAGCAGATTCAGCAGGTCCTGCCGTGAGAAAAACGCGATCTCCATGTCGACGCCGTATTTTTCGGCCAGATGACGGTAATGCTCTTCACGCGGCCCTTCACCGGCGAGGATCAGGTGGATCTGCTCGCGGTGGGCCGAGCGGCCGATGGCCTTGATGAGGATCTCCTGATTCTTTTCGCTCGACAGGCGGCCGGTCGAGACGATGAGGAACTTGCCTTCCAGTCCCGCCGGGCGCTTGGCCGGGCCGGGCGTGAACATGCTGTTGACGCCGTTGGAGATCACGCGGCCGTTCGTCGGGCCGACGACGGCCTCAAACGTGTCGCGGATGAACTGCGTCGGGTAATGGATGATGTCCGAATACTGATACACCATCTGGTAGCAGGCGCGGTAGACGCCGCGGTTGATCGCATCGAGATCCTTGCACAGAAAGTGCGCCGTGACGTTCTCGGCCTGGCAGTGGAAGCTGGAGGTGATGGGCTTGTTATACGCCTTGGCGATCTTCACCGCCGTGTGCGACAGCTGCAGCACGAACGTCGTGTGCACGACGTCGCAGTCGCGGATCGCGTCCTCGAGCAGGGAACGGTCCAGGCGCGGCAGCGTCACGCCGTTGCGCTCCACGATCGGGTTGAGCAGGTAGAGGTTCAGCTCCGGCACGACGTAAAAGCACTCATTGCCGGCCTTGTCCTGATCGGCGCAGACCACGCGCACCGTGTGCCCCTGCGCGCGCAGGAAGCGGATGAGGTTCATGCAGGCGATCGTGGTACCATTGTTTTCTTCGCCCAGAATATCACAGACAATCGTGATCGTCATGTTGTCGTATCATTCCTTGTTTTTTGAATTGGCAGGAGCGTCCCGCCGCATGATGCGACATTGCTCATTGTAACCGGAAAAAATGAGAGCCGCATGAAAAATAGAGGATAAAGATCCATTCATTCAAGAATTCAAACAAATCTCACAATATCATATCATACTTTCTCACGTGAGAAAACCTCTCATTTTCCTGAAAATGTGACGGATTTTTTGCAAGGATCGCAAAACGGACGCGCGCCCTCTTGAATTACGTTTTCGAATCGTGTATATTATTTATACCCATGTGTTCATATTTTTTGTTTTAGGAGAGCAAATTATGACAGACTATCAGAAGATGTATCAGGAAAAACTGACAACGCCGGATAAGATTGCCCAGCAGGTGCAGTCCGGCTGGCTGCTCGGCATGGATACGGCGACCTCGCAGACGCCGGCCATCATGACCGCAATCGCGGAGCGCATCCGCAACAGCGATATTACGGGCGTGAAGGTGCAGGCCCTGCTCGATGCGTACCCGTTCGAGTTTTATACCGACCCCACGCTGGCCGGCAAGATGACCGGCTACAGCTGGTTTTCCAGCAGCGCGGCGCGCAAGGCGGTCAACGCCGGCTATGCCGATATCATCCCGGCATATTACCGCGATTTCCCGACCCGCATCCGCACGGAGTACGACTATGACGCCGTGTGCGTCGAGGTCGCGCCGATGGACCGCCACGGCTACTTCAGCCTGGCGCTCAACGGCTCGTATATCGACGCCATGCTCGACAAGACCAAGCGGATCTTCCTCGAGGTCAACGACCGTCAGCCCCGCGGCCTGTGCGGCTCGCTGATCCACATTTCGCAGGTCGACGCCATCGTGGAGTATAACCACGACCTGCCGGTCCTGCCGCCGGTCCAGCTCGACGAGGTGAGCAAGACGATCGGCGGCCTCATCGCCGAGCGCATTCCGGACGGCGCGTGCCTGCAGCTCGGCATCGGCGCGATCCCGGACGCGACCGGCATGGCGCTCAAGGCCAAGCACGACCTCGGCATCCACACCGAGATGTTCACCGACTCCATGGTCGAGCTCATCGAGTGCGGCGCGGTCAACAACAGCAAAAAGCAGATCCACCGCGGCAAGACCGTCACGACGTTTGCCTTCGGTTCGCAGCGCATTTATGATTATATCGACGATAACCCGGCCGTCGAGATCCTGCCGGTCGAATACGTCAACGATCCGGACGTCATCTGCCAGAACGGCAACATGATCTCCATCAACGCCGCGGTCGAGGTTGACCTCTTCGGCCAGGTCTGCGCCGAGTCGGTCGGCACGAAGCACATGTCCGGCTCCGGCGGCCAGATCGACTATGTCCGCGGCGCCTGCCAGTCCCGCGGCGGCAAGAGCTTCATCGCCTTCACGTCCACGGCCAAGGGCGGCACGATCAGCAAGATCAAGTCCATCCTCACCCCGGGCGCCGTCGTTACGACGAGCAAGAACGATGTCGACTACATCGTCACCGAGTACGGCGTGGCGCATCTGCGCGGCCGCAGCCTTGGCGAGCGTGCTCGCCAGCTGATCGCCATCGCGCACCCCGACTTCCGCGACGAGCTGACCTTCGAGGCCAAAAAGCGCGGCATTATGATCTGATCCCGCAGTGCAAAGCCTGCTGTCCGTATCCCACGGACGGCAGGCTTTTTTTGTCCATACGCATTCTGTATCTGGGCGCACACAATGGTGACGTGTGTTTCATCAAGCGCTGGGAAATGTGCAAAAGTGTTACATTTGTACCGCAGTGGGGATTGTGCATTTCTCGCAGCGGCAATATAGTGTAACCATAAAAAGGGGACAGATTTCGATGCTGTCCCAAATCTATTGGAGGGATTTTTCATGAAGAAAACGTGGAGCAGAGTGCTCGCCACCGTTCTGGTTCTGGCGATGGTGCTTTGCATGCCCGGTTTCGCAGCAAGCGTTGCCGATACGACGGACTTCGAGTCCGATCGTGCGACCTCTGCTGACGAACTGACGGACGCGGATCTGCCGGAGCTCCTGTCGGCGAGCGGCAACCACTATCCGATCGTGCTGGTGCACGGCCTGTTCGGTTGGGGCGGCACGGAAGTGCTCGGCCTGAACTACTGGGGCGGCTTCAGCAGCCTGCGCGACATTCTCAACAATGCCGGCTACAAGGTCTACACCCCGTCCATCGGCCCCGTTGCCAGCAACTGGGACCGTGCCTGTGAGCTGTATGCCTACCTCGTCGGCGGCACGGTCGACTACGGCGCATACCACTCCGCCACCAACGGCCATGCGCGCTATGGCCGCACGTTCCCGGGCGTTCTGCCGGAGCTGAATAACCCCGACAGTGAGCTGAAAGTGCATCTGGTCGGCCACAGCATGGGCGGCGAGACGATCCGTATGCTCGCACAGCTGCTGGAAAACGGCGATGCCGATGAGCGCAACGCCAGCCGCGGCGGTGATATCAGCCCACTGTTCACCGGCGAGTGCCGCCACTGGATCGAGAGCATCACGACGCTCTGCACGCCGCACGACGGCAGCCAGTATGACACGAAGGTCTATCAGAACATCGGCGATCTGGCCCAGTATGCCATGGGCATCATCGGTGCGGTTACCGGCACCAATGTCAATGAGAACAACTTCGGCCTGGACTTCAAGCTCGATCAGTGGGGTCTGGTGCGCCAGCCCAACGAGTCTTACTCCAGCTACTTCAACCGTGTGATCAACAGCAAGATCTGGACGCAGCACACCAACGACCTGAGCGTCTATGACCTTGACGTCGACGGCGCGGCCGTGCTCAACGGCTATGCCAAGGCGCAGGATGATATCTATTACTTCTCCGTCGCCTGCTCGAACACCCATCGTGAACCGCTGACCGGCCACTATCTGCCGAATGCCAGCATGAACCCGATGATGGTCAAGAGCAGCACCTACATGGGCAGACACGTCAACTACGCGGTCGGCCATGTGAACATCACGCCGGACTGGTGGGAGAATGACGGCATCGTCTCCGTCCGCTCCGCGATCCGTCCGCACGAGAATTCCACGGATAAGTACAATGAAAACTACGGCGTCGGCGCTGACGGCAAGATGACCTTCAAGGCCGGCACCAAGATGGGCGTCTGGAACTACATCGAGAAGATCGACAACACCGACCACATCAACATGGTCGGCCAGATGCAGAAGTCCACGCACGCCATGCTGCAGGAAAAGTTCTTCGAGTTGGCCAAGATGCTCAACAGCATCCCGGTGAGCAGCTCGACTGGTGCACATGTCTGCCCGGGCGCTCACTTCACCGATATGCCCGCCTACACCAACTGGGCGCATAAGGGCCTGGATTACTGCATCCAGAACGGCATCCTGAACGGCACGAGCGCGACGACCATCGCGCCGAACGGCACGACCACGCGCGCACAGCTCGTGACGATGCTCTACCGTCAGGCCGGTTCTCCGAAGGCTGCCAAGTCCAGCCCCTTCACCGATGTGACCGACAGCTGGTCTGTCGATGCGATCAACTGGGCGTTCGAGAAGGGTGTCGTGAACGGCACGAGCCCCACCACGTTCTCCCCGAATGATGCCATTACGCGCCAGGATATGGCGACCATCCTCTATAACTACACCAAGAATGTTCTGGATCTGGACGTGTACGATACCGCTGACCTGACCGGTTATCCGGACTACGGCTCCATTTCCGATTATGCCCGCACGCCGCTGTCCTGGGCGGTCGCACAGGGCCTGATCCTCGGCGTCGGCAATTCCAACGGCGCGGACACCCTTCAGCCGAAGGGTGACGCCACCCGTGCGCAGACCGCCACGATCATCATGCGCTTCTGCCAGAACGTCCTCTGAGACTTCACTTCAACAACACAAGCCCGATGGGATCTTCCCATCGGGCTTGTTGTCGCTTTTTCGTGGCGCTTTCACTGCGGAGTGTGCAGAAATTAGACAAATGCATGATAATGTGTGCAAAAAATGCCTTGACAATCGCATAGGATCTGGTATATTGAAACTGGAAGCACTTCCAATTATTAACTTCGTCAACCAGAAATATTGTGCAGCTGCAGGAGGTGGCAAATGAAAAAACGAAGCAAGCA
>ENA-UONX01002319-UONX01002319.1-human-gut-metagenome-genome-assembly--contig:-P74old-NODE-2319-length-13871-cov-146.313622_pt1 | contig 13871 bp, 9 predicted proteins | sample MGYA00242466_ERZ724013 | MGnify/ENA metagenome assembly ERZ724013 | reverse complement strand
CCTCGGTGGTCAGGGCCTTGCTGTGGCACTGGCCGATCTTGGCGTACAGCACGTTCAGGCTGTTGGAGATCAGCTTTTTGTTCATGGTGGGCAGCACGCTGCCGTGGTAGACGTTATCCTTCATCTTATCCGGGTTCGGGATATCTTCGGCCGAAAGCATCATGCCGTTGCGCTCGGCACTGCGGCCCAGCAGGTAATCGCAGGAAACATTATAATAATCGGCCACCCGCACCACGAAGTCCAGGCCGCACTCGCGGATGCCTTTTTCATAGTGGGACAGCAGCGCCTGCGAGACGCCCAGGTCTTCGGCGGCCTGCTTCTGGGTGATGCCGCGCTCTTTGCGCAGCAGCTTGATGATACGGTTGAATTCCATGATACTGACTCCTCAATGCGTCGGATGGTTGGGGGACATCCTGATTTTTGGTTTACAACAGGTTGATTATACACAGCGGAAAACGACTTGTAAAGCAAGAAAAATGACGATATTTTTCATCAAATTTCGTCATTTTTGTCAAAACCATTGCACCGGATACCATATCTATGCTAAACTGAAAGCATCAGCGCATACATTTAGTGGCGCGCGATTTGCGGAAAAACCAAAAAATTCGGCGCTTTGGCACGGTCTGCAGCCGTTTGCCGGGAATTTTGGCCAAAAACAGCGCTGCAGGCAGAAAAATAAGACGAGGGATCAGCATGGAAAACGAGTATTACAAGCGGTATGAGCCGTTCTTCGGCGAGTGGCGCATCAAGCGCTTCATCGGCGCGGGCAGCTACGGCAGGGTGTTCGAGATCGAACGCCGGGATGAGTTCGACACCGTGTACACCGGTGCGCTCAAGGCCGTGACCATCCCGTCCAGCCAGGGGGAGCTGGACGAGATCCTGGCCGACGGCATGGACATGAACGGCGCTTCCACCTACTTCCGGGATTACGTCAAGGAGCTCAACCGGGAGATCGCCCTCATGAGCAAGCTCAAGGGCCACAGCAACATCGTGAGCTACGAGGACCACAAGATGTTCCCCCACGAAGACGGCGTGGGCTGGGACATCCTCATCCGCATGGAGCTGCTCACCCCCATCACCAGCTACCTGAAGCAGAACCACACCTTCACCCGCCGCGAGGTCATCCAGCTGGGCATGGACCTGTGCAAGGCGCTGGAAATTTGCCAGCGGTACAACATCATCCACCGCGACATCAAGCCCGCCAACATCTTTATCTCCGAGACGGAAGATTTCAAGCTGGGCGATTTCGGCGTGGCGCGCATCGCCAGCGCATCCACCGGCGCTTCCACCCGTGCGGGCACCGTGAACTATATGGCCCCGGAGGTCTTCCGGGGTGAAAAGTACACCAGCAATGTGGACATTTACTCGCTGGGCCTTGTGATGTACCAGCTGCTGAACAACAACCGGATGCCGCTTTACCCGCCCTACCCCCAGCCCATCACCCCGTCCAGCCGGGAACGGGCCCAGGCCCAGCGGCTTTCCGGCGCGGCCCTGCCGCCCCCGGCCAACGCCGAGGGCCGTCTGGCCGAGATCGTGCTCAAAGCCTGCGCACCGGACCCGGCCCAGCGCTACGACAGCCCCACCGTGATGCGGCAGGCGCTGGAAGCCATCCGCTACACCGAGGGCGAGGCGAAGATGATCTACCCGGAGGGCGACACCGTGCCCGTGCCCAGCACCAGCGGCGCGGCCGCCCCGGAGGAAAATGACCCCAACGGAGAGACGGAGCGCCCAGTGTGGGGAAAGGCGCACGCCGACAGCGAGAAACCCGCCAAAGCGGAGAAAGACCTGCCGGAATGCCTGAAAAACGCAAGGGATGACGCCCCGCTGGAACAGCAGTTCTCCCTGCGGGAGCTTTCCGGCCTGAGCAAAGAGGAAGCCGACGCGCTGGACCTCACCCTGAAACCGATGCCGCAGCCTGCCCCGGCGGCAGAACCGGCAGCACCTGTCGTGCCGCAGGAGCCCGCAGCGGACCAGACCGTGCGGGTGGAAACGGCCCAGCCCGCCGCCCCGGCCGACGACAGCACCGTGCGGCTGATGCCCGGCGCAGTGCCGGTGCAGACCCCGGCGGAGGACCGCACCGAGCGCGTGGCCGCGCCGGTGCAGCCGGTGCAGAACGTGCAGGAGAGCGACAAGACCACCTTCCTGTTTGAAGCCCAGGCCGAGAAGCGCCGTCAGGAACAGCAGGCCAAGCGGGAAGCGGAGGAAGCTGCCCGCCGCAAGGCCGCCGAGGAAAAAGAGGAAGAACTGGCCCGCATCCGCGCCGAGAAGCGTGCGGCAGAGCAGGCTGCCGCCGAGGAAGCTGCCCGCAAGGCCGAAGCAGAACAGGCTGCCGCTGCCAAGGCGGCCCAGCAGCAGGCGGCACCCACTGCCCCTGCAGCACCCCAGAAGAAGGGCAGCAAACTGCCGCTGGCGATCGGCGGCGTGGCCGTTGCCGCCGTGGTGGCCGTGGGTGGCTTTGCTCTGGCCGGGCGGGGCGGTGCCTCCGGCACGGCGGCCGCCAGCACGGCAGAAGCCATCTATACGGCGGGCACCTACACGGCCACGGCCGAGGGCTGCCTGAGCGATGTGACCGTGACGGTGACCGTCAGCGATAAAGCCATCACCGATGTGCGGGTGGACGCTTCCGGCGAGACGGCAGAGCTGGGCGGCAAGGCCGCAGAAGAACTGCCGGGCGAGATCATCCGCAGCCAGAGCACCGATGTGGACGGCTACACCGGTGCTACCCTCACCAGCGACGCCATCAAGAAGGCTGCTGCAGACTGCATTGCACAGGCTTCCGGTAAAAAGGCGGCGTCCAGTCAGGCGGCAAGTGCAGCGGCTTCCAGTACCGTGGCCAGCAGCACGACGGCTTCCAGCCTGTCCCAGAACGCGGCAGACCTGATCGACTCCGGCTCCTGCGGAAAAAACGCAACCTGGGAATTGTACAAGGACGGAACCCTGTACATCAAGGGTACCGGCGCGATGACAGATTACGACTTTGATTATAATACTGAGACAAAAGTAACGATAACGAATGTGCCCTGGTATGCTACACATCTGAGCAGCATCAAAAAAATTGTGATCGAGAGTGGAATTACACATGTTGGCGCGTATTCGTTCATGGATTGTGATGCAGTAACGGAAGTTGAACTACCGGATACGCTTACGACCATTGGAGAGAATGCGTTCTGGATGTGTGATGCACTTAAAGCAATTAAGATTCCGTCCGGTGTGACGGAAATTGGTGAATGGGCTTTTTCGGGATGCTTGGGACTGACAGAAGTAGAACTCCCGGAAGGACTTAAAACAATTGGACATATGGCATTTAACGATTGTGGGGCAGAAACGGTTACGATCCCGGGCAGTGTAAAGAAAATCCCCTCGGAGGCATTCTGGTTTGCTTATGCCCAAAATGTTGTAATTGAAGAAGGCGTGGAGGAAATCGGAGAAGAAGCGTTTTATTATAACGATCAACTCAAGAGCGTTACGATCCCCCGCAGTGTGAAAAAAATCGACAGTAATGCTTTTGCTGAATGCCCTTCCCTGAAATCCGTCACCATCAGCAAGAACTGTAATGTGGCGTCGAATGCCTTCCCCAGCACAGTCCAGATCAACTACTACGACTGACCCCGGTTTTCAAAACCTTCTTTTTGTGCTATAATAAAAATTCAGCGCCCGTCCGCAGTTTGCCGGGCGGGACATTCCCCAAACGATACGAGGTGTTTACATGAAAACCTTTAAACTGCATCTCATCCGCCACGGCATGACCGCCGGCAACCTGCAGGGCCTTTACATCGGCAGCGGCACCGACATCCCGCTGTGCGACGAGGGCCGTGCCCAGCTGGCCGAGCTGAAGGAGCGGTTCGAATACCCGCAGGTGGACACCGTGTTCTCCTCTCCCCTGCTGCGCGCGGTGGAAACGGCGAACATCCTGTTCCCGGACGCAAAGCACACCTTCACCGTCCACGACCTGCGGGAGGCGGGCTTCGGCAAGTTTGAGAACAAGCCCGTGAAGGAACTGGTGCACGACGAGGACTTCAAAAAGTGGATCACCCCCGGCTCCGGCTATGTGCCCGAGGGGGCCGAGCCCACCGACCAGTTCCACGCCCGCTGCGCCGAAAGCCTGATGAAGCTGTTCGAGTATATGATCCGCATGGATGTGACCGAGGCCGCCTGCGTGACCCACGGCGGCGTCATCATGAGCATGCTCAGCCAGCGTGCCGTGCCCACCCGCCGCCCCGAGCAGTGGATGGCCGACCCCGGCTGCGGCTACACCGTGCAGACCGATGTGCAGCTGTGGATGCGCGACCGTCTGGTGGAGGCCATCGACATCGTGCCCTTCGGCTACGCCGATACCCTGCGCGGCCAGGCCGAGACCGAGGAAAACGAGGCCTTTGAGTAAGGATTCGGTTACAATCCCGGCCCATCCCTTGACAGAACCCGCGCAATCCTTTATTGTATAAAGGAACGATTTTTGAGGAGGAAGCCCCATGTCCCAGTCCATTTCCCGCCGGTCATTCCTGAAATGTGCCGGTTCCGGTGCGGTCAGCCTTGCCGCTGCCCTGCTCACCGGTGTTTCCGCTGCGGCGCAGCAGCCGCGTCTTGCGGGCGAGCCTGCCCTGCTGGACGGCAAGGCCGCTGTGGAGCTGCTGGGCTATGCCCCTGCGCCGGAAATGGGCAACGTGCTGGTGTACCTCTCGGTGGAGAACCTTTCGGCTTCCTCCCTGCCGGTGGACGCCAGCTACCTGCAGAGCCGCGAGGTGCGCACCCTGGCGGACCTGTACAGCATGGGCACCGGCTTTTCCGCCGTGTGCGACGGAACCGCCGTGCGCTGCGGCAGCTTTGCGGCCCCGCTCTACGGCGAGAACGCGGCAGATGCTTCGGTGTTCACCCTGAACCTTGCCGCAGGCAGGGGCGCGCTGGTGCACTGCTTCTGCGCCGTGCCGGAAAACTGGCAGACGCTGGAGCTGACCTGGCACCCGGACTTTGCTGCAGGCCGCAGCGAGACCTTCACGGTGCACCGCGGCACCGACGAGGTGGCCCTGGGCGCTGTGCCCTCCTGCCCCGCCGAGGTGGGCAGCGTGGTGGACCTGTAAAAGAACCCTCTCAGGCAGCCGGTTTTCTGCAGGGAGCGGGTTCATCTGCTCCGCAGGTAGACGGCATTTGCCGGGACGGGAGCGGAACGCATGAATGTGTTCCCTACACCCGGGCGGAAAGAACGCAAAACATAAGAAAAGCCATCTGTGACGGGTGAAGTCGCAGATGGCTTTTTGCGTTGTTATGCGGCGGTGTGTGCCAGCAGTTCTTCCCCGGCCGAGCTCTGCACAGCCAGTTCTTCGCCGGTGACGCTGGATACCAGCGCCAGATAGCTGCGGCCGGTGCAAAGGCTCAGCTGCCGGCCGTCGGAGTCGTAGAACAAAAAGGTGGAGTCGGTGCCTTGGGTCCAGGTGATGTGCCACAGGCGGCCGCCGTTGAGCCACACGCCGCCGCCAAGGGTCAGGTCGTAATCCAGCGTGCGGCCATCGTCCCGCAGGGTGGACGAGCTGAACAGGATGAGCAGGTTGTCGAACTGGGCCTGGGTGCCGGTGTTGGCGTCCAGCTGGGCGGTGCCGTCGGCGTGCAGCATGCCGTAGGTGCCGCTTTCGGCGCTGTAAGCAAAGGCTGTGGTGCTCTGGGTGCCGAAGTGCACCTGCACGGCGGCGGCGTCCTCGGCGTCCGGCTCCGGCAGGCGGGGCTCTGCCTTCTGGGGCAGCAGCGCCGGAAGGGTGGGCAGAACGGTGTCCGCCCCGGTGCTGTCGGACGTCACCGCCGACGAGGCCGACGCCGCCAGCTCATCCAGCTGGCTGGAGAGGTTCAGGCTGTCCAGCACGCCCAGCACCGCCTTGCCGCTGGTGCGCCACAGCGGGGCGCTGCTCCAGTCGGCGTCGCAGGTGAAGGCGTTGCGCCCCACCTCCAGCGCGTCCACGGCGCGGAGATTGTAGTAATCCAGATAGTTGCGGGCGAACTGGCCTGCGCCCCGCTGCACCGGCAGCACCTGCTGGCCGCTGAGCAGCCGCCAGTACAGGTCCTGTCCCAGGGTCACCGGGCCCACCGTGGGCATGGCGCTCACTGCAGGGTACGCCAGGCACAGGCTGGTGGGAGCGTCGGCCTCGGTCTGGGCCTCCAGCACCACCGATGCGCTGCCGATGCCCCACTGCACGGTGCTGGCCGGGGCGTTGTCGATGACCACGGCAGCGGCGCGCTCGCCGGGGTATTGCAGCGCCTGCCCGGTGAGCGGGTCGGCGGGCGCGGAATGGTCGGAGAGAATCTCCGACGAAAAGGAACAGCCGCTCAACAATACGGCGCACAGCGCGGCGGCCGCCGCTGCCCGGGTCCAGATGCGTTTCATGGCGTTTCCTCGTTTACTGATAGCTGAAGTTGGACCACTCGTCGTCGTCCACGATGGCAAGGTAGGTCTTGCCGCGGTTGAAGATGAGCTCGGCCCCGCTCTCGTCGAACAGGCGCAGCGGGTGCTCGGGCGAGGCCTTCTGCCAGGTGCCGCGCACCATGCCGCCCCGGCTGAAGAAATAGACCTCGCCGCCGGAGATGTAGCTCACCTGCTGCACGTCGCCGGAGTCGCCGGGGTAGGCCGCGATGGGCGCAAAGCAGACGGCCAGGTTGTCGAAGCTGAGCTGCTTGCCGGTGAGCTCGTCCACCGCCTTCTCGAACTGGCCGGAGATGCGGCTGTACATCTGCATTTTATAGGTGTGGTCGAACCAGTTGTAGCTGAAGCTGGTCTTGTAGTGGTCCGAGTGCACGATGCTGACGCTCTTGCCGGAGGCGGTGCCCTTCATGGCGTTCTCGGCGCCGGTGCGGTAGTCCGCAAAGCGGAAGAAGGTGGTGTCGCAGGCGTAGTCCAGGCCAATGCCTGCGTTGGCGGCAGCCTGCTTGATCTCGGTGCCGGAGGTGAACTCGGTGTGCTCGTAGGCCACGTCCCGGCCGCGGCTGTCGCGGTGGGCCACATGGGGGTGGACCGGGGTGTTGAAGTAGCTCTTGCCGCCGATGTTCAGGCCGGAGTAATCGTACACGCTGATGAACTTGGTGCAGGCGGCGCTCTCGCCGTCGTGGTAGTACAGCGCCTGATACGGCATCAGCAGCTGCAGGAACTGGTCGCGGCCGGAGCGCAGCGGGCCGATCTCCGGGATGGCGTCGGCGTCGTGGAACACCGCGCAGAAGCGGGTAATGCCGCCCTCCACCTTGCACTCGATGAGCACGTCCGCCGAACCGATGCCGCGCTGCGGGCGGGCGTTCTGGCGGGAGGTGTTGGAGATGTTGTTCACCATCACGCCCACGATGCGCCCGCCGCTGCGCCGGGCCTCGCCGGTGAGCGGGTCGGCGTCGTAAGCGGGGGTCACGGCAAAGCCGGGGTCCAGCTGTTCCCCTTCCGGCAGCGGCGAGACGACCAGATCGGACGCAGCATCGCTGGATGCGGCGGACGAGGCAGAGCCGCCCAGCGTTTTTTGGAGCCAGGCGGAGAAGTTGCTGCCCAGAATGGTGCCGCTTGCGCTGCAGCTGGACAAAGCCAGCGAGGCGGCAGCGGCACCGGTAAGGCGAAGAACGGCACGGCGCGTGATCTTCATAGGAAAAACCTCCTGCACAAAAAGCTCGGCCCGGCACAGCGCCGGAGCCGCAAAAAACACGGCAGACACGGCGCACCGGTGAGACCCGGCGCACCGCAAACGGATTTGATTTGATTGTAACGATTCTTGCCGGTTTTGTAAAGAGGAACTTGTCGGGGCGGGGCCCCTCCATCTTGCCTTTGGCAAGACCGTTCGGTCGCTTAAAAGCCCCACTGGGGCTTTCATTGTTCCGCTGCGCTCCACAAACGCGAACTTGTCGGGGCGGGGCCCCTCCACCTTGCCTGCGGCAAGACCGTTCCGTCGCTTAAAGTCCCCGCTGGGGACTTCATTGTTCCGCTTCGCTTCGCAAACGCGAACTTGTCGGGGCGGGGCCCCTCCACCTTGCCTGCGGCAAGACCGTTCCGTCGCTTAAAGTCCCCACTGGGGACTTCATTGTTCCGCTGCGCTCCACAAACGCGAAGTTGTCGGGGATGACGCGCCGGGAGTTTTTAGGGCTGTTCCCGGTGCGGGTGCCCTGCCCAGGCACTGTGAAAAAAGCTGCCGTACCGGCGCAGCAGAACGGGAAATTTGCGCTGTTTGCGCCTTTTTGCCCGGGAACCCTTGCTTTTTGCGCAAAGTTGTGGTAATATTATTCGGCGGTATTGTTTTGCCGCAGGAATATGCGCTCGTAGCTCAGCCGGTAGAGCATCTGACTTTTAATCAGAGGGCCAGGGATTCGAGTTCCCTCGAGCGCACCAAAATCCCACGAAGAATCGTAAGATTCCTCGTGGGATTTTCCTTTTTCTGGGGCTCTGCACACTTTTGCACACTTTTTGCACACCGGCGGGAAAGCCGTGTTTTTCCTTGCATTGTCTGCATTCTGTGCATCGTGAGCGTTTTTTCCATACTTTTTTCAGGCGAACAGCAGGCGAGTGAACTCACGCCGCTGCTCGGGGTTCATCTGTCGGACAACTTTCAGCATCCCTTCCGGGGTGATCTGGATGCTGTCCGGCAGATTTTCTTTTACCGGCACAGAGCCGGACTTGGGGGAGCCGATGTCCTGTGAATAGAAGTCTGCTTCCAGCTTCTCAGCCAGCTCCAACCGGGGATTGTCCTGCGTGTGGGCGTAGGTGTCCATCAGGATGCCGGTGGTGGCGTGACCGGTGTTGCCCTGCACGGCCTTGATGTTGCCGCCGGATTCAATCAACTGGTAAGTGGCACTGGAGTGGCGCAGACCGTGGAACACGATCTTCTCAAACTCCGGGTGCTCTGCACGCCAAGTGCGGTACCATTTAGAAAGGGCTTCCGGGGCAACAGGCATACCGTTGGGCAGGCGGAAGAGCTGACCGCAGTTGCGATACCTGCCATCCATGGCAAGCTCATCCTGCCGGAGCTTTTCCAGCCAAGCCAGCAGTTCCTCTTTCAAGGGTCTCGTCAGATAAAGGGTGCGGCTGGATTTCTTGGTTTTCGGCTTCTTCAGCACCAGTGCGGAGCTGCTGCCCTCACGCTGGTCGGGGAAGATGTGGTAGATCTGATTCGGGTCGGTCTTTTCCAGTGCAGCCTTTTCGGTGCGCTGTAAGCTCCTGCCGACCGTGATGGTCCCACGTCCATCCGCTGCATCGAAGTCGATGTCTCCCGGCTGCAAGCCAAGGATCTCTCCGACACGCAGCGAGAGAATCATGCTCAGATGAACAGCAAGGTGGAGCGTAGGGTCGGTCATGGTCTGCAACGCAGCAAGCATGGTCTTTTCGTCCCAGATGGCACGTTCTTCCGAGGTCGATTTCGGGGCTTCTCTCGGAATCGGTGACTTGAGGAGCAGACCCCACTCAACGGCATAGGAAAAAGCAGTCTTGAGCATGGCGTGGACTTCCCGGATGGAAGCACCCGTCAGAAACTGCCGCTTCTGTTTGTCGGTGAGCGTTTGCTTGACACCCTGCTTATACAGTCCGCGCGGTGTCCGGCTCAGCGTGGCGTAGAACTGTTCGAGGTCATACGTCTGAACCTTCTGAATCTGCTTCTTGCCGAGATAGGGCACGACAAGATTCTGAATCATGGCTACCGTGTGGGTGTAGGTTTTGGGTGCCCACTTGTGCTTGCTGGACTGGATGGGAAGCCACTTGTACAGCATTTCCGCTACCGTCATTGCATCGGGTATGAGGAACGTACCGTCCAAGAGTTCTTTCTCTACCGAGATCTTGCGGTCTTGCGCTTCCTTCTTGGTTTTGAAGCTCTCCCAGCCTTCACAGATCCGGCCAGCATGGTCTTTGTATTTGAAACGAACGGAGTAGGAATCTCCGCGCCTGAGAATAGATGCCATAGATGTTCCCTCCCTCAGACCGCTGCAAACCAATCGTCAAAGCTCTGCTTGCTTACCCGGATGCTGGTACCGAGGCGGATCACCTTGAAGTCTTTCGTGGTGTTGCACAGATTGTACGCAGCACGGTTGGAGATCGCCAACAGTTGGGCGATCTCCTCCACCCGGTAAACGAGCGGGGCGTGTCGGACGGTTTTGCTGGTCTGGTCAGAAGGTTCTACGGCAGGGGTTTCGGACAATTTCATTGTAGGGGATTCGGGCGCGATTTTCAAGTCCTCACGGGTCAGTTTGGCGGAATTTTTGCGGACATTCGTCATAGGCATGTCTCCTTTGCACTTCTCCAGACCCGGTGCAGCTCCGGTTGAGCTGCACCCTTGTGGGCCGGTAAATATGTAAGGGCCTGCCGCTCCTGACCCGAAGCAGCAGCCCAAAAAAGTGCGAGAACTTGAATTTACGCGCCCTACGCGCCCCAAACCACACAAAAGTACCTTTCTGTGTTGATTTTATGGGGCGCATGGCTGGGATGCACGCGCCCTTTTGGGACGCATCTTGCCTTCTCTCCCGCCCCGAAGGGCGTGTTACCGCCCCGCATCCGCCCGGAAAGGGTAGATACGCGCCCGGAGAAAACAGCGATAACAAGTCAAAACTACTGATTTGGGGCGCGTGGGGCGGGAGAATTTCACTTTTCGTGTGTTTTATGCCGCAGCAAAGGCGGGGTGGACGCATACGCCCCGGAAGCCGCGGTACTTTCCCTCGATGTGCTTGGAAAAGGTCAGGCCATACTTCCCTGCATTTTTCAGCAGGAACTGGCTGAACTTCTTTTGCGGAACAGGCGATTCCAGATTATCCTCGCACCACTTGGTGTAGGCACGGTAGAGATAGGTGGAGCGTTCCTCGGTGTCGGGCTTAAAGCGGACATACGCTGTTGCCTGCATGAACTGGGTCAGGTTATCGCTGTCCGCCATGGCTGCTTCAAGGTTCTGGATGGAGCGCTCGCTGATGGTGAACTGATAGCGGTTCGCCAGCAGACGGTGTAACCCCTCCAGCATCCACAGCAGGATGCCGGGACGCTCCTCGGACAGCTCTTCGATAAGGAACGGGTTATCCACCCGGGCAGGGTCACGGTCTTTCACCGTGATGAGGATCTGCCTGCGCCAGAAGCCGTCGCTGTCATCGTGAGCAGCCACAAGGTTGCCATTGCCGAAGCAGATGAAACGAACGTACAGCAGACCTTGGACAGCCTGCTTGTTTTTCCGCTCGATGCACAAACGGTCCTCGGCGGTGACGATGGACTTGATGTTCCGTGTTTCGGGCAAAGCCACCATGTTCAGGTCGTCATCGACCATGACCAGCTTGTACTCCAGATTTGCACTGGCAAAGCGGTTCGTTTCGATGCGGAGGATGGATTCGGAGTGAGAGGCTTCCCCGAACAGCTTCTTCAGCAGCAAGCCGATGCGGGATTTTCCCTCGCCGCCCTTGCCGGTCATGACCAGCATCTTCTGCGCCTTGGTAGACGGGATCAGGAGATAGCCAAGGTATTCCTGCAAGGTCAGAATGTCCTCCGGGATCAGCAGACCGTCCAGAAATTCCAGCCACTTGGTCGGTGCGGGGGCATCGGGCTGGTATTCCACGGGGAGCCGGTTCAGGCAGAGTTCCTTTTCCGGCACAAAGCCCCGCTCGTCCAGAAAGTAGGTTCCGTTCTGGAGATGGATGCGGTCAAGCTGGGGTTTCCATTCAGGGGTATAGGTTTCGATACGGAGTGCGTCCAGAACCTGCTTCTCCTTCTTGGCAAGGTTGTCGAGCACAAAGTCACGGAGGTCGCTGTGGACTTCGTAGAGCAGTGCGTCCTCGTCTACCTCGCCGTTCTGGTCGAACAGCTTCTGTTTCAGGCACATCATGGGGTGTTTCTCTAAAAGGTACTGGCAGTAAGCGGTTTCACGCACTTTGCCCTTACTGTCTACCCAAGGGCATTCGCATTCTTCCTCTTCTTCCAGTTCGTCCTCATCACGCCAATCGTCGTTCCTCTTTTTCCAGTCGCTCATGCAATCCCTCCCAATACTTCCGTAGCTCGTTTTCGGTCTGCGGGTCCGGGAGCACCGAACAGTCCAGATAATATTCAACGATGTCAAGGTTCTTTATCGCTTCAAGAAAGCAGGGGTGAAGTTCTTCTGTGGGTGACTGCGGTGCATATCGGACCCGCCAACGCTGCAGACAGCGGTAATAGTCCAGCAGCTGCTGCCGGACGGTGGGCGGTCTGCGGGGAGCAAGCCGCACCTTGCCGTCGGCAAGTGCCATGCCGAAATCGTTCTTCAACTTTTCCACAGCCTTGTAGGGAGAAAGTTGAAAAAGTCTGCCGACAAAATCGATCACATCGCCATCTGCCTGACAGGCGAAACAGTGGAAACGGCTGTCCACCTTCATGCTGGGGTGTTTATCCCCGTGGAAGGGGCAGCACATCATACCGTTCCGGTTTACGGCGAAGCCGTACAGCTCCGCTGCCTGCCGGGTCGAGATGGCGCTTTTTACGTCCGAAAAGACAGAGGTGCTACCCTCCGTCCCAATGGGTGGGGTACAGGCGAAAGGACGAAGCCCGGTGAGGGGCGTGGGTGAGGTTGGGTTTATTCACACATCGATCCGTCAGAGTGTTGTTCATTTGACCTCCTGCTGCGGTACGGCGTGGCTGCGCTCTTCCTTGCGGAAGAAGGCTTCCACGTTCTGTTGTGCGGTGCGGAGTTCACGCAGTTCGATCTGCGCTTTCTTGTAGCGGGTGTAGAACCCGTTTTTCTCCGAGGAAAGGGTCTGGTATTCGGCATCCAGTTTTTTGAGGTCCGGCAGAGTCCTGAGCCCGTTGGCCTTGAAATAGGCGCAAGCGGCCTCGTACACAGCAAACTCTGCACGGTGCTGCTCCTTGAACTTGGCGGGATTCCGCACAGTCTGGAGCTTCTGTGCAAGAGGCTTGTACTGCCGATAGACCACAAGATGCCCGCGCAGCTCCTTGAGGGAGACCATGCGGGCATCCATGTCTTTGACCACCGCCAGTGCATCGTCGTGCTGGGTTTTCAGTTCGGCAATGCGCTGGTTCAGGGCATCTTCGCTGAGCAGCTTTTTCTCCTGCAGGAGACACAAGGTCTGCGACCAGCGTTTGAGGTTGAACTTTTTCGCCCAACGCTCATAGCCGATGCCCTTGCCCGCAGCAACGTTCGCCTGAATGTCAACCAGTTTCCTGATCTTATCCGGCTTCTTCTCGCTGCTGGGCTGGATGATGGCGGCAAGCTGGATGTTCTGGGAGAGGGCGGTCAGCACCTGCTCCTTTTCCAGCTTCTTGCTCAGTTTCTTGGCGGTGATGAACTTTGTCCGGCCGGGCGGGCAGTAGCTCAACCGGCCTCGGCTCTCCTTCACGGCGATGCCGTGTTCCTGCATGAGCAATGCAGAAAATTCCTCGAAGGTGGTGGTCTTGTTCAGCACAGCGTAGATCTGCTTTCGCAGCTTGTCCAGCTCGGTCTGGTAGACGGTCTGGGTGGGCTGCTGCCCTTCGGCGGCAAGTTTGGCGTTGGCATGGTCGAGGCGGCGTTGTCCGCGCCGCTGCGCCCAATACTCGCGCTCCGAAACATGGTCGCCTTGGGCTTCCAGCAGATTGATCTGGTTCAGGTCGGCTTGCTCGCACATTTCCATGACAGCGACACGGAGGTGCCGGAGCATGGCAGAAGTGCAGCGGTGCTTCTTGCCCGCTTCCCAGTCGCACGGCTTGTCCATGAAGGGCTGCCGTTCCACGGTGCGGACACGCAAGCTGCCGATGACGATGTGGACGTGGATGTTCCCGGCACTGTTGTGACCGTCCGGGTGGGTGCAGACGATGGCGGGATGACCGGGGAAGTTGTCCTTGCAGAACTGCAAGCCAAGGGCTTGCGCCCGCTCCATGGTCAGACCGTTCTCTACTGCGTCCTTCGGGTCGAAGCTGATGATATAATGGTGGGTCTTCA
>ENA-UONX01002314-UONX01002314.1-human-gut-metagenome-genome-assembly--contig:-P74old-NODE-2314-length-13899-cov-10.421699_pt1 | contig 13899 bp, 13 predicted proteins | sample MGYA00242466_ERZ724013 | MGnify/ENA metagenome assembly ERZ724013 | reverse complement strand
CAACACCCTGATGATCCAGATCATGAGCGCGCTGGCCACCGGCGGCGCGGTGGTCGCCAGCCAGTACATCGGCCACCGGGAAGAGAAAAACGCCCGGGCCTCCGCCGCGCAGATTCTGTTCATCCTCTCGGTGTTCAGCCTGGCCGTGGCCGCCGTGGTCGTGGTGGGACGGCACGCCATCCTGCGGGGCATCTTCGGCTCCATCGACGCCGACGTCATGCGCTACGCCGAGACCTATTTCCTGCTCTCAGCCCTGAGCTACCCGTTCATTGGCCTGTACAACGCCGGCGCGGCGCTGTTCCGGGCGCAGGGCAACAGCAAGGTGAGCATGATGTCCAGCCTGGTGATGAACGTTGTCAACATCGGCGGCAACGCCATCCTCATCTTTGGCTTCGGGATGGGCGTGCTGGGCGCGGCCCTCGCCAGCCTGGTCTCCCGCGCCATTGCCTGCATCGCGGTGCTTTTCCTGCTGCAAAAGCCCGGCTGTATGCTCCGCATCGAGGGTCTTGCCGCTCTCCGGCCCAACGGCAGGCTCATCCAGCGCATCCTGCGGGTGGGCATCCCGGCCGGCATTGAGAACGGCATGTTCCAGATCGGCAAGCTGTCGGTGGCCAGCCTGACCAGCACCCTGGGTACCGCCGCCATTGCCGCCAACGCCGTGGCCAACACCACCTCCACGTTCCTCAACATCCCGGCCAGCGCCGTGGGCCTTGCCGTGCTCACCGTGGTGGGCCAGTGCCTGGGCGCAGGCGAGAAAGAGCAGGCTGTCTGGTACGCCCGCCGCCTGCTGCTGCTGGCTTATGCGGGTGCCTGGATCATGAACCTGTCCGCGTTCTTCTTTGCGGACCGGCTGGCGCTGACCCTCTTCCATCTCTCGCCGGAAGCGCAGGTCATGGCCCTGCAGGTGATGCAGTGGTTCAACATCTTCTCGATCTTCTTCTGGCCCTCCAGCTTTACCCTGCCCAACATCCTCCGTGCGGCAGGCGACGCCTCGTTTACCATGTCGGTCAGCATCGTGTCCATGTGGGTGTTCCGGGTGGGTTTCTGCTACCTGATGGTGCTCTGCTTCCACGGCCAGCTGCTCAGCATCTGGATGGGCATGTTCCTGGACTGGGTGTTCCGCTCCGTCTGCTTTATGGTCCGCTTTGTGCGGGGCAAGTGGCTGGAACAGCACGTGATTTAAAGTTTCACATTTTTCGATGCAAGATTTTGCCCCTCTGTCTCGTATGAGAAGACAGAGGGGCTTTTTCGTCAGCCTTGCACAAAATCTGGAGCACTATTTTAGGAGTGTTGTCCAGTTTTCGTCTTGTATTTTTCATAATTGGGGCGTATAATTTTTTGCCGTTGAAAGGTATTTCAACCACCCCGTACAAAGGAAGTGTTTTGATGCGTACTTGGTTTTCCCGCCATCCCGTCTGGTTCATGGCGTTTTACATGGTCTTTTATCTCACCGTCTTCCACTGGCTGGAAGTCCATGTCACGGTGCCGGACATCTGGGTCCACTGTCGGCTGGACGATTTCATCCCGTTCTGCAAATACGCCATCGTGCCGTATCTGGCGTGGTTCGTCTGGATCCCGTTCACTTTGTTCTATCTGCTCTGGAAAGCGCCCCGGGCAGACTTCTGGCGGCTCTGCCTGCCTTTGTTTGCGGGCATGACCTTTGCACTGGCCTGCTATATCGTCCTGCCCACGGGGCTCTACCTGCGGCCCTACCGGGTGTATGGCAATGATATTTTCGCACAGGCCGTGCGGCTGCTCTACGCGACAGATACGCCCACCAGCGTCTGCCCCTCCATCCATGTCTTCAACTCGGTGACGCTGATGCTGGCCTACTACCGCAGCCGCATCTTCGATGCCCCGCAGCGCCGCTGGATGCGCCCGGCGGCTGCCGTGCTCTGCGTGTCCATCGTGCTGGCCACCGTGCTGCTCAAACAGCACAGCTGCATTGACGTGATGCTGGGCATTCTGCTGGCCCTTGTCCTCGACTCGGCCATGACCCTCCGGGACAACGACACCAGCCGCGTGCCGGAGCGCCTGTAATTTTTCTTAGATGCCTTATAGATTCAAAAACGCCCGCTCCCGCAAGGGAACAGGCGTTTTTTGTTAGAATAAATTTTCCGGCAGGCAGATATCTTCTTTGGGCACATTCTCCCAGCTGAAATCTGGAACGAGGCTCTCCGGTGTGCGGGGAGCAGGCTCGGGCTGCAGGCCATACACATAGGCCAGCCTGCCCACGATCTCCTCCGCCGTGTACTTGGCACGGAGGTTTTCCAGGCTCTGGTCGCCATCCCGCTTGGAGAGGCGGCGGCCATCCGGGGCCAGCAGCAGCGGGCAGTGGGCAAAGCGGGGCGCTTTGAGCCCCAGCAGACGGTACAGGTAAAGCTGCCGGGCTGTGGAGGAGAGCAGGTCGGCTCCCCGCACCACCTCGGTAACGCCCATCCGGGCGTCGTCCACCACCACGGCCAGCTGGTAAGCAAACACGCCGTCGGCGCGGCGGAGGTAGAAATCCCCGCAGTCCCGCAGGAGGTTCTCAGTGTGGGGGCCCATGCAGCCATCCACAAAGCGGACATTCTCGTCCGGCACCCTGACCCGGTAAGCCGGGGCTTTGTGCTTCCGCTTCTCGGCGATCTCCTCCGGCGTCAGATCCCGGCAGGTGCCGGGATAGATGACGTTGCCGTCCGAGGTATGGGGCGCGCTGGCGGCATGGAGCTGGGAGCGGGAGCAGAAGCACGGGTACACCAGCCCCTGTGCGGCCAGCTTCGCGTAGGCCTCCTCATAGACAGGGGCGCACTCGCTCTGGTAATAGGGGCCGTGGGGCCCGCCGTGGCTGCCGCCCTCGTCCCAGACAAGGCCCAGCCAGCTCAGGTCTTCTTCCAGCTGGTCGGCATATTTGCGGGGGCAGCGCTCGGCGTCCAGATCCTCAATGCGGAGGACGATCTTTCCGCCCTGATGCTTCGCACTCAGCCAGGCCAGCAGGCTGCAGGCCAGGTTGCCCAAGTGGAGCCGCCCGCTGGGGCTGGGGGCAAACCGCCCGACCGTGCCGCTCACAGGCCCAGCTTCCACTCCCCGTCTTTCGGCTGGAAGATGGGGGTGTTATAGTAGGCGGCCACGGCCTTTGCCATGTACTCGGCATCGGCGCAGCTGGCGGTCTCCATGGCGGAGTGCATGGCCAGCTGGCCCAGGCCGATGTCCACCATGGGCGTCAAAATCTGATGGCCCAGCAGGTTGCCCAGCGTGGAGCCGCCCGGCACATCGGCGCGGTTGGCAAAGGTCTGGACGGGGACGCCCGCCTTTTTGCAGATGGCGCTGAACGCGGCCCCGGTAAAGCCGCTGGTGGTGTATTTCTGGCTGGCGTTGGTCTTGAGCAGGACGCCGCCGCCCATGACGACGGGGTTGGCGGGGTCGCTCTTCTCGGGGTGGTTGGGGTGGGTGGCGTGGCCGTTATCGGCACTCAGCAGCAGGGTGTTGGTGCGGGCGCGGATGCTCTGCTCTTTCGTCACGCCCAGGCTCTCCTCAACGCGGGAGAGCACGTCTGCAAACAGGGTGCCGCAGGCCCCCTGACGGCTGGAGGAACCGACTTCCTCGTTATCAAACATGACCCAGACATCGCCGCGGCCCTCTTCCTCGCCGCGGCCCTGCAAAAAGCCCCACAGGGTGGTGTAGGCGCACTCCAGGTCGTCGATGCGGCCAGACATGAAATACTCGCCGTTCAGGCCCAGACGCTCGGCCTTCTCCCGGGTGCAGAGGACGATGTCGGCGTCCACGATCTCTTCGGGCTTGACACCGGCTTCCCGCGCCAGCACAGCCCGCAGGCTGCCGCCTGCCGCGCCGAAGATGGGCTGCAGATCGACCTGGGGGTTATACTTCATGCCATTGTTCAGGTCACGGTTGAAGTGGATGCAGAGGTTGGGGATGCAGGCCACGGCGCGGTCCGGGTGGACCAGACGGCTCTCAATGCCGCTTTCCGTCTCCACCAGCACGCGGCCGGCCACGCTCAGGGGACGGTCCAGCCAGGAGGGCATGATCATGCCGCCGTAACCCTCGGTCTCCGCCTTGGCAAACACTTTATCCTCGGCGCAGTCCAGTTTCTTGACCCGCCAGGTAGGCGAATCGCTGTGGCTGGCCGCCGCGTGCCAGCCGGTCAGCGGGCCCTTGGGCATCCGCCATGCCATGATGGCAGAGCCGTTGCGGGTGGTATAATATTTGCCTCCCGGAGCCAGCTGCCAGGCAGCACTCTCAGGGCAGTTCTGGTAGCCGTTCTCTTCGAGGATGGCTGCCGCCGCCGCGGTGGAGTGGAACGCGCTGACGCCGGCGTTCAGGAAGTCAAACAGGCCGTCGATGGAAAATTCGTGGTTCATACGATGCTCCTTGGTTTTATATCCGTTGGATTTTTGTTGGATTCACGTTCGGTGCCTATTATAACTGCTTCTGCTTTAAAGGTCAATCGCAGTTGAAATTCGTCCCACGAGCGCCGATTGACAACCGCCGGGGAGAACAGTATACTAGAAGTAAGACCCAAAATGCTCCCCCGGCGGCGCGCCGGGCATTGATAAAAGGAGGAATCCGCCATGATCCAAAAACGGTTCGTTTCGCTGCTGCTCTGCGCGGCACTGGCCCTCTGCCTGCTGGCTGGCTGCGACACCGCCGCCAGCGGCAGCACCGGCTCCGCTTCCGCCCCGGCCAACAGCTCGGCCAGCGCGTCCAGCGAGAACATCCCCAGCACCACCAACGAGGCCAACACCTCCGGCCTGCGCCCGAATTTTGATGAGAACTCGCTGTTCAGCATCACGGGCACGTCCGATGCCTTTGAGCCCTGCCTGGGCTGGGGCCCCGGCGTTTCCGGCTGCTCCCTGAAATCCGTGCTGGCGGCGGCTTCCCTGCTCCAGTGGGCCGAGCAGACCAACCTGACCAGCCGCACCACCGACGCCATTGAAGACGCGTTCAGCCAATGGTACGACGCGCTGGACTCCATGGACCAGGAGAGCTTTGCCGAGGCCTGGCCTCTCATCAAGGACGACGCCAACGCCCTGCTGACCGATAAGGACAGCCTTTCCGGCCGCATCGAGGATGCCGGCCTGGACCCCGCCGACCTGCCCGGCTGCTCCGAAAAGAACTGGGACGCTTTGCAGGACGTCATTGACCGCCTGACCCCCGAGGCAAAGGGCGAATTTTGAGCAACACGCAAAAGAGGCATCGTGCAGTGCACGATGCCTCTTTTTTGCCGTTTTGCCGTTTTAGACTTTTTTCAGCGTATACTTCCGGCTGCCCATGCCGATCTTCTCCGCCTGCTCCAGAGTGGCTTTCCACTCGATGTTCGGGTTGGAATCCTTGAAGTTGTCGTGGTAGCACTTCCAGTCGGACTTGGCCAGGTTCTGGCTCAGCTGACTATTGGGCAGGGGCTTGGCTGCCAGGCAGGCGTCCACGCAGGCCTGATCCAATGCCACTGGGTCAAAGGAGGCAAACATGCCGATATCCGGCAGGATGGGCGCGTCGTTCTCACCGTGGCAATCGCAGTTGGGGCTGACATCCTGCACCAGGCTGATGTGGAAGCAGGGACGGCCCGCGCAGACGGCAGCGGCGTACTCGGCCATCTTGCGGTCCAGCATTTCATTGGCGCTGTCGCACTGGGAATAGATGGCGTCAAAGTTGCAGGCACCGATGCAGCGGCCGCAGCCCTTGCACTTGTCCTGGTCGATGACGGCCTTGTTCTGCTCGTTGTACGTAATGGCGTCGGAGCCGCACTCCTTTGCACAGCGGTGGCAGCCGCGGCACAGCCCCTCCTGCACCTCCGGGTGTCCGGCAGCGTGCTGCACCATCTTGCCCGCGCGGGAGCCGCAGCCCATGCCGATGTTCTTGAGGGCACCGCCAAAACCGGTAGACTCGTGGCCCTTGAAGTGGGTCAGACTGATGAAGATATCGGCGTCCATGATGGCACGGCCGATCTTGGCCGTCTTGCAGTATTCCCCGTTGGGCACCGGCACTTCGACCTCATCGGTGCCGCGCAGGCCGTCGCCGATCAGGATCTGGCAGCCCGTGGTCATGGGCCAGAAGCCGTTGGTCTGGGCGCAGGTCAGGTGCTCCAGCGCGTTTTTGCGGCTGCCCGGGTAGAGGGTGTTGCAGTCGGTCAGGAACGGGAGGCCGCCCTGCTCCTTGCACAGGTCGGCCACCACCTTGGCATAGTTGGGGCGCAGGAACGCCAGGTTGCCCAGCTCCCCAAAGTGCATCTTGATGGCCACGAACTTGCCGTCCATGTCGATGTTCTTGATGCCAGCCGCCAGGCACAGCCGACGCAGCTTTTCCGTCAGACTGGTGCCCACCGGACACCGGAAGTCGGTATAGTAAACAGTCGATGCTTCCATTGTTTTCTCCTCTGTTTTGCAGTTGCGGCGCACTCCCCGCCGCAGGGTTCTCTCTTGGTTTTGATTATAACACACTGGGAATAGAGGCGCAATAAAGGTAAAGTTGGGTTCCGGGTGATTTTTTTGCATGAAAATGCCCCGCAGGGGTGAGCTGCGGGGCGTTCATTCGAACTCTTTTTAGTTGGTAGGAGGCACAATCAGCTCGTCCAGCTTTTTAGCATTCGGGTTGCGCTTAAACAGCGACGGATTTACACTGTAAGTAATAGACTTTACAATGGCAATGCTCTCATCAACCTTTCCGGTTTTTTCATCAACGGTGCGCTCGACAAGCAGTTTCAAACTGCCACTATTATCATAGCAGTAAATACTCTTGTGACCATATTTATCCGTCACAGTTTCAGAATGATAGACAGCCCCGTTTTTCTTATAGGTATAGGTTCCAAGTTCTACTTTCTGGTTCTGGTCAAAGTTGTTGAGCGAAGCACCTTCCTTATCAGGATCATAGGGAAATTCCGCATAATACGGAACCGTCATTTTATCCGTATTGCACCCATTTTTAGTGTACAACTCTTTCACACCCTGATACTCTGCGCTCTCCGGGTACGAGACATAATAACCCTTATTTGTTTCTCCGTCATTGATCAATTCCGAAAAAACAGTGTCACCGCTCTCATTTGCTGTTTTCTGATAAATACTCTTTCCTCTCAGTGCCAGTGTCTGCTGAGGATAGGTTTTATTATCTTCGTCATACTCATCATTTACGAGAACAATGCAAACCTGACCATTTTTCAGCACGTTATTAACGATAATACCCGTACGGCTCTTGCTTAAAGTGGTAGTCCCCTCATCCGTAGTTGTGCCAGAAGAGCTGGAGCTGCTGCTAGAGCTGGAGCTGCTGGACGAACCGGAGCTGCTGCCAGAGCTGGAGCCGCTGCTCGAAGAGCTGCTGGAAGAGCTGCCATTATTGCTGCCAGAAGAGCTGGAGCCACCATTGCTGCCGCCGCCACCACCGCCGCAGGCAGTCAGCATAGAAACAGCCATGACCGCAGCCAGAGCAACTGCGGCAATTCTTTTCGATAATCTCATGATCGAATTCCTCCTGTTTTTTGATTCAATTCCAAAACAAAACCCCAAATGTCATTGCTTTGTACGCTCATCTTACCCCCCCGGCCACTCTGTCAAGGGAATCCAATAATTTTGTCGGTTTCTGCAAAAATCTTCATTTTATATGGTGCAACATGACAAATACACACCTTGCGGGCAACACAAAAGGGCCGCCCAATGGGCGGCCCTGAGATGCATTTTTGATCTTGTTTTATGCGATGGCCGTAATGGCGGCCACAGCCAGGACGATGGCACCCAGCACGATGCGGTAGAGGCCGAAGAACTTGAAGTTGTGGCGTTTGACGTAATCCATCAGGAAGCGGATGGCAGCCAGGCTGACCACAAAAGCAACCACACAGCCCACCACGAGAACGGCCACTTCGGTGCCGGTCATGGCAGCGCCGGAGAGGACGAATTTGACCACCTTGAGCAGGGAGGCACCGGCCATGACCGGGATGGCGAGGAAGAACGTGAACTCGGCCACGCAGGCACGGGAGAGGCCCAGCAGCAGGCCGCCCACGATGGTGGCACCGGAGCGGGAGGTGCCGGGGATGATGGCCAGCATCTGCCACACGCCCACGAGAAAGGCTTCCCGGTAGGTGATCTGCTCCAGACGGGTGACATGGGGCGTGGTGCGGCGGTTTTCCACCAGAATAAAGAGCACGCCGTACAAGATCAGCATGGCGGCCACGGTGATGTAATTGTAGAAGCGGGCCTCCATCCAGTCGTCCAGCGGGCTGATGACCAGCACGGGCAGGGTGGCAGCCACCACCTTGAACCACAGCTGCCAGACCTGGGGCTTGGAGACCACCCGGCCATGCTGGAGGCCAAAGGGCCACAGTTTATGCCAGAACAGCACCACCACGGCCAGGATGGCACCCAGCTGGATGACCACCCGGAACATGGACAGGAACTCTTCGCTGGCGTTGAACTGGATGATCTGCTCCACAAGGATCATATGGCCCGTGGACGAGATGGGCAGCCACTCGGTAATGCCCTCCACGACGCCCATTAAAATGGCTTTCAATATCTCTAAAAACATGGTTTCCTCCTGAAACGCACACCGCGCTTATTGTCGCTTTTTGGATTTTGCAGCTATCAGTATACCATACTCTATGCCCCAGCGCACGCGGAATGCGAAATTTTTCCCGGCCGTGCTGTATTTATCTCCCGGTATAAATGTGGTATACTGGTTTCAGATCCCATCGAAACCATAAACGGCTTTTTTGCGAGTTTTGAACAGTTTATAAAGTTGATAACATGAGGTGACTTCCATGAACATTCTGGTGATCGGCTGCGACCAGGTAGGCGCCGCGCTGGTGCGCGACCTGGAGCGCATTGGCCACGACATCTCGCTGGTGGAAAGGGACTCCGAGCAGCTCAAGCGGCTGGACGGCTTCGACGATTATTCCTTTGGCGGGGCGGCCCTTGTGGGCGACCCCACCGACCCGGACGTCCTCAAGCAGGGCGGGATTGAGAACTGCGACGCCGTGGCAGCCGTCAGCGAGGACGACTCCGTCAACCTGATGGCGGCGCAGATCGCCAAAAACATCTTCCAGCGGGAGAAAGTCATCTGCCGGGTGTCCGACCCCCATTTGCAGATCCTGTACCACAAATACTACGGCCTTGAGACCATCTGCCCCACCGTCCTCACCGAGCAGGCAGTGTTCCGGGCGCTGTCCAAGTAACCTCACCGTCATCATCGCTTCGCTCGATGCCACCTCTCCTGTCAGGAGAGGCCTTGGCATTCCGTTTTGTTTCCAAACAGACTCCATTGGGTTCATCGAAAACGAAATCTCTCTGCCAAGGGCTCCCCTACCAGGGGAGCTGTCGAGCGGATGCGAGACTGAGAGGTTGGACAAAGGACGCCTTTCGAGTGAGCGGAATAACGCAGGTGCTGCTCTGTACAACCTCTCCGTCATCTTCGCTCACGCTCGATGCCACCTCCCCTAGTAGGGGAGGCTTTGGCATTCCGTGACGTTTTCCAGCAAACGCAAATCGGGTTCATCGAAAACGAAATCTCTCTGCCAAAGGCTCCCCTGATCGGAAAGACTCCCCCGGCCGGGGGAGGTGGCACGGAAGTGCCGAAAGGGGAACGGCTGTCGCCGCAGGCGGCTGAGGGGTTTTACTACATTCTGTAATAAGAGGTATTGATATGAAAGTTTGTATTGCAGGCGGCGGCCGGGTGGGGCGGTATCTGGCCCAGAATCTGCTGGCCAACCGCCACAAGGTGGTCATCATTGAGCCGGTGGAGGCTCAGTGCCGGATGCTGGCCGATACGCTGGACATCTCGGTCATCTGCGGGAACTCCATCAGCACCGACACCCTGCGCACCGCCGACGTGGCCAGCTGCGACGCCTTTGTGGCCGTGACCGGCTCCGACGAGGACAATCTCGTGGCCTGCCAGATCGCCAAGCAGGAGTTTGGCGTGAACCGCACCGTGGCCCGGGCCTCCAACCCCAAAAACCGGGGCCTGCTCCACACTCTGGGCGTGGACACCGTGGTCTGCGGCACCGACAACCTGAGCCACATTCTGGAGCGGGAGATCGAGACGGACAACATCCGCCAGCTGCTGAGCCTGGGCGGCGGCACCGCCAGCCTGAATGAGATCCTGCTGCCGGCGGATTTCCAGTTTGCGGGCAAGCAGGTGATGGAAATTCCCATCCCGGGCGATACCATTCTGGTCAGCATCACCCGCGACACGGAGTTCATCATCCCCCACGGCAACACGGTGCTGCTGCCCTGGGACCGCATCCTCTGCCTGACGCAGGATGACTCCCTCCACCTCCTGACCGAGGCCTGGGGCCTGACCGACAAGTGACAGAGCGGGAGCTGCGGCGCACGGCCGTCATCATCCCGCCCAAAGGCCGGGCGGTGCTCTGTGTCTGGGCGGCGGTGCCCGGCCTGCTGGCCGCGCCGTTCGTGTTCTGGCAGGGCATTCTGCCCGGCCTTGTGTTTGCCGCACTCTGGGCCGTGCTGGTGTTTCTGGCGCGGTGCCGGGCCTGCAGCTTTGCAGCGGTGCTGGGGGCCCGCACCCTGACGGTGTATTCCGGCATCGTGCTGCCGGTGCGGCAGGTGTTCCCCCGCCGGGCCGTCACGGGCGTCCAGCAGTTGCGCACCCCGCTGCTGCGGCTGGCCGGGGCCTCGGTGCTCATCATCTCGGCCCCCGGCTCCCGGATGTTCCTGCCTGCTGTCCCCGCCGCGCAGGCCGGGGCGCTGGCCCACGCACTGGCGGAGGAGCTGCCATGACAACGCCCAACCCGCGGCCCATCTTTCCAACAGAAGAAAAGCACTTCCACCCGTTTGCAGCTCTGCGTTTTCTGCGCAAAACGCTGGCGGTCTACCTCATCCCCCTCGTCAACGTGCTGTTTGAGCGGAACTGGCCCGCATTCTGGACGGCTCTGCGGCAGGACGCCATCCTGTTTGCCCTGCTCTGCGGGGTGAGCTGGGTCATCCTGCGCTTCAGCAGCTGGCAGTTGGACGAGGCCGGAGTCCTGCACCTGCGCTGGAAGCTGCTGTTCAAACTGGACACGACCATCCGGGGGGAAGCGCTGGCAGCCCTGACGCTGGAGCGGCCCGCGCTGTTCCGGCTGGGCGGGGCAACAAAGATCACCCTCTACCCCACCGGGCAGCCGCGGAAGCATGTGATCCCCCTCTGCCTGCGCCGGGCCGACGCCCGGGAGCTGGCGGACCGCCTGCTCCCCATTGAAACGCCTACCCTCCACACCCCCGCCGGGAGTGAGCGGGCCGCATTGGTACTGCTGGGAGCCAACGGCATTTCCACGCTGGCGCTGGTGGCGCTGGCCATCCGGCAGACGCGGCAGCTCCCGCTGGATGCCGAGACGCTGGCGTTTGCCCATCTTGGGCATCTGGCGGCCTTTGCAGCCCGGTGGCTGCCGGCGGGCGCGGCCTGGCTGCTGACGCTGGCAACGGCACTGTTCGGGGCCAGTTTGGCACGCAGCTTTGCCCAGGCCGTGCACTACGAGGTCTGGCACACGGCAACGCAGATCGGGAGCCGGGGCGGCTGGATCGACCGCTTTGAGTGCCGGGTGCGATCGGCCCAGATCAGCTATGCCGACGTCCGGGTCTCCCCGGCGGCCCGGGTGCTCAAGCGCTGGCCGGTGTTTGTCACGGCGGGCTGCTGCACGCCGGAGCTTCCGCTCTTCGTCTACCGCTCCGGCGGCGAGGCACTGTTCCGGGAGCTGCTGCCGGAATTCCAGATGCCACCGGACGTCCGGGCCGACACCACCCAGCGCAGCCTCATCTTTTTTGCACCGGTCGGCATCCCCTTTGCGCTCTGCGCCCTGCTCTCGCTGGTGTCTGTCACCGTCCTGCCCGCCATGACCGTGACGCTGCTCGTCCCCACCGTTTTCTTCTTTGTGCTGCTCTGCGGGGCCGTAATGGGCTACACCCGGGAGGGCATCTGGCTGCGGGAGGGCAAAGTGACCCTGCGGCGGCAGGAGGGTGTCTACCTGCACTGCATCTGCGTCTTCCACCCGGACCTCTGCCTGATGGGAGTTCAATCTCCCTGGGCGGCCAATGTCCGGCGCACCAACTTGACCCTGATCTTCCCCGGGCAGGTGCGGCTCAAGGTGCGGAGTATCCCGCTGGCGGAGGCAAACGCCGTAGTGCGTTTCCTGGAACAGGAATTGTACTGAAACACACCCTCTCAGGCGCTTTGCGCCAGCTCTCCCGTAGGGAGAGCCAAGAAATCAAAAAGAAGGAATTCCCATGATAAAAACGATTTTATTTGATCTGGACGGCACCCTGCTCAACACGATCGACGACCTGGCCGACGCGGCCAACTGGGTCTGTGCCCAGAACGGCTGGCCGACCTTTTCCGTAGAAACTTACAAGCACTTTGTGGGCAATGGCATCCCCAAACTGGTAGAACGTTTCTCCCCGGAGAGCGCCCGCACGCCGGAGCAGCTGGCGGCCACGCTGGCAGCGTTCAGCGCCCGGTATGATGCCCACAAAGAGGACAAGACCGCCCCGTACCCCGGCATGGCAGAGCTGTTGGACGCTTTGCAGGCCGAGGGCATCCAGACGGCCGTCTTTTCCAACAAGGCCGACGAGTTTTGTGGAAAGATCGTGGAGCACTACTTTGGCAAGGGCAAGTTCACGGTCATCCGGGGCAGCCGCAAAGGCGTGCCCACCAAACCCGACCCGGCTGGCGTCTATGCCCTGATGCAGGACATCGGGGCAGACCCCAAGACGACACTTTTCATTGGAGACAGCGATGTGGACATCCTCACCGGCCACAACGCCCACCTGCCCGCCATGGGCGTGCTCTGGGGTTTCCGGAGCGAAGCAGAGCTCACCGCCGTCGGCGCAGACGCACTGGCCCGGACGCCGGAAGATATCCTGGACTATCTCCACAAGGCCAACCGCTGAATCCTGCAGAAAACAAAGCATCCCGCCGCATCCGGACAACGGACACGACGGGATTTTTTGTTGCAGTTTGTTCACGGCCTGTTTCTTGATTTTGCGGAGGATCTTCCTTATACTGTATTTCATTCCATTCCAGAAAATGACTCAGGAGGGCACATCCATGGGAACCGAAAAGAAGACCTCTCCCAATGTAGAAAGCCGCCTGCGGCACATTCTCCGGATGCCGCAGGAAGTTTATTCCGCCAGCGGCATCGTGGTCAACGGGCGGCGGCTCAAAAGCTTTGTTTTCACCACCGATCTTGCGATCATCCGCAATTGTGACGCAGACGCCGTATTTGCCGTTTATCCATTCACACCTCAGCAGGCCATCAGCCATGCCATCATTCAGGCTTCTTACATCCCGGTCTTCTGCGGCGTCGGAGGCGGCACCACCAAGGGGATGCGCACCCTGCAGCTGGCCCAGGATGTGGAGGGGCAGGGCGCCATGGGCGTTGTGCTCAACTCCCCCATCTCGGACCTGAATCTGCTGGCCGTTTCCCGGGTGGTGGATATCCCAGTCATCATCACCGTGACAAAGGCCGATACCGACATCCAGGCACGGCTGGATGCAGGCGCTTCCATCCTGAATGTCGCCTGCAGCACCGAGACGCCCCAGGTCGTGCGGCGGATCCGGGAGCAGTTCCCGGACATTCCCATCATTGCCAGCGGCGGCAAAACCGGAGAAAGCATTGCCGAGACCATTGCCGCAGGTGCCAACGCCATCACCTACACACCGCCCTCTCCGGCGGTGCTGTTCAAAGAGATGATGGAAAAATACCGGGAATGATATCATCAACAGTAGTCTCGCTCTGGAGACGTTCCTAATTCTCTTGGACCCCCGCACGAACAGACAGCCCACCGGGCTGTCTGTTGCCGTCTGCGGGCGGCCCGTGCTGTTCGATTCCTCGGACGGGTTGCATAAAAAAAACTCCCAATCCTGAGATTGGGAGTTTTTTTATGACCCGTACGGGAATCGAACCCATGTTACAGCCGTGAAAGGGCCGTG
>ENA-UONX01002303-UONX01002303.1-human-gut-metagenome-genome-assembly--contig:-P74old-NODE-2303-length-13944-cov-4.515084_pt1 | contig 13944 bp, 10 predicted proteins | sample MGYA00242466_ERZ724013 | MGnify/ENA metagenome assembly ERZ724013 | reverse complement strand
CAAAACGGCGGCACCTATCAGGCATATACTTGGAAGAGTTTACAGCTAACTGCAGAACCGCAGACGGTAGATTATACTTTTACCATGGCAGCCGATACAGATATCATGTCCAAACTGGTCTTTAACTGCGGCTATCAAGGGTCGGAACTGCCGGAACATACAATTTATCTGGATAATGTATCACTAGAACTAATTGATGATACCAATGTGGATTATTCAGAAATCAAGCCCTATGAGCCTCCTATCATCACCGATCAGGTCGGCTACCGGACACAGGATGAAAAGATCGCTGTCTTTCGAGATGTCACCAGCGAAACCACCTTCTCGGTTGTCAATGCTGCAACCGGAAAATCGGTCTATACAGGAGAACTCTACGGACAAACCAAGAACTCCAGTGCCGATGAAATAGACTGGTTCGGGGATTTTTCTGCTGTAACAGAACCGGGTACCTATTACATTCAGTGTGGCAGTCTGGATGATTCCTATCCATTTGAAATTTCCGATACCGTTTACAGTGATTTACTGGATGATTCTGTCAAGATGCTGTATCTGCAACGCTGCGGAACAGAAGTAACGGATGATACCTTCGGACACGTTGCCTGCCACAATACACAAGCCCTGATTTACGGCACCTCGGAAACCATTGATGTCAGCGGAGGCTGGCACGATGCTGGTGACTATGGACGGTATGTGGTACCGGCTGCAAAGACCATTGCAGATCTGCTGTATGCTTACCAAACCAATTCTTCTGCCTACAGTGACCAGATCGGTATTCCGGAGAGCGGCAACGGTGTGCCGGATCTTCTGGACGAAGCTCGCTATGAACTGGAATGGATGCTGAAAATGCAAGCCGCTTCTGGCGGTGTCTATCACAAGGTAACCTGTGAAAACTTCCCAGGTTATGTGATGCCGGAAAAGGAAACTGCACAGCTGATCGTAACACCGGTTTCCACTACGGCAACCGCAGACTTCTGTGCAGCAATGGCAATGGCGTATGAATTCTATCAGGGGATCGACAGCAATTTTGCCAATACCTGTCTGGCAGCCGCAGAACGGGCATGGGCATTCTTGGAACAAAATCCCAACCTGATTTTTGAAAATCCAGAAGACATTACCACTGGTGCTTACCAAGATACTTCAGACAAAGATGAACGTTACTGGGCAGCAGCACAATTGTATCGTGCAACAGGTTCCACAACCTACCTAAATGCACTAGAACAAATGACAGTGAAAACTGGTCTGGACTGGTCAACGGTCGGCGATTACGGCAACATTGCCATTCTGACCATGGACAACGCAGACACCAGTTCTACTGCTTATACCAATGCGAAAAATGCTGTTATGACACAGGCTGATTCCTTTGTGACCAAAACCACAAATAATCCTTACAGCGTTGCCGTTTCTGTCTTTAACTGGGGCAGCAATATGACTGTTGCAAATTCCGGCATCATTCTTGGACTGGCATATCAGCTGACTGGAAATACAGAATATTTGACAGCTGCAAAATCCAATCTGCATTATCTGCTTGGCAACAACCCAGTCGGGGAATGTTTTGTCACCGGATATGGTACTGTTTCTCCGCAGAACCCGCATCATCGCCCGTCCATGGCAAAAAGTCAGGCAATGGAAGGCATGCTGGTCGGCGGTGTCAACTCCCATCTGGAAGATCCTGCTGCAAAGGCATATCTGGCAACGACAGCAGATGCCAAATGCTATGTAGACCACTCAGAAAGCTATTCCACCAATGAAATCACAATTTACTGGAATTCTCCGCTGACCTATCTGCTATCCCTCACCGATACAGACAGTTCTGCATCCCAAAAGGGCGATGTCAACCAGGACGGCAGTGTAACTGTTGCCGATGTAGTTCTGTTACAGAAATATCTCATCCGGAAAGCAACACTGACTGAAGAACAGGGCATCCGTGCAGATTTATATGAGGATTCTGTAGTCAATGTCATTGACCTGTGTGTCCTGAAGCAAAAACTGCTCTCTCCTTCCAATCCGAAACCTGACCCACAGCCTGATCCGCAGCCTGGCTTACAGCCAAATACCAATGCCACCATGTATGCAAACTTCCGAGAAGGGGCAGTAAAGGAATTCTTTGCATCGGATGGTTGGTCAAACGGCTCCTGCTTCGACTGTGTTTGGAGAGGTAGCAATGCGACATTCCAAGATTCTGCTTTGAATTTGACCATTGACAAGGACACATCCGGACAGTACAATTATTCTGGTGCAGAATACCGGACAACAGATTTCTATTCCTATGGTTACTACGAAACCTCCATGCAGGCAATCAAGAATGACGGCGTGGTTTCGTCCTTCTTCACCTATACCGGACCAAGTGATAACAATCCATGGGACGAAATTGACGTAGAAATCCTTGGAAAGGACACCACAAAAGTACAGTTTAACTACTATACAAATGGAGTCGGCAATCACGAATATATGTATGATTTAGGTTTCGATGCTTCTACTGGCTATCATACTTATGGGTTTGACTGGCAGAAAGATTCTATCACCTGGTATGTAGACGGCAAAGCAGTTTACACGGCAACACAAAACATTCCTTCCACACCTGGAAAAATCATGATGAATGTATGGCCGGGTACCGGCGTTGACGGATGGCTGAAGCCCTATGACGGCAAAACGCCGCTGACTGCAAAATATCAGTGGGTTACCTATAATGAATCTGGTCGCAATTAAATAAAAGTCTTTTCGCCATGCCGATTTGCTCTTTCTTATCGGCATGGTTTTTATTTTTCATTCTACCCTTGCAATTGACTTTTTTCATCAAAAATGGTATTATAAAAGAAAAAAGATAGGGGATGACTGCTTTGCAGCAACTATTGGACAAAATCATTCTGCTTTGGCTGATGATACTCTGCTGTATGTTTTCAACTACTGTTAGCAATCTAGCTGCGATCACTTCTCTGCTGCTTTCTGTTATCGTTTCAGCTGCAATACAATATTATCGTGGAAAACGAACCGCTCAAATCTTGATAGGTGGTTTTTTTCTGCTTTGCAGCTTATTTCCACCAGCAATCTGTGCACTTCCACTATTGCTTTATGACGTGTTATGGGAAAAAAAGTGGTGGCTGATGCTGTTCGGTATGGGTGTTTGTACAAATCTTGCATCATTTTCACTCATACAGCTATTTTTACTTGGCGGTTCTACTGGTCTTACTATTTTACTCGCCTTTCGTTCCATGAAATGGGATGCAATCATTGATGTACTTCATCACCAACGTGACAATGCAACCGAATTGCAACGACAGCTAACACAACGAAACCGACAATTACAAAATACACAAAATGACGCCATCATGATGGCGTCTTTACAGGAGAGAAACCGCATTGCTCGAGAAATTCATGATAATGTGGGGCATATGCTAACACGAGCATTGCTGCAAACTGGTGCTCTTTGTGTTTGTATAAAAGAAGAAGCTCTTTTGACACAACTGAACACGCTCAAAGATACACTGGATGATGCTATGACCAGCATTCGCAGCAGTGTGCATAAACTGCATGATGATGCTATCCTGCTAAAGCAGGCAGTACAAGGGTGTTTATCTCCACTGAACGAAACTTATCAAATCAAACTGATTTATGATATTTCTGAAACAGTACCCAAAACCATAAAGCTCTGTTTGCTTGGTATATTGAAGGAAAGCCTTTCCAATATTGTCAAGCACTCAAATGGCAATGCCATACGAGTAATTTTACGAGAACATCCAGCATTTTATCAGCTTTCTGTTACAGATAATGGAACAGGGTCAAGCATTCAAAAAACAGGGATTGGACTGGAAACAATGCAAAACCGTGCAGCACAGTTAAACGGATTGATTCAGTTTTTTCCAGAAAAGGACTCCTTTCAGGTTTTCCTTTCCATTCCAAAGGCAGACAATTTTCAAATGAAAACATCATAAATAATAAATGGAGGTCTACTGAATATGCGTATTATTATTGTAGATGATGACCAACTGGTTTCCCTTTCTTTGAAAACCATATTAGAAAGTACGGGGAACATACAAGTTGTTGCCATCGGAAATTCAGCACAAGATGCCCTGTTGCTTTATCAGAAATGGAAACCAGATGTGATATTATTGGACATTCAGATGCCAGGCGGAAGCGGACTGGAAGCCGGTGAACAGATTTTGCAGCAGGACAAAACTGCAAGAATTCTCTTTCTGACCACCTTTTCCGATGATACTTATATTGCAAAGGCGTTGCAAATCGGTGCAAAGGGCTATTTACTTAAACAAGATTTCGCTGGCATTGCCCCAGCTTTGTCAGCAGTCATGCAGGGACAGCATGTATTCGGCGAACAGGTTGTTTCCTGCTTCTCTGGTCTATTGCAAAAGAAATCCCCTTTCAACTACGCAAAATATGATATTACTGAAAAGGAACAGGAAATCATTGTACACATTGCAGAGGGATACAGCAATAAGGAAATTGCATCTTCCCTTTGTTTCAGCGAAGGAACCGTGCGAAATTATCTTAGTAGTATTCTGGAAAAGCTGCATCTGAGAGACCGAACACAGCTGGCTATTTTTTATTATACAAATATTGTAGATTCTTAATAAAACAGGATGTTTTCTTTCCCATTATTTTCCGGTAGCAATGACGATTTCCTTTCAGAAACAGGATTGTGAATTATGCACAAATTTGAATCAAAAATAAGCTGATTTTTTTACGAATAAAAAGTCGAAAAACGCTTGACAAGCACCGCCATTTCTGGTATAATAATAAAGCACTGAGGCGAGATACTACAGAACAAAATAAATGAGAATCAATGTAGTGAAACGCAATGTAAATATGCGAGTGTGCTGGAATTGGCAGACAGGCACGTTTGAGGGGCGTGTGTTTCGACGTACGGGTTCAAGTCCCGTCACTCGCACCACATGCACAAATTCGTGCAGAATTGAATTATGGAAAGATGGCTGAGCTGGTCTAAGGCGCACGACTGGAACTCGTGTATACGTTGATAGCGTATCGAGGGTTCGAATCCCTCTCTTTCCGCCAATCAAATTTTTGAAAAAACAGCGTAATTTCGGGAAAGTACCGATTTTACGCTGTTTTTTGTTTTGTCCGGAACAAAAGCACCTTAACACGATATGACATGAAATATGACACAAAAACATTTTTAATGTAGAATGTATCGACCATCCCCCACGCTCTGTCGAGAATGCCAAGTGCCAGCAATAGATGCGTTAACATGATATAAATTATGAAGTGTTATATGATCCATTGTTTTTAAATGCAATATTTAAAAATGATTGTAAATAGTACTTACTGCCAAATTTACCATATAATCATCTGATCTGTTATTATAATTTGCACACTACAAACCACTAAAATACCATTCTCAATAATATCCTTGTATCAGATTTTATTCTACCTCCAAAATGAGAAACAACCACCGTGATTCCCCTCACTGTAGTTGTTATCATTTTATGATTGTCAGAATTGCAAATATGGCTAATAACCGCACAATGATACATCCCTCCATATCTACTGAAACTGTTCTCTTGTTATATCGATTGGATAACTTTTTCTCATTTGTTATCACACTTTTATTATCTGTATAAACGCTAAAATAAGACACTATCTATTCTTATGCAGATTGCACGATATTCTATTTCTCCAGAAAATCAAATGCCTCTTTTAAAGTACGCACTCCAACCAACCGAATCTGAAAGGCAGAATCTGTTAAACTGTGCATAGATTGTTTCGGTATGACACAAGTGGTAAAACCCATTCGCTCTGCTTCCCGAATCCGCTGCGTCAAATTGGAAATACTGCGTACTTCTCCACCCAGTCCCAATTCTCCAAATGCTGCTACATGTTCGTCAATTGCCTTGTCCCGCAAAGAAGAATAGAGACAGAGTGCCACTGCCAAATCCCCAGACGGCTCATCTAAACGAAAACCACCAACCACATTCAAATAGACATCCAATGTGCCATAAAATAAACCGCAACGTTTTTCCAAAATTGCAAGAATAATTGCAACACGGTTAAAATCGAATCCGTTCGCCATTCGTCTCGGACTTGGTAAACTACTCTTCGTTACTAACACCTGTACTTCTGCCAGAATGGGTCTAGAACCTTCCATCACGCAAGTAACACACGTTCCGGAGACATTGGTCGGTCTGTCTTCTAACAGCATCGCAGACGGATTTAACACTTCCTGCAACCCCTGTTCCATCATTTCAAATACACCGATTTCATTGGTAGAGCCAAACCGATTCTTAACAGCTCGTAAAATCCGATAGGAATATTTTCGGTCTCCCTCAAAGTACAGCACCGTATCCACAATATGCTCCATAACCTTTGGTCCTGCAATTGCCCCGTCCTTGTTGACATGCCCCACAATAAAAATCGGGATTTCATATTGCTTTGCTATATGCATAAAGAGATTCGTACACTCTCGCACCTGTGTCAGACTGCCCGGACTGGAAGAAAGATCAGAGCACTGCATGGTCTGAATGGAATCAATGATGACAATTTCCGGTTCACAGGCTGCAATTGTGTCGTAAATGCTCTGGGCATCATTGTTTGCCAACAAGTAAAGACTTTCTGTTGTCACGTGCAGTCGTTCTGCACGCAATTTGATTTGTTTGGTAGATTCCTCACCGGAAACGTAAAGCACAGAATGCGAAGCCCCTAAAAACTCGCAGATTTGCAGCAGCAGAGTACTTTTGCCAATGCCCGGCTCGCCACCGAGCAGGACAATGGAGCCTTTAACCAGACCACCACCCAGCACTCGATCCAGTTCCCCAATACCAGTATGATAACGAATGTCCTCCTGTGTGCTGACTGCCTCCAATGCTTGAATAAAATCTGACAGGTCTGTTTTTTTTCTGGCAGAAGCAGCACCTGCTGCCGCAGGCTGCACAACCTCTTCTATCAGGCTATTCCATGTGCCGCAGGAAGGACATTTTCCATTCCACTTCGCACTTTCAAATCCGCACTGCTGGCAGCGAAACACTGTTTTTGATTTTGCCATACCATTCTCCTTTTTACTCTTAGTTCATTAAGACTGATACTGGTAAATCGCAATATTCTCAAAACCATCCAGCAGGTTGTCTACATTTTTAAAGGCAATTGCTGTTCCCTTTGCCACACAATTCAAAGCATCCTTTGCCACAACACACTTTACTTTCAAAGTATGTTCTACCAATTTCCGCAAACCGCCCAGCATCGCACCACCGCCTGCCATCAGGACACCATTCTCATAAATATCTCCCACCAACTCCGGCGGTGTTTCCTCCAGAACCGTTTTAATTGCTTCGATGATATCCGACACTTCATCTTCAACAGCTGCAAAAATCTCCGTCTCGCTGATTTCCACCTGCTCCGGCATACCACTCACCAAATTCCGTCCCTTAATATACATTGTCACATCTTCCCGGGGATCAAATAAATTCGTCAGCTGAATCTTCGCCCGTTCTGCCATGCGTTCGCCGATCAGCAGCTTATATTTCGTCTGCACATAGCGAATGATCGCTTGATCCAACGTATTGCCTGCAACTTTAATGGAATGAGAGGTCACAATTCCATTCATAGAAACAATAGCAACATCTGTCGTGCCGCCTCCAATATCTACAATCATGTTTCCCCGTGCCTTACCAATATTGACGCCTGCCCCAATTAAGGCAGCAATCGGTTCATCAATCAGATATGCCTTTCTGGAACCAGCACTCATTGCCGCTTCTACCACAGCACGTTTTTCCACATCTGTAATAAAAGATGGCACACAGATGATAATTCTTGGTTTAATCAATCGTTTTCCTGTGACACGCAAAATAAAATCCCGTATCATATACTGTGCCATCCGGTCATCTGAAATTACACCGTTGGAAAGTGGTCGAACAACGGTAATATAATCCGGTGTCTTGCCAATCATTTCATATGCTGCTGTGCCCACTGCCAGTACTTCCTTTGTTCGCAAATGATATGCAATTGCGGATGGTTCCCGCAATACGACTCCACGTTTTCCCAAGGTAATGACTGTATTTGCAGTACCCAAATCAATCCCGATGTCTGTTGTTGCCATAAATGGTCTCCCTCTTTCTTTTTCTATCGCTATGTTTTTATGTTTTTTCCGTTGTTGTTGCAGCTGCAACAAATACTTTTTCTGCACCGCATTGCTTCAATAGTTGTGCACATCGGCTTGCGGTGCTGCCAGTTGTCAATACATCATCACAAAGAATCAAAATATAACCGTCCAGCCGAATCTCTGCTGCTGCAAATTGCAGAACATTCTGCCGCCGTTGTACAGCATTTAACGTGTGCTGCGGAACACCGCCTCGTTTCTTCCAAAGTAGGTCTGTGCGTACCGGTATGTTTGTCACTTCAGAAATAGCATCTGCAATCCGTTTTGCCGGGTTTTGTCCTCGCAGTATTCTCTGGTAGCGTTGCATCGGCACCGGTACAATGGCATCTGCCATCATCCAATCTTCTTTCCGCAAGATATGTTCGCCTAATATCCTGCCACTATACCATGCAAAGTTGAGATTTTCCGCTTCTTTTAAACAGAGCACCCCTTGTCTTGCCCGCCCTTCATAACGGCAGGCAGCAATCGCACCGTCAAAAAACAATCCTTCTTTACACATACAGTTTGCAAGTGTCTTTCCGCAACCGCTGCACAGGGTAGACTCGTCCAATGCCGTTTCCATACGACAGGTTTCACAAACCAGCTCATCCCATGCAATCAGGGTATCACAACAAGGACAGCGATTCGGGAACAAGATGTCAATCAGAAAGCGGTAACTGTTCCGAAGCGGTTTCGGTATCTGCTGCATGAGAATCCCCCTCCGTCATCATATGCTTCAAACAGGTGTAACGATGACACCGTCGGTTGTTATCCACCATTTGATAAATTTTTTTCTGCGACCCGATGAGAATCAAAAGCTTTTTTGAACGGGTAACCGCCGTATAAAGCAAATTCCGATAATACAACTTTTCAAACCCGCCTAACAGCGGAATGATAACCGCTTCAAACTCACAGCCCTGACTTTTATGCACCGTAATTGCATAGGCAAGCTCCAGCTGCTCCAGCTGATCAAACGTATAGACAGCACTGCGACCATCAAAACAGACAACCGCCTCACCGGTTTTTGGCTGCAAAGTGAGAATGGTTCCAATATCACCGTTAAAAATACCTGCTCCTGCTTCTCCGTCTTTGTGCCACTCCATGTCATAATTATTGCGGGTCTGCATGACCTTATCCCCCTCCCGAAAGGTATACAAGGCCGATTTGCATACTTGTTTTCCGGCTGCGGGCGGATTCAAGACTGCCTGTAAACGGCGATTTAGTTCAATCACTCCCAGTAGTCCCTTCCGGGAGGGGGTAATCACTTGAATATCCTCCATTGGATGATAATGGTAGGCATTCGGCAGACGAGTTTTTACCAAGTCCAGAATCAGCTGCGTTGCTTCCTCTGCATGCAGCCGCTGAAAAAAGAAAAAATCCGCCTGTTTTTGCTGCAAATCCGGATAGTTTCCCGTAATAATTTTGTGGGCATTCGTTACAATACAACTTTGCTGTGCCTGTCGAAAAATATGCGTCAGGGCAACCACCGGAACCTGTCCGCTGTCAATTAAATCTTTCAGCACATTTCCAGCACCGACGGAAGGCAACTGGTCACTATCCCCGACCATAATCACTTTACAGCTCAGCCGCAGAGCACGCAGCAGACTCTCAAACAGCAGTACATCCACCATCGACATCTCGTCAATGACAATCACATCACAGGGCAAAGGATTCGTCTCATTGTGCCGGAATTTTGTCATACCTGCCATATCAAACTCCACTTCCAGCAATCGATGAATGGTTTTTGCTTCATAGCCCGTCAAGTCAGAAATCCGCTGTGCTGCCCGTCCGGTTGGGGCGGCAAGCATCACCTGATAGCCCTGTTTCTCGTAAAGAGAAATCATACCGTTTAATGTTGTCGTCTTTCCCGTTCCCGGTCCGCCAGTCAGAATCAGCAGTCCCCTGGACAATGCTGACAAAATCGCTTGTCGCTGCATGTCAGCATACTGAATGCCCTGCTCTGCCTCCTCCTTGGCAATCATACTGCGATAGGCATCGTTGTCTTCTGGTGCAGTAAAGTCTCGCAAAACACCGATACGGTCGGCAATATACCGCTCTGCTCGATAATACTCTGGCAGATAGACGAATACCCGATCACCCTTCTGATAGGCAACCAACCAGTCATCTTTTTGTGCCGCTTCGTAGGCTGCCGTAAAATCTTCTGCTGTCACCTGTAGGTATTCACAAACTTTTGGTTGCAAGCGGTCAAGCGGCAGACAGGTATACCCATTGTGAACATTGTGCTCCAAAATATGCCTAGTTCCGGCAACAATCCGCTGAACAGCCGTCTTCGACATCTGCATTGCATTGGCAAGCACCTCCGCTTTTTCAAACGGTAGTTCGATCCCTGCACCGCACAAAAGATATGGATTCGCACAAATCAACTCCTGTGCACCACTTCCATATCGCTGATAAACCCGCATAGCATAGCGGGAACGAATGCCATACTGTGACAGAAAAAGCATAAGACTCCGCAGGGCAAAAATCTGCTTGACTTCCTGTGCAATGGCTTCACATTTTTTTGGAGAAATCCCACGAATTTCCAGTAATCTGGTTGGTTCTTTTTCCATGATTTCCAATGTTCGGCTGCCAAATGCAGTGACAATTTTTTTGGCAAGGGAAGCTCCAATGCCCTTGATCACACCGGAAGAGAGATACCGCTGAATATTCACAGCGTCTGCTGGCAGTTTTCGTTCCACATACTGTGCCTGAAACTGTACCCCAAATCGAACATGATTGACATAAACGCCGTCCAATGCCAGCTGTTCCCCTTCTTCGACGTCACCCAGTTCCCCAACTACAGTAATCAGTGTACCACCTGCATCCAAATCAAGAACCGTATAGCCATTTTGCTCATTGCGGTACAAAACGTGTTCCACTGCACCCTCTATATGCAGCGTTGCCTGTTCCAACTGCATCTCTCCTTTCCTGCTCAATTGGTTTCCTTTTTATTATACTATTTCTTTTGACAAAATGCAATCGTTTTTCGACGGAAAACGAGCATCCAATAAAATTTTCTCCAACTCTGAAAACGTTCCGCATTGAAATCGGGAATGCGTTTTACAATATTGTCGAATTTCTGTAGTTTGTTTTGTTTCCTCTACCGGAAGCAACAGATAAATTACTGCGGTTTGCAGGGATTCCTGCCACTGCAAGTCGGAAAATAAATGATTCAATTCTGCCTGCCAATCCGAATGAAACTCCAGCATCGGAAGAAGTAGGTAGTAGGCTGCTGGCTTTTTCTGTGGATACAATTTTCTTCTGGTACAAATACAAATTCCTTCAATCAATGCCAGAATAGCAACCAGAAAAGCAATGCCGAACAGGATTGTCATAAAACGTCGCCCCCTCTGTCACAATATGTTATAGATGATATATTGTATGCAAACAGGCAGAAAATGTGCAGAAAATTACCGCTCGACAAAAATGTCGAACGGTAATTTTTAAATACTCCAGTTATTCCCCGTTTCATGTTGCAGCAACCAACATTTTCGCTCCAAACCAGATGCATAACCAACTAATCTGCCATTTGCTCCAATGACACGATGACACGGAATCACAATCGAAATAGGATTCCGACCAACTGCACCGCCGATTGCTTGAGCAGACATTCTCTGTTTTCCTGTCTGCACTGCCAGCTCTGCTGCAAGTTGTCCATAGGAAACTGTTTCTCCATATGGAATTTGGAGCAGACGTTTCCAGACAAGCTGTTGAAATGCTGTTCCTTTTATGAAAAGCGGCAAAGCATACGGATCTGGCTTCTGTCCAGCAAAATAGGCATCCAACCATGCCGCAGCCGTCTGCAAGACAGGCAGAGCAGCACCATCTACCAAATCTGCTGATAACTTTTCTATTTCTTCTATGAAAATGGCCGTAATTTGCTCCCCATTGCTAAGAATTACAAATTTCCCCAGTTCTGTATGAGGATATACCATTTTGTATCTTATTTTATTTTCCACATTTATCCTTCCTTTTCCGCTTATCGCCCATTTTTTGGATCACTTTAATAAAAATCGCCCAAATTACTCCAAATGAAACGTCATTTTTCCCGCTTGACATTCCCAATATCGGTGACAATCTGATAACCTGCCGCTCGTACTCGCTGTTCCAGACAATGACGACACTGTGCTGACTCTTCTCCAGTACAAATTTTATTATCATATAAAGCATAGAGCGTTCGCAGCCGAACCGGTGACAAATTCGGCATCACAACATTAGCACCTGCCTGCAAGCCTAATTCTCGCCCCTGCGGATGAATGGTTCCCAACGCAGTTGTTGCTGGAATGAGGGCATAAGGAAAAAGTAACCGCAAAATAGACAGCAGCCGCAGCGTCATCTGCAAACTGCCATCTGGACAACCAGCAAACGGCGTATCTTTTTGTGCAATATATGGACCAATGCCAATCATATCCGGCTGCAGCTCCCGTAAAAACTGTAAGTCCTCCAACAAATGGGAAATCGTCTGTCCTGGCGATCCGACCATAAAGCCAGAACCGACCTGATAACCGATTTCTTTCAAATCATACAGACAGCGTTTCCGATTCTCCAATGACATGGAAGCTGGATGCAAATACCGATAATGTGCCGAATTGGCAGTTTCATGCCGCAGAAGATATCGGTTTGCACCGGCATTGTAATATGCCTGATAGCTCTCCCGTTTTTTCTCTCCAATAGAAAGTGTCACCGCACAGTCCGGAAATTGCTCCCGAATGGCAGAAACAACGGAACAAATCCATTTATCTGTAGAAGCAGGATCTTCCCCGCCCTGCAATACAAATGTTCGGAAGCCAAGTGCATATCCTTCTGTGCAGCAGGCAAGAATCTCCTCTTTGTCCAATCGATAACGAACGACTTTTCGATTCCCACAGCGAATGCCACAGTAGTAGCAGTCATTTTTGCAGATATTGGTATACTCAATTAACCCTCGAATATAAACGGCATCTCCATAGATTTTCCTTCTAATCTGGTCGGCAGCTTGCCGCAGAGTCGCATCCCATTGGTTATGGAGCAGCAGCTGCTGTAATACGTCTGCGTCCAGTTTTCGTTGCTGTATAATGGCTTCCATTTGCATGTTGTGTCTCTTTCCTTTCTCTGTTTCACACAAAACAAACAACAAAGGGGACTCCGTTTTTTACAGCGAAGTCCCCCCGATACGATTCTGTCACATTTTTAGCGGATCATTTCTTACTCCACAACTGGCTCCAAAACAGCATACTTACCATCTGCACGCTTATAAACCACATTGGTTTCTCCAGTATTGGCATTCAGGAACATGAAGAATGTATGCCCCAGTAAATTCATTTGCAGGATAGCCTCTTCCACATCCATCGGATGCATTACAAACTTTTTGTGTCGAATTACCTCATAATCCGACTCTGTGACAACATCCTCATAAACATCCTGAAAGGCGGATTCCTTCAGTTTCTTTTCTACACGGGTTTTATTCCGCCGAATCTGCCGAATGATCTTATCAATGGCAGCATCCAGTGCATCTTCCTTGTCTACAGCAGACTGCTCTGCACGGTACATCATATTATTATAATCGACCGTCAATTCAATTACGATCAAATTCTTGTGTGTTGCCATTGTGATCTTTGCGTCTGCCTCTTCGCCAAAGAACTTGTCCAGCTTAGAATTCAGCCGCTTTTCAGCGTACTCCGTGAAGTTTTGTGGGATTTGCATTTTCTTTGCAGTAATCGTCATTTTCATAGTGCGTTTCCTCCTCAAATCCAAATGAGATACCACTATGCAGCAGTTCTCTTTCAGATAGTATTTCCATCCTGTCCTGCATTACACACAACGCTTACAGGATGTTTACATACATTATAGCATATCGAACGAAAAAA